>Ga0213868_10000236_pt1 | contig 52393 bp, 54 predicted proteins | sample PICome_9_FD_160087 | JGI IMG/M metagenome (GOLD analysis project Ga0213868, IMG submission 160087) | Coastal seawater microbial communities near Pivers Island, North Carolina, United States - PICO127 | ecosystem: Environmental > Aquatic > Marine > Coastal | place: USA: North Carolina...
TAATCATGAAAAAGCAGACAAGTTTCTTTCAATATTAGTTCTTGTTGGATCAGTGAATATACCAATCATTAAAATGTCTGTTGAATGGTGGAGTACACTTCATCAACCAGCATCATTAACTATTTCAAATAAGCCTGCTATTGATTTGGTTATGTTATATCCATTATTAGGTTCAATAATTGGTTTTACTGGAATAGTTACGTGTTTAGTAATACTTTCTTCTAAATTACAGATACTTAAAAGAGAAAGAAATAAATCATGGATAAAAAACTATGTTTAATTTCGCATTTAATTCATTGTCCGAAGTATTTTTAATGCAAAGTCAAAATGGTCAAAATCACGGTATTTTTGTTTGGTCTGTAGTCATCATAGTTTTTACATGCATTCTAGTTACATTTATGTTTTATAAAGTGAATATTAAAAAAATTAGCAAGAAATTAAAATGAAAACTATAAGAAAACAAAGGTTAATAACAGTTTTATTAATTTTAACTACCTCAGGATTGGGTTCATTTTTAATTATTCGCGCTCTTGATTCTAATTTAGACTTTTTCTTCACACCCTCTGAATTATTTAAAGAAGAAATTCCAAATAATAAGAGAATTAAAGTTGGTGGTATGGTTTTAGAGGGATCTGTGACAAGAGACAAAACAAATATTTCTTTTGTGATTACAGATTATGAAGGGTCGATAGATGTTGAGTTTGATGGTCTAGTTCCTGATTTATTTAAAGAAGGAAGTGGTGTTGTTGTTTTGGGCTATCTAAAAGATAAAACTTTAATAGCAGAGGATGTTCTAGCAAAACATGATGAAAATTATATGCCTCCAAGCATTGAGCTAAAAAATTAGATGCTGATAGAGATAGCTCATTTTCTTTCTATTTTAGCAACTGGATTGTTCTTTTTATGTTTTATTTTTTCATTTTTTTTAAACTCAAAAGATATATATATTATTAATCTAGTTTCAAGAATATATACCCATAGCTTTCTTATATTCCTCTCTTCATTCTTTATTTATATATGGTTAGCAATAACCGATAATTTTTCTGTTTTATATATTGCACAACACTCCAATATTAATCTTCCAGTTTTTTACAAAGTTTCATCTATTTGGAGTGCGCATGAGGGCTCAATGTTTCTCTGGATTATTTTCTTAACACTCTGGGGCGCCATTTATAATATAGCTACTTCCAACAAGCAACTTTTAAAGGCTAGAACGCTTGGAGTCATATCATTAACTTCTGTTGGCTTCTTACTATTTTTGCTTTTGACATCAAATCCATTTGAAACTATTTTACCTTTAGCTCCAGAAAATGGTGCTGATATAAATCCAGTTTTACAAGATCCACTTTTGGCTATTCATCCTCCAATGCTATATATGGGTTATGTAGGATTTGTAATAGCCTTTGGTCAAGCTATAGCATTTTTATTTGAAGGAAATCCAGAAATTAAATGGGAAAAGCAAGTAAGATCTTGGTCAGTTGCTTCTTGGTCTTTTCTTACATTAGGAATTGCATTAGGCAGTTGGTGGGCTTATTACGAACTCGGCTGGGGAGGTTACTGGTTCTGGGATCCTGTTGAAAATGTTGCTTTAATGCCATGGCTGGCAGCTACTGCATTTATTCATTCCCTAAGCGCATCTTCAAAATCATTTATTTTAAGAATTTGGACACTCTTATTATCTATTCTTGTCTTTTCTTTAAGCTTATTTGGGGCTTTTATTGTAAGATCTGGAATCATTGATAGCGTTCATTCATTTGCCAATGATCCTGAAAGAGGGCTATACCTTTTGTCATTTATTGGACTTCTTGTAATGACTTCTTTATTACTGTTCTCATATAGATTTAATAATCTTCAATCAAATAAAAAAATTGTCTCTTTATCTAAAGAATCATTTATATCTATCAATAATATTTTCTTTGGTACCCTAATCTTTTCTACAATGCTAGGAGTCTTATATCCTTTAATATATGAATTTATATATGATCAAAAGATTAGTGTCGGCGCTCCTTTTTATAATGCAATCTTTGTTCCGATAACCCTAATTGCATGTATTTTTTTATACTTTTCAATTGATTCAAAATGGCAACAAAGTTTCAATTTTAAATCTCTCTATCAACCATTATTTTTATCAATAACGGCTTCCTTAATTATAGTTGCGCTAGCATTTTATAAGTTTTTGATAGTAAATTTCTGGACATTGGCATCATTGCTAATAGGGTCAATAATAATCATACGATATTTAATTGTGATTTATTTTTACTTTGTATATAGAAAGTTTGCTAACTTCTTCAGCATTATTGCGCATTGTGGTCTAGGCCTTTTGATTATATCGATAGCTTTAAATGACAATCTAAGTTCTGAAAGAGCTTTAAATATTAAAATCAATGAAACTGAGGTCTATAAAGACTATCAAATAAATTTTAAAAATTTGAGGGTAGTTCCTGGACCTAATTTTGACTCTGTAAAAGCAGATTTTGTAATAACTAATCCAAATGGAAAAGTCTTTACATTGACTCCAGAAAAAAGAAAATATTTTGCAAGAGGACAAGTGACCACCGAAACGGCTATTCACGCATCTGCCTTAAAAGATATTTATATCACAATAGGAGACCAGCTTGATGATGGAAGCTGGATTGTAAATATTCAATTTAATGTCTTTATTAGATGGATATGGTTTTCTGCAATAATGATGGTATTAGCAGGGTTATTGCTTACCCATTCTTTATCGAGATCAAGATCATGACGGTGCTCATTAGATTTATAATAATTGTCATTACATTAATGTTTTTCTCATTTTTTTATTTTTATATTAATGATGATAAATATTATCCAGGAGCAGATTTCACCACCTCCGATATGCCAGATTTTGAAATTAAGGATTTATATTCAGAAAGGTTATTTAATATAAAAGACTTAGAAGGTAATTATTTAATTAATGTTTGGGCAAGTTGGTGTATAACATGTCGAGTTGAGCATAGCTTTCTAGCTAAACTGGACTCAAAAGACATACCAATTGTTGGCTTAAATTATAAAGATGAAGCTGAAGATGCTATTAATTGGATAACTAGGTTTGGCGATCCATATAGATATATTATTCATGATTACAAAGGAGAGCTTGCTCTCGATCTTGGGGTTACAGGAGCGCCAGAAACATTTTTATTAAGTGATGGTAAAATTATCGTTCATTACAGAGGTGAAGTGAATGATATGATTTGGGATGATGTTTTCATGCCTATTATCAAGAAGGAGAGTCTCTTTGATGCTAACTAAGTTTTTTTTATTCTCTACAATAATATTTTCTAGTTTTACTATAAGTGAATCACTTTATAAGTTTGATAATGCTGAAGATGAAAAAAGATTTTATTCTTTAATAAAAGAAATTCGTTGTCCTAAATGTACAAGTGGTTCTTTAGCAAGTTCAAATGCACCAGTATCCGAAGATATAAAATCAAAAATAATTGAGCTAATCAAAGAAGGCAAATCAGATCAAGAAATAAAACAATTCTTATCTGATAGATTTGGAAATCAGGTTTTATATAATCCAGGTTTTAGTAAAGATACCTATTTCTTGTGGTTTGCGCCTGGTTTATTTTTAATATTAATACTTCTTATTTTCTTTTTTAGAAAAAGAACATAATGTTGTTAGTTTATTTATTAGCTTTCATTGCATTACTACCTATATTTGCATATTTGTTATCCCCAAAAACAAAAAATAAAGGATATATCTTTGGAATTTCATTTTTAGTTTTAATATTTTGCTTATTTTCATTTACTGGTAAGTATGCTTTTCTTGGAACTATTAAAGAGCAAAAAATAAACACCCAAATGTTATTAGCAATAGAACAGGACAGAGAAATACCAATAAATTTATTCAACTCATTTGAGAGTATTCTTAATAATGATAATAAAATTTACTGGATGCAAAGCTACATAAAAAAAGCGATGTCAGCTAAAAAGCTTCAAGCAGCTGAAAGTATCATATCTCTATCAGAAAAATATTTTAAAACTTCAGACGAAAAGTTTATTTTTTATACTTTATACACCGAGCTTAGAGATTTAAAGTTCCCCAATTTTTCAGATTCTAAATTTATACTTCAGCTTTCCCCACCAAGTGAATGTTTAAAGTTTGAAGGAAATGTTTCATTATTTATTTTGAATGGCCCAAATATACCCATTGCTAGTCTAGACTTTCAGGATTCTATAGAAGTAATTTTAAATAACAAAAATTCATCAATTCCTGGTTTTGATCTTGCCTCGGCATACCTAAATCAAGAAGCTTTGGAGCTCAAAGCATCATTATTTTGTATTGAAAATAACTTAGATTATTTTTCTGAGAACGCACTATTATTTGATCAAAATAACCACATAAATTCCTATAATATTAGGCCAAATGAATGGTTAAAAAGAGAACAATAGTTTAATATAAACGTAAGATAAATATTCTCAAAAATGCAGCTAAATCATATAAAACTATCAGGTTTTAAAAGTTTCGTAGATCCAACGAAGATATCTTTTCCCTCAAATTTAGTCGGTGTAGTAGGTCCAAATGGTTGTGGTAAATCTAATGTCATTGATGCGGTGAGATGGGTTCTTGGTGAACTGTCTGCAAAAAATCTTCGTGGCGAATCTATGGTAGATGTTATTTTCAATGGATCAGAGAATAGAAAGCCATCTGGACAATGCAGCATCGAGCTATTATTTGATAATTCAAGTGGAAAAATTGGTGGTGAATACGCTTCATTTAATGAAATTTCAATAAAAAGAGTTATGACCAGAGATGCACAGTCTACTTATTTTATTAATAGTACAAAGTGTAGAAGAAAAGACGTTCAAGATATATTTTTAGGTACTGGTTTGGGACCAAGCTCTTATGCAATTATTGAGCAAGGTATGGTGAGTAAATTAGTAAGTGCAAAGCCTGAGGAATTAAGAACTCATATCGAAGAGGCGGCAGGAGTTTCAAAATATAGAGAAAGAAGAAGAGAGACCGAGAGCAGAATTAAGAAAACTAAAGAAAATCTATCAAGAGTCAAAGATATTAAAGATGAAATTGAAAGATTGATACGAAGACTTGAAAATCAGGCAAATGCAGCAGAAAAATACAATCAATTTAAAAAGGAAGAAAGTCAGAAGCAGACTGATATAGCAATATTATATTCACTTGAAGCAAAAAACAATCGAGATACACTGCAAAAAGATCTTGATGCTTTAAATAGAGATTTAAAAATTAAGCAAGCTGAGTCTGATTCCAAACAAGCTCAAATCGATGAACATAGGACTGAAAATGCTTCTGTAGTTGATGCATATGAAAATGCTCAAAAAAACTTTTATTCAATTGGCGCTGAAATAGCTAAACATGAATCAGATCTCCATAATATTAATAAATCTGAAATCGCCAATAATGATGCTCTTGAAAGAGCAAAAATAAGCTATCAAGATGCTTTAGAAAAGGAATCAAGTTTTAAGGACCTTAGCCCCAAAGAAAAAGAGTTAAAGTTAGATATTGCTATTGTAAAAGCACTCGATGCTCTAGAGCAAAAAAGTATTATTGATATATCTATAAAGCCTCTTGAAGATAAAATCACTCAAAAACAAAATGAGCTAGATTCCAAGCAAAGTGTAGTAGATGCTGCTAAAGGTGAGCAGGAGGAAATTACAGCAGAGATAAAGGCACTTCAGCAAAAAAAGTATTCAATTGAAGCTGATATTGCAAGAATTGAGGGAGCGCTACAAAACCTTAATAAAATAGAGCAAAATGCTAAGTTAGATTTTGAAAAAGCAAAAAATAATTATTCAGAAGCAGTACAAAAAGAAGCTAATAACGAACACCTAAGTCCAAAAGAAAAAGCTATTCATCTGCTAGATTCTATTACTGATCTTCTTAAGGCTTTTGGCACAAAGGCAGATTCAATAAATTCAAAAGTAATTGAATTAAAAGAGTTATTAATAAATATTTTAAAAATTGCATCAGACCAATCAAAAAGCTATACAGCTGATTTTTTAAATAGAAAGAATCAGATAGAAGAACATATCAAATCGACATCTGAAGACATACTAACTAAAAATAGTGAACTATCAGGATTAAAAGCTAAAAATATTACTATTAATGATGATCTAGAATCTAAATTGCAAAAACAATCTAATGTTGATGAAAAAATGAGAGAGTTAGATGGAAGTAAGTCACTTGTCTCAAATGAATTAAGAAGTTTAGAAAAAGATATTGCAGATTTAAAACTTGAATTAAGAACACATGAAATTAATTTAGAGAATGCTTCTACGGTATTAGACAAGGCTGGAGTTAACATATCCGATCTAGATTCATCTAAATATCAAGGTGCTGATCTTCTTAGTTTGGAAAATTCTCTTGATGAGATTCAAAAAAATATTGCAGAATTAGGTTCGTCTAATCTAGCTTCTCCAGAGGAATACCTTGATAGACAAAATGATCTTATTAAATCAATATCAGAACACAAGACTAAAAAAATTGAAATTCAAAAAACTATGTCAGAGCTTGTTGAAAAGAGCTCTATTGCTGAATCCAAATTAACTAATATCAGGCAAAAGCAATCAGAATTTAATAACAGTTTACGAGAAATAGAAAATCAAAAATCTATTGCAGAACTGGATTTAAAATCGATTGGAGAAAAAGTAACTAATTTAAGGTTAGATCTTAAAACTCATGAGATAAATTTAGATAACGCGAATACCAAGATTAAAGAATCTGGATTAAACATAGAAAATATTGATTTTTCTAAATACGAAGATATGAATATTAATGAGTTACAAAATAGTCTTACTGATATTCAAGCTAAAATTATTCGCCTTGGAGCAATCAATTTAGCAGCACCAGAAGAAATAGCATCAGAATCAAAAAGAAAAGAAGAATTAGATATTCAATACAATGATTTAACCGATGCTCTGGAAAAGCTTACTGGAGCTATTAAGACCATCGATTCAGAGACAAAAACAAGATTCCAAGATAGCTTTGATGCAATTAATAATAGAATGAAAGAGGTATTTTCTAAATTATTTGGTGGCGGTATCGCGGAATTAGCTCTTACCGAAGATGATGCATTAAATGCTGGGGTGGTGATCATGGCAAGACCTCCTGGTAAGAAAAATTCTTCAATCTCTCAACTATCTGGTGGTGAAAAAGCTTTAACTGCTTTAGCATTAGTTTTTGCGATATTTGAGCTTAATCCTGCACCTTTTTGTATTCTGGATGAGGTAGATGCTCCACTTGATGATCTTAATACAATGCGTTTTATAAATATGGTTGAAGAGATGTCTAAGACAGTTCAATTCATCTTTATCACTCACAACAAAGTATCTATGGAAAAAAGTGATCATTTAATGGGTGTAACCATGCAAGAAGCTGGTGTTTCTAGGATGGTATCGGTTGATGTAAAACAAGCATTAGAATTTGCTGAAGCCTAATGGAACAGAATATTGATATATATTTAATAGGACTATCAGTTCTAATTTTCTTGATTATTACTTTTTTATTTATTAGAAAAATTTCTAATTCAGGAGAATTAAAAGTAAAAATTGAACCCGTCACAGACTCTTTTGAAATTAAAGAATTAGATGAAATAGAGGTCAAATCACAAAAAGCTTTTGATTTTAATGATCATGATCATATTGAATATCGAGAGCAACAGCTTGTTGCTCTTAATTTAATATCTGTTGATAAATCTATATTTGATATCGATCAAATATATGGCTTTATGAATAATTCAAACGCCATTCTTGCCCATGGTTTTTTTGTAATTAAAGATAGTAATAACAAGGAATCATTTCGTATAGCAAATGCTTTAAATCCAGGTACTTTTGAAAATGAAACAAAAACTTTTGCTATTTTATTAGCTACAGACCTCAATAACGTCACTGACCCCTTAAGTTCAGTAAAAGAAATGGTAAATTTTGCCTATCAATTCTCAGAAAAATTTTATGCAAATATATGCGATCAAGAAAGAATGCCTATAACAAAGCAAATGATTTCACATATAGAATCTCAAGCCCAAGAAGTCATGAGATTAAAGCAGTTAAGCAGCTCTGAAAATACATAATTATGATTTTTAATTAAGATGAAACCTTGGAAAATAATACAGAAATTAGAAAGCGATAATAGCAGGCTATTTAAAGAAAGTGTTATAGAAGACAATCTTAATGACCTTATTTTACAAGAAGGATTATCAATGTGTTTAGATGCATTGGTTACTTTTGGTGTTAAACAGGTTCCAGAGTCAAAAGAAAATGGCAAAGGTCTTAACTGGGAGACATTTAAATCTTCAGCAATGCTTTTAATAGACAGAGAAAGAACTGGTCATGCCGCTAGAGATGAGATACTAAATTTGATGTCTCAGGCTACATCTGAACAATGGAATGATTGGTATAGAAGGATACTAATAAAAGATCTTAGATGCGGAGTAAGCCAAAAAACAGTTAATAATGTTTCAAAAAAAATGGGCTTAAAATACAGTGTTCCTGTTTTTTCATGCATGCTTGCACATGATGGTGCTAAACATCCAAAAAAGATTCAAGGCAAATGTCTTGTTGAATATAAATATGATGGAGTTAGAGTAATAGCAATTACAAAAAACAGTAGCACAACTCTTTATAGTAGAAATGGAAAAATTCTTGGCAATTTTCCTCATATAGAAAGTGCTCTAAATAAAGCAGAATTTAATAATTTAGTATTTGACGGTGAGGTGGTAAGTAATGATTTTCAATCTCTCATGAAACAAGTGCACAGAAAAACAAATGCTAAAACTGATGATGCATACCTAGCTTTGTTTGATATGCTTCCATTAGATGAATTTAATAATGGTAAAAGCAAGCTCAATACAATAGAAAGAAAAGACTTGCTTGATAATGCTTCGAGAATTTTTGATTCTTGTATTAAACCAGTTGAGTATGTAATCTTAGATTTTGACACTGAAGATGGTCAAAAGACATTTTCAAAAATGAATAAGAAGGCTCTAGAAGAGGGTTATGAAGGATTAATGATCAAACCAGTAAATAATATCTACGAATCAAAAAGAAGCCATGCTTGGCTTAAGATCAAACCTTTTATAGAAGTTACCCTAAAAGTTATCCAAATTCAGGAAGGCACTGGTAAACACGAAGGAAAGCTTGGCGCATTTTCTGTTGAGGGAGAGGATGATGGAAAGTTTTTCTCTTTGAGTGTTGGCAGTGGCCTTACAGACGACGATAGAGAGAAATACTGGAAAGCCAAGGATTCTTTAATAGGGCAATTGATTGAAATAAGAGCTGATGCTATAACTCAAAGCATTGAAGGAGAGCATTTTAGTCTAAGATTTCCTCGATTCAAAACGTTTAGAGGGTTTGAGCCAGGTGAAAAAATATAATGAATATTAAATACATCAAAGTATTTACACCACTATTATTGGTTTTAATACTTCAATCCTGTATGGCAACACCTCCTCAAAATCCTGATAATATCTGTTTAATTTTTGAAGAGAAAAAAAGTTGGTATAAGGCTGTTATGAGATCTGAAAAGAGATGGAAGATACCTCCATATGTATTAATGTCTTTTGTATACCAAGAATCTAGCTTTCAATCAGATGCTAAACCAGAGAGAACAAAATTACTCTGGGTTATTCCTTGGAAAAGAAAATCAACTGCTGTTGGTTATTCTCAGGCTTTGAATATGACTTGGGAAGATTATAAAGAGGAAACAGGAAATACCAGGGCAAATAGAAAAAATTTTAAAGATTCAGCTGACTTTATTGGCTGGTATGCAAGCAAAGGTTATTATCAAGGTTTTGACAGATTGGATGCACGCTCACTTTATCTTGCGTATCACGAAGGATATGGCGGTTTTAAGAAAAAAAGCTATAGAAAAAAGCCATGGCTAATTAAAGTAGCAGACAGAGTGCAAACAAGGTCAACTAAATATCAACAGCAATACTGGGGATGTGCAAAACAACTTAAAAAGAAAAGATTTATTTTCTTTTAAATTAGATATTTTTTATTGCAAAACCTAGGTCAGTAAGTTCTTTTATAAAATTTTCACCTGCTATTACTGATTTTTTTGAATCATTAAATAAATATTTTTCTGATACTCTTGCAAGGTCAGAAAGAGTACATCCTTTAACTCTAGATCTAAAAAGCAATCGCTCATCTTGAGTTTTATTATCAAGCTCACTCATGAAGTCACTCATTGCCTCACCATATGGAGATAATGGTTTATCAATGCTTGAAATAACTCCAAGGATACCTTCTTCAAGTTGCTCCGCTGAGATTTCCTTTAAAGACCAATCGCGTGACTTTTGAAATTCTTCAAATGTTTCAGAACATTTTGGATCTCTGTATGAGAAAAATTTGAATACTTTATTATTTGAGTCCTGTGCAGCTCCCGATCCATATGCTCCACCTTTTTCACGTATTGCTGAATGAAGATAGCCATTTCGTAATACTGTTCCAAGAATAGTTAAAGCAGGAGCATCTTCATGCATAGAATCAACTGATGGAAAAGCTTCCGCACAAAAACATACTTGTGAACCAGTAATCCATCCAATAGAACTATCTTGTGTAGCAACAAAACTTTGATTATTAAAATTAATAGGCTCTGATTTAAATATAGTATTCAGCTTAAGATCATTTATATCTAAAGAAGAAGCTGTAAATAAATAATTTGGATCACTTGATAGCTTATTTTTTATTGAATGAAGAGTATCTAGATATAGCTTAAATTCATTTTCATCATTCATTAGTCTAGATAAGTTATTAGTATTATGAATGAATTGAAGGCCTGAAGTTAAGTCATTCGTTGCAGCAATACTTGATATTTGAGATGCAGCATTGCCCATTGAAAGAATGTGACCATTTTGAATTACTGATTTTTCATTATCTGCAGAAATAAACTCTAATAGCTCTTTAATTCTATTTTGCTCAAGGAAACTAGACTCATTCACAGTTTTCAGCATTAAATCTTGCATTAATAAATCATTTTTTTCTAAACTCTTTGAAGAAACTTTTAAAGCTAGCTTGTATGAGTCATCTTCTTTGTTAGGTAATGTAACAAAAGAGGCTGAAATACCTCCTGTTATTGAGGATTGATATTTTTGAATATCTTCGTAAGAGTCTTCACCAAGACCAATATCTGTCAATGTGCTTGTGAAAAGGCTTGCAACTTTAAGTTCATTTTGATTTAGTGCATCACAAGGAAATAACATTGAGTGGTAAACAATACCGTTGGTACCGGTTTTATAAAAGTAACTTGAATTCGAATTATGTGATGAGATTACTGGACATGCATAGGTTCTTGATTGAGGAATATCATTTTTAGTAACCTTTGGAAGAATTTCAGGATCATCATGTGCATTTTGTCTAGACTCGAGATCATTTGCCAGTTGAATTATATCTTCCTTATCTTTGTGTGATAAATCTCTAGTTTTTTCTATTACCTTTTGCTGAATTTTTTCTTCATTTTTTCTATTAAACTCAGTGTCAGGTATAAGCGAGTAATTCAATCTATGAGAGTTAGATATAAGATTCTTTTCTATCAAACTTTCAATATAGTTTTCTGATTTAAGATTTTCTTTTATGGTATTAAATGCGTTGTCTAAATCTAGAATTTCAAGCGGGTTATCATTATGTATGCAAGCTGGAAGACAATTTAACATTATTTGTAATCCAAATGGCATGCCTGAACCTGTTATCTCTCTCTGTCTAATTTCAAGCTGATGTAAGGAAGAATGGATTAAGTCTTCAGGAACTCCATCTTTAATAAGTGATTTGAGGCAGTTAACTATTAATTCTTCAACTTCAAAATGCTTATTAGCAGATACTCCCTCAAGACCTGCTGCAAAGACAAGCTCTTTTTGATCTGCTTCTAATCCAGTAAGAGGAGAGGGTGATGTCCCTAATTTTGATCCCTCAAGAGCTTTTCGTAAAGGAGAGGCAGAATTATCTAAGAGTATGTTAGACATTAAATAAGTTTCTAGTAATTCCACTGGATTATGACTTTCATTTAGAAGCCAGCTTATGACGACATGATGATTATCTTCGTCTCCAGGTTGAGGATTATAAAAGTCGGAGATTGTCTTAGGTGCAGATAATCTTTCCTCATTTTTAACTCCAACAACATCGTCAGATGGAGAGAAGCTATCCAAGACATTAGCTTTAATAAAATTTTGAATTTCTTCAGGATCTAGTTTGCCAAAGGTGAAGAAAGTTGCATTAGAGGGATGATAATGTTTTTTATGAAAACTTACTAAATCTTCATGAGTAAGGTCAATAATATTTTCTGGATCTCCGCCACTATTATGTTTATAAGTTGAAGAAGAGTATAGATGTCTGGACATACCATGCCATAGCTGACTTGTGATTGAGCTCATAGCTCCCTTCATTTCATTGTATACAACTCCTTTAATTTCAATCTCACTTTCAGGATTATTTTTTTCTTTAAACTCTAGTCTGTGACCTTCTTGTGCAAAATCTAGACCATCAAGGTTTGGAAAGAAAGATGAATCTAAATAGACTCCCAGTAAATTATCAAAATCTTTTTTATTAAGAGTTGCGAAAGGGTATGCCGTCCAATCGCTTGACGTAAAAGCATTCATAAATGTATTCAAAGACCTTCTGATCATCATAAAGAAAGGATCACGAACGGGATATTTCTTTGATCCGCAAAGAGCTGTATGCTCAAGAATATGAGCAACGCCGGTTGAATCCTCTGGTATAGTTCTAAAAGCAACCATAAATACTTTCTCGTCACTATCTGCATCTAGGTGAACATGCTTGCAATTGAATTCGGATTCGTTATATATTTGAGCATTAAGGCCCAATAAAGGAATATACTTTTGTTCTTTGAGGTTAAACATAATATCTATATAAATTTATAATTAATTCTATGAAAAAAATAACAACACTGCTAACACTGCTACTAATAATTGGTTGTAACAGTATTCAAACTAATATTGAAGTTGATTCGGTTGATACTTTCAACTTAGACAATTATAACGACTTTTATATAAAGATAAATGAATCTAATATTAGTGCTGAAATAAATCCCATTGATCTCGAGAGATTTAAAGAAAATTTAAAATCCGCTCTTCAGGAAAGAGGGCTTAATTACTCTCCCGATTCCAATCTCACGTTTGATATAAATCTAACCACAAAAGATAAAGTTCAATCTGACAGAATGAATCATTATTATTCAAGATACTACTGGGATAGATATATGTATCGTGATGATATTAGAACAATCACAGAGAATATCCTTAGGGTGAATCTTAAAGATAGTACTGCAGACTCGACCCTTTGGACGGTTGTTACTGTTTGGAGATCAGGCTCCGCAAAAGCAGCCACCTCAGAAGATGGTTCTGATTTAATTGTAGATGAAATAATGCTTAGCTTTTTATAAGAAAAACGCAACTCTGTGATTTATAAAAATATATTATGCCTATCATTATGTGTACTTCTTTTTTCGTGCACCCCCTCAGAGGAACAAATTGAAATTCCTACCACTTCTAAAGTAGAAGATCTTATTGAGCACTCAAAAGAATTTGAAAAAAATATATATTCTTATGACACTCCTGGGGGGAAAATACATATAGCAGTTGGTTTTGGTATTGCTAATTCAATAATGGTTGAAGGAGATAATGGAAATATAATCATTGATGCATCAGACAGTACTTATGAAGCCAAAGAGATATATAAACTGTTTAAACAAAAAAATTCAAATCCTATAAAGGCTATTATTTATACTCACAATCATGGCGATCATACTTTTGGTACTGCATATTACCTGACAACACAACCAGAAAGGCCCAAGATTATTGCACATCAATCTACGGATTATTATATGCAAAGAATTTTGGGAATAATAAACCCTATCATCAGTACCAGAAGCACTAGAATGTTTGGAACTGCGTTACCAGAAGATGATCTTATAAATGTAGGTATAGGTAAAAGTCTTAATGTTTCAAAATCACCATTTGGTTATGTTAAGCCTGATACCACCTTTGAAGATGAGCTTAAAATTAATATAGCTGGTATTAGTATTGAGCTTTATCATGCTCCTGGCGAAACCAATGATCAGTTATTTGTTTGGTTACCAAATCATGAATCATTGATGCCCGGAGACAACATATATAAGACTTTTCCAAACCTGTATACAATAAGAGGAACAACTCATAGAGATGTAATGGGTTGGATCTCAAGCCTTGATCATATGCGCTCATTTCATCCTAAGTATGTATTTCCAAGTCATACAAAACCAATCATTGGATCAGAGACAATATCAGATACCTTTATTCTTTATCGAGATGCAATTCAGTTTGTGCACGATCAAACTGTTAGGTTAATGAATCAAGGCTACTACCCTGATCAGATTATTGAGCTAGTTGATTTACCAGAAGCTATTAAAAAATCTCCTTTTTTAAATGAATTTTATGGCACGGTTAGATGGTCAGTTAAAAGTATCTATAATGGCTATCTGGGTTGGTTTAATGGTAATCCTGCTGAATTAGATCCATTATCTAGAAAAGATGAAGCTCAAAAATTTGCAGATCTAATAGGCGGAGAAGAGGCTTTATTTTTAGCTCTCACAAACGCAGTTAATCAGAATGAAATGCAGTGGGCTCTTGAACTTAGTGACAGGCTTATAGCATTAGATTTTTCTACATCTGAAGTTGAGTCTCTCAGGAGAAAGGCATTACTTTATATAGGAGCAAGATCCTCAAATCCTAATAAAAGAAATTATATTCTTTCATCAGCACTTGAATTAAGCGATGATTTTGTTTCTTTTCCAGAGGCTGAAAGAACCTCAGAAGGAGTTAAAGAAATTTCAATAGATACGATTTTTAGTATTCTATCTGTTAGATTAAATCCTGAAAAAGTTATAAATAAGAATATGAATGTTTGTTTTTATTTTTTATCAGGCCTTAGAAAAACAATATCTATTAGAAATCAGGTTGCAGCAATATCTGATAAGATTGCAGATTCATGTGATATTTCAGTTAAAGCAACAGAATTTAACTTTAAAATGGCAATATCAGGACTAACGAATCCTGTAATGGCTATAGCCACTGGTGATATTGAAGTTAATGGAAGTAATACAGAGTTTCTTAATTTTTTAACCTATTTTAGATAGCCTTTACCATCTGTATTTATCAAAATTTTCTGGATTTGCCCAGCCTTCAGCATTATTCCATGACCTTTTGTTATTATAAGTTTTAAGGTTATATGAAAAACATAGTATTTTGTTTTTACTGTCCTCTAACTCTACCTGAAACCCAAGCTTGATCATATTTGATTCTTTAACACCATCCCTAGGAATAGAGAAGATAACTATCTTTTGACTTAAGAGATTTTTAATAATGCCTATTTCACTTTCTTTGAGTTCTATATCTTCTAATACAATAAAAAGATCGCTAGTCTCTTTAATATCTTGAACTGAAGGTGATATGTTTAACTGCTCTACAGATGTACTTTCAATTAATTTAACTAATTTAGATATATCTTGATTTGTTATAAATTGAATATTTAAGGAATTTTCTTCTTTAAGCGTATTTAGGATAAAGTTATTTAGAATATTTCCTTTTTCTTTCATTTTAATAAATGTTTTACAGCCTCTCTTTCAGATTCAAGTTCATCAATAGATATTTGGAATTTTTCTTTTGCAAATTGAGACATACTTACATCTCTTTTAATTTCAACACTTCCATCAGAAAGAGTTATTAGCGGATAGCCACATATAAGACCCTCAGGAACATCATAGGCTCCATCACTTGAAACAGCTGCACTAAATGAATCTCCATCTTCTGTAGGTTTTTCACAAGCAATAATAGTGTCCAATGCTGCTTTCGCAGCTGATGTTGCAGAGGAGGCACCTCTAGAATCTATAACAGCCTTACCTCTTTGCTGAACAGTGGGCAAGAAATACTCTTCAACCCAATTCATATCATCAATAGCATCTTTGCCTAGCTTCCCATCAACTAAAACATTCTCTATATCTGGATACATGGTTGGACTATGATTACCCCAAATAATCATATTCTTAACATTTTTTACATTAGTATCAGTCTTTTTGCTTATTATTGACTTGGCTCTGCTTGAGTCAAGCATAGTCATAGCCATCCAAAGCTGAGAGTCTTTTCCAGCTGCATTTTTACCTATTAATGCATTTGTATTCGCAGGATTGCCAACAACAAGAATTTTTGCATCATCTTTACCATATTTACCTATAGCTGAACCTTGATTAACAAAAATACCTCCATTAATCTTAAGTAAATCTGATCTTTCTTCAATTTTTTTACCTTCATATACTATTCCTCTAGGAATACTTCCCACTAGGAGGAACCAATCAGCATTATGTGAAGCTTCATCAAAGTTATCTGTATAGGTTACTTCACCCATATTTGGAAAATATGAATCCTCAAGCTCCATAACCAAACCTTCAAGCTTGCTTACAACTTGTGGGATCTCAACAAGACATAAATCTACAGTCTTTTCTCCAAATGTTTTTCCATCAACCAACCTTGGAATAAGAGAATAGGCTATTTGACCTGCTGCTCCAGTAACGACCACTTTTACTCTTGAACTCATTTTTTTCCCTTTGAATTATTAAATTTAATTCGTAATTATATTCCTAAAAGTTAAATTTATTCTTGGCTTTTTGAATTTTTTTGTCTTTTTTATTTCATGTTTCCAATATTTTTGTGTTTGACCAGACATCACAATAAGTTGACCACTAGTTTGGGGAATATTTATGCTTGTTTTTATATTTTTATGTTTGAAGTGAATATCCCTGGATTCACCAAGTGACAAAGATGCTATTATAGGATTAACTCCTAGCTCTTTTTCATTATCAGAATGAAGTCCCATAGAGTCATTTCCATTTCTGTACAAATTTGCAAGAACAGAATTAAATTTAATAGATGTAATACTTTCAATTTCTTGCTTAATCTCTATTAATGTTTTATTCCAATTATGTCTTTGAAGTTTTTTTCCAGAGTATGTGTATTCAATACCATCGTCTGCATACCATGATTGTAGTCTAGGTATTTGATGAGTTTTACCAAAGATTTTAATAAATCCTGTTTCCCAATTTAAATCATGCAAGCAGGATTTAAACCATAGATCTGTTTTTTGTCCTAAGCCAATATCCTTATATATATCAATTTCTAAATTTTCATATCCAGCTATTACTTCTTTTTTAATCAAGAATGCTCCTTTTTTAGATGATAGTAAATAAGACTAATTTTTATTAGAATAACCTTATCTTAAACGTATAACGACTTCCAAAAAAGGGGTGAAATAAATGAGTATTAGATTTGATGATCAAGTTGCAATTGTTACTGGAGCAGGTGGCGGACTAGGAAAAGAACATGCATTAGGGCTTGCAAGAAGAGGCGCAAAGGTAGTTGTTAATGATCTTGGCGGAGGTGTAGATGGAAGTGGTGCTAGTGATGCTGCCAACGCTGTTGTTGATCAGATTATTTCTGAGGGTGGTGAGGCAATTGCAAATGGTGCAAGCGTTACTGATTTAGAAGCAGTTCAAGCTATGGTAAATGAAGCTAAAGAAAAATGGGGAAGAATAGATATTCTTGTCAATAATGCTGGTATCTTAAGAGACAAAAGTTTTCATAAAGACACCATAGAGAGCTTTAATGCAGTTATGGATGTCCATTTTCAAGGTACTTTAAATTGTACTCATACCGTCTACCCTATAATGAGAGAGCAAGAATTTGGAAGAATCATTTTTACCAGTTCATCCAGTGGAGTGTTTGGTAATTTTGGTCAGGCAAATTATGGATCTGCAAAAATGGCAATGGTTGGATTAATGAATACACTTAAATTAGAAGGGCAGAAATATAATGTATTTACCAATTCTATAACTCCTGTGGCATACACAAGAATGACAGAAGGCCTTATTCCTGAGGATTTTGGTAAAAATATGCAGCCAGAACATGTTACACCTGCTGTTCTATATCTTGCTAGTAAAGATGCTCCTAATGGAGTTGTCATGGCTGCTGGTGCTGGAGTTTTTGCTCGAATATTTATCCATGAAACTATGGGTATTAATCTTGGCACTGCAGAAGATATGACTCCAGAGAATATAGCTGCAAATTGGGATAAAGTTTCAGATATGGATGATGCTAGACCTCTACAAAATGGCGGTGAGCAGACTTTAAAAATATTTGAATTAATCAACAAGGCATAATATTGATACTATATTCAAGCAAGCTTGCTCCCAGTCCGCTAAAGGTTCTAATTTTTTTAAAAGAAAAGGATATATTAGACCAGGTAAAAATTATTGATTTGGACCTAGGAAAGCTTGAGCATAAAACACCAGAATATAAAGCTATAGCCCCTAACTCAAGAGTTCCTGCGTTAAAGTTAAATGACGATACAATTATTCTAGAAACAACTGCTATATGTAGATATTTAGAATCTTTGTATCCAGAACCTAATTTATTTGGAGAAAATCCCATTGAGATAGCTTCTATTGAAATGTGGTACTCCAGGGTAACTTATGAGTTGGCGGTACCATTGATGCATGGTTTTAGGCATACTCATCCTCATATGAGTCAAATGGAAAATCAAAATCCAGAATATGGACTTGCTCAAAGAGAATTAGCAGTTAGATCTTTAGATGTTTATAACGATATTATTGCCAGTAGAGAATATATCGCAGGAGAAAGATTTACTTATGCAGATATTCAAATGGTTACGTCATTGCAATTCTTGGTCAGATTAAATAGGCTTGACCTAAAAGATTATGAGAATCTGAATGATTATATAAACCAGGTCTCTAGCAGATCGAGTTTCTCTGTATAATTAATTTTTATCTCTATCCTTTTATCCAACTATAGAATATATAACTATAAAATGTAGTATCGCTGCAATTGAGACTAGAACATGAAAAAACTCATGATAACCAAAATACTTTGGACTAAAGTTTGGAAACTTTAATCCATAGCCTATAGCTCCAACTGAATATATACCTCCGCCTACAACTGTCAAAATAAAATTAGTTAAACCCATTGCTGATGACATGACCGCTAGATAGGGTAGTGCCATATATCCTGCAACAAGATAAATAAATGCTCTTATTAAACGATGTATGTTTGTAAATATGACTGCTTGCAGGATACCTATTCCTGCAATAATCCAAATAATTAATAAAAGCTGGAACCCAAGATTTTTTGGAAGCACCAGAAGACATATCGGAGTGAAGCTGCCAGCTATCATTATAAATATCGATAGATGATCAAGCTTTCTCATCACTTTAAGGACTTTAGGTCTCCAGTTAACCCTATGGTAAAGGGCGCTAAAACCAAACATCATAAATATCCCAACAGAATATATAATCGTAGATATAAGCTCTTTTGATGAAGTGCTTTTTATAATTAGAGGTATACAGGCACCTATTGAAATAAAAAACATCCACTCATGAAAATAGCCTCTTAAGAGAGGCTTTTCTAATGAGCTTTTCATTTACTCCCAGTTAAGGGCACCACCTACCTGATACTCAGTAACTCTGGTTTCAAAAAAGTTCTTCTCTTTTCTCAAGTCAATAATTTCAGACATCCAAGGAAAAGGATTTCCCACACCTTTAAACTCTTCTTCCAAACCTATCTGAGTCAATCTTCTATTTGCAATAAATTTAAGATATTCTTCCATCATTGCGGCATTCATTCCTAAAACACCTCGAGGCATGGTATCTCTTGCATACATGATTTCTAATTCAGTACCTTCAAGTATCATTTGTGCGGCTTCAGCCTTCATTTCTTTGTCCCACAAATGAGGATTCTCAATTTTAATTTGATTAATCACATCGATGCCAAAATTTACATGCATGGACTCATCTCTGAGAATATATTGAAATTGCTCAGATGTTCCAGTCATTTTATTTCTTCTTCCCATTGATAATATTTGAGTAAAACCACAATAGAAGAAAATCCCTTCCAATACACAATAGAAGGCAATAAGATTTTTAAGAAGTTGCTTATCTGTCTCCACTGTCCCTGTTTTGAATTCAGGATTTGATATTTCTTGAGTATATTTTAGTCCCCAAGCTGCCTTTCTTGATACGCACGGTATTTCTCTATACATATTAAAAATCTCCCCTTCATCCATTCCAAGAGATTCTATGCAATATTGATATGCATGAGTATGTATCGCTTCTTCTAGGCTCTGTCTTAAAATATATTGCCTACATTCTGGATTTGTTATTAATCTATATAGAGCTAAAACTAAGTTATTAGCAACTAGTGAGTCAGCTGTTGAAAAGAAACCTAAGTTTCTTTTTACTATTGTTCTTTCATCCTCAGTTAAGCCATCTTCTGATTTCCAAAGAACTATGTCACTAGTCATATTAATCTCTTGAGGCATCCAATGATTTGCACTGCCATCTAAGTACTTTTGCCATGCCCAGTCGTATTTAAATGGAACAAGTTGATTTAAATCTGCTTTACAGTTAATCATCATTTTGTCATCAACCTGAACCCTTGATCCAGCCATTTCATCTAGCTCTTCTACTCCTGCTGCAACATCTAGATTTTGTATAGCTTCTCTAGCAATTTTTGCTCTAGAACCTTCTTCAATACTCACATTCTCACTTTTTGTTTCAGCTACTGTATTTACAGGCGCTGGAGTGGGTTGCTGTTCAGCAGCTTGAGGTGTTTCAATAACAGGTTTTGTTGCTGTAACGACAGCTGATGTATTTACTTCCTCTTTTCCGTATTCATCCCAATTTAACATTTCTTTCTCCTATATTATTGACATGCTTCACAATCTGGATCGTCCAGAGAGCAAGCATCTGGAACAGGAGCCGGCGCTCCAAGTTCCTGTGGTGCAGATTGAGTTGCTTCCGCACTCACTGCATTTAGTTTTCCTTGCGCAACAGTTGACTTTTCAGTTGATGTTGCAGCGATAGATCTAAGGTAATAAGTTGTTTTTAAGCCAGAATACCATGCCATTCTGTATGTGATATCTAGTTTTTTCCCATCAGCATTTCCTATATACAAATTTAACGACTGAGCTTGATCAATCCATTTTTGTCTTCTACTTGCTGATTCAACTATATACCTTGGCTCTACTTCAAAAGCTGTCGAATATATAGTTTTTATTTCATCAGGTATTCTTGAAATCTGAGATAAGCTTCCTTCAAAATATTTAAGATCATTAATCATGACATCATCCCATAAGTTTAAATCTTTTAGCTTATGTACCAGATGTGGATTAACAATAGTAAATTCTCCTGAAAGATTGGACTTAACATATAGGTTTTGATAAGTCGGCTCAACAGACTGAGTTACGCCAGTTATATTTGAAATGGTTGCAGTAGGGGCTATAGCCATAACATTAGAATTTCTCATACCATCTGAAACAACTTTCTTTCTTAGTGTTTCCCAATCAAGTGTTTCTGATCTATCAACATTTAGATACTCTGAACCTCTATTTTCTTCTAATATTTCTATTGAATCCTTCGGAAGGATTCCTCTGCTCCAAAGAGACCCCTCATAGGATTCATAAGCTCCTCTTTCTTTTGCAAGTTCTGTTGATGCATGAATTGCGTAGTAGCTAATTAATTCCATACTTCTATCAGCAAAGTTGACAGCATCATCACTGCAATAAGCTATATCTTGAACGTATAAGGCGTCCTGGAACCCCATCATGCCCAGCCCTATAGGTCTATGCTTTAGATTAGAATTTTTTGCTGTATCTACAGAGTAATAGTTAATATTTATAACGTTATCAAGCATTCTTATAGCCGTTGATACAGTTTGCTTTATTTTCTCTTCATCAAGTTTTCCGTCTTTCATATGCTTTGCAAGATTTACTGAGCCTAGATTACAAACTGCGATTTCATCTGCACTTGTATTTAAAGTAATTTCTGTACAAAGGTTTGAAGAATGAACAACGCCTGCATGTTGTTGGGGAGATCTAAGGTTGCATGAATCCTTAAATGTTATCCAGGGATGTCCTGTTTCAAACAACATTGTTAACATTTTTCTCCATAGTTCTTTGGCTGGCAATGATTTAAATTGATCCATTTCTCCAGCCTCAGCTTTTCTTTCATACTCTTCATATTTCTCTTCGAAAGCCTTACCTATAAGATCGTGAAGTTCTGGTGCTTCTCCAGGCGAGAAGAGTGTCCAATTTTTATCTTCCTCAACTCTTTTCATAAATAAATCTGGTACCCAGTTAGCAGTATTCATATCATGAGTTCTTCTTCTTTCATCGCCTGTATTTTTTCTAAGCTCTAAAAATTCTTCCACATCTAGATGCCATGTTTCTAAATAAGCACACATAGCTCCTTTTCTTTTGCCGCCTTGGTTAACAGCAACAGCTGTGTCATTAGCCACTTTCAGAAAAGGTACAACACCTTGGCTTTTTCCATTTGTACCTTTGATGTAGGAGTTCATTGCTCTTACTGATGTCCAATCATTTCCTAAACCTCCAGCCCACTTTGAAAGAAGTGCATTATCTTTCATAGCTCCAAAAATGCCATCTAAGTCATCCGGTATTGTTGTTAAATAGCAAGAAGATAGTTGAGGTCTTTTAGTTCCTGAGTTAAAAAGAGTTGGTGTTGAGCTCATATAGTCAAAGCTAGATAGCAATCTATAAAATTCTATTGCTCTTTCTTCTCTATTATCCTCCTCCACAGCAAGACCCATTGCAACCCTCATGAAAAATACCTGAGGTAGTTCATATCTTACATCGTCGCTATGAATAAAATATCTATCATAGAGTGTTTGCAATCCTAGATAAGTAAACTGATTATCTCTTGTGTGGTCAATTGCTTGGCTAAGCCTATCAAGATCAAAAGTTTTTAAGCCAGGATCTAATATGTCCAACTCAATCCCTTTATCAATATATGCTAAGAATGCTTTTGGATAATATTCCTTCATCTGATCGTATGTTGACTCTTCCGCAACTCCTAGAAACCCAAGTGCTTCACTTCTAATTTGGTCCATTAGAATTCTTGCTGTTACAAATGAGTAATTTGGTTCCTGTTCCACTTTTGTTCTTGCTGACATCACAAGACTTGTTCTCATATCCGCTATAGAGACCCCGTCATATAGATTTTTTAGAGCTTCTTCAAGAACAACATTCATTGATACTTCCTCAAGCCCATCACATGCATCATTTATTAGCGCAGCTACCTTATCAATATCAAGTGGCACAGATGTTCCATCCGACTTAGTAATGTTTATATTAGGTTTATGTGGTATATCTATTTCTGGCGTTTCTTTTTTTCTTTCTTGTGTTCTTCCAGCTCTATATAGAATATAACTTCTTGCTACTTCGAGCTCTTCACTTCTCATTAGTTGAAGCTCAACCTGGTCTTGAATTTCTTCAATATGAAGAGTTCCTCCTGATGGCATCCTTCTTTCAAAAACCTCAATAACACCAGTCGATATAACATTAACTTTTTTATGAATTCTTTCACTTGCAGCTGCGTTACCTGATTCAGTTGCTAGAAATGCTTTTGTTATTGCAACTTTTATTTTATCTTCTTCGAAAGCAACCACTTTCCCATTTCTTTTAATAACTCTTAGCTTTCCAGGAGCGGTTGTTTCAACATCATTGATTTGAGTCTGCTGTTGAACTTCTAATGTTTTGCTGGTTTCTTGTTGTGTTGTTTCCATTTTTTTCTCTGTTTCCCTATTTATTCGCCGTAACTTGTCCACTCATAAAGAGTTCATTTAAATTTAACTTTCTGGAAGAAGTTTGTGTGTCTGCAGTTACACTTACTTTTTGTTCCGCTAATGTAATATTACTTGTTGTGGATAAAGAATCAAGTAAAAAAACACTATATATTGTGACAATTACGTTTTTTTTCACTATATAGTGTATGTAAGCTGTTTTTTAACTGTTGGCAATCAGTGTATAAATTGTGGATAATTCTTATAATGGAGAAATAATATGAGTAATTTTTTAGCTATAGATCAAGGAACAACAAGCTCTAGGGCAATAATATTTAGTTCTAATCATGAGCTTATAACAGACTCTCAAGAAGAATATTCTTTATCTTACCCAAATGACGGTTGGGTTGAGGCAGAGCCAAATGAGATTTTAAGAACAGTAAAGCAGTCACTGGAAAAAGTTTTAAAAGAAATCTCAGAAACAATAACATGTTGTGGAATAACAAACCAAAGGGAAACTACTGTTGTTTGGTCTGTAGAAACAGGGGAGCCGATTTATCCAGCAATTATTTGGCAAGATAGAAGAACCCATGAATTATGCAAATCATTAAAAGAAAATGGATATGAGGAACTAGTTAGAGCTAAAACTGGCTTAGTAATTGATCCATATTTTTCTGCTACAAAAATAAAGTGGATATTAGATAACGTAGATGGGGCGAGAAGGGACGCTGAAGCAGGAAAGCTTAGATTTGGAACAATAGATTCTTTTTTAGTAAGTAAATTATCTAGAGAGGGCTTACACCTAACAGATGTAACTAATGCCTCAAGGACCATGTTATTCAATATTAACGATATGCAATGGGATGATGATCTATTAAATCTATTTGATATACCAAGATCTATGCTGCCTGAGGTGAGATCTTGTGATTCAGACTATGGAACACTTTCTATAAGTGGCCAAAATATAGCCATTAAAGGTGTTATTGGAGATCAACAATCTGCCTTGGTTGGACAAAGCTGTTTTAATGATGGAGATATGAAGTCAACATATGGTACTGGTTGTTTCTTAATGGTAAATACTAAAGAAAAATTAATAACACTCGATGAAGGGCTTCTGACAACTGTTGGATACCAGCTAAATAATGAAGTCAACTATGCAATTGAAGGAAGTATTTATTCATGTGGCAATATAATTCAATGGCTCAGAGATAAAATGGAATTTTTTATCAAAGCATCAGATAGCGAAAAATACATAAATCACAATGGGTTTTCTAATAATGTACAATTTCTCCCTGCCTTTAATGGACTTGCAGCGCCATATTGGAATTCGGATGTAAGAGGTGGTTTCTATGGTATTACTCAGGATTCCTCAAGGAATGACATGATAACAGCAGCATTTAAATCAATATGCTATCAAACAAGAGACATAACTGAGCTACTCATCCAAAATAATATTGAGATAAATTCACTCTTTATAGATGGAGGCATGACTGCGAATAAAACTTTCTGCCAGTTATTATCAGATACTCTACAAGAAAATATCTATAAGCCACAGAACATTGAATCAACCGCTTTGGGTGCATGTATTGTGTCACAAATATCTGAAGGCGTAAGTATGAATGATATAAAATCACAAATAGAGAAAAAATATAAACCTCAAGATAGTTTGAAAGATTTTTTTGAAATAGATTATAAAATTTGGAGAAATTATTTAGAGAAAACTATATCTAATATTAAGTAGCTTAATTTCTTAAATAATAATTTTTTTTCTATATAATGCATTTGCTTAATCACAAACATAATTCAAATGTTTACATATAAAATTTTTAACAATATAGCTGAAGATGGCTTAAATATATTAGATGGAAACGATTTTCATATAGATGAGATAGATCCAGATTCTTTAATAATAAGAAGTCAAAATCTTTCAAATAATGATTTTAATAAATCTTTAAAATGCATTGGAAGAGCTGGTGCTGGCACAAACAATATCCCTGTAAAAGATGCAACAGACAAAGGGATTGTTGTATTTAATACGCCTGGCGCTAATGCAAATGCTGTTAAAGAGCTGGTTGTTTGTGGAATGCTTTTATCTTCGAGAGGAATTATTCAAGGGAACATCTATTCCAAAACATTGTCTGGACAAAATTCTGTGGAATTAAACAAATCAATGGAATCACAGAAAAAAAATTTTAAAGGCAACGAGCTTAAAGGTAAAACTCTAGGAATTATTGGTCTTGGCGCAATAGGCTCATTGCTTGCACAAACTGCAGAAATAATGGGTATGAAAATCATTGGATATGACCCATATATTTCAATAGATGCTGCTTGGCGTTTACCTAAAGATGTTGAAAAAGCAGATTCAATGAATTACTTATTAAATAACTCAGACTATGTTTCAATCCATGTCCCATTAGTTGACGCTACTAAGGATCTAATAAATAAAGAAACCCTTAAAAAATTTAAAAAAGGCTCAAAACTTATTAATCTTTCAAGGGGAGGTATTGTTAATAACGAAGATATAATAGAAGCCCTAGATTCAAAAATTATTGATAACTTTGTTACTGACTTCCCAACTCCTGAACTTATAACTCGTTCTAATGAGTTCCATGATGTAATTCTTCTTCCTCATTTAGGAGCCAGCACAAAAGAAGCAGAGGTAAATTGTGCAGTTATGGCAGCTGAACAAATCTCTAACTTTCTTAATGATGGGATAATAGTAAATTCAGTTAATTTTCCCTCTATAAAGTTAGGAAGAAAGACAAAATATAGGATGGTCATTATCAATCAAAATGAACCTGGAATGATCGGTAAAATTACAGATGAAATTGGTTATAAAAATATTAATATAGCGGATATGACTCATAAGAGTAGAGATGCTGTTGGTATAAATTTAATTGATTTAGAGGAAGAGCCATCGGAAGAACTGATTGAAAATATTGAAAATATTGATCATGTTATAAGTGTAAGACTGTGCAATAAATACTCATAATCCTATAATTATTACGGCAACTTATGTCGCATTTTATTTTGTAAACAATTAACATATTTTTATACTTGTCAACAGTATAAAACAATGGTATCAGTTGCTACCTAAATTTTAATCGTTGAAATTTGAATTATTTATAATTTTTAGTTATATTATTGATATACGGTGTTTTTTTTAATATCTGTATAATTTTTGCTCAACTTTAAGAAAACCTTTATACTGCAGGCTTTAATATAGTAAAAATAAAGTTATCCATAACTTTATCCACAGTTTCTGTGGATAAGATTTACATGAAATATGCACAAACTTACTCCTATGATTAAACTTCCAAATAATTGGGAGCAAGAGCTAAAAAAGATAGAACTTGGCCAGGATATTTATTCCCCATTAGAGCGGATATACTCTGACATTCGTCTTGGCCATTCTGTATATCCAGTCATAGATAATATTTTTAATGCTTTTCATTTATGTAGTTATCACAAGACAAAAGTTGTTATATTTGGTCAAGATCCATATCATCAAAAAGGTGTTGCAAACGGCTTAGCATTTGCTGTGAATAAAGGGCATAAAATTCCTCCATCATTACAAAATATTTATAAAGAAATTAATGATGATATAGGTCCTTGTTTTTATAACTCTGGTAATTTAGAAGAGTGGGCCAAACAAGGAGTTCTTCTTTTAAATACTTCTCTTAGTGTAATAGATTCACTGCCAGGATCTCATGCCAATATTGGCTGGAGTCTATTAGTAGATTCTATTATCGCAATCCTAAACAATAAAACAGATATTATTTTTCTTCTATGGGGAAATAGTTCAGCAAAAAAAGAAAAACTGATAAATAAAGAAGTTAACCATGTTCTCAAATGTGCTCATCCATCTCCTCTCTCATCTTATAAAGGGTTTTTTGGATGCAAGCACTTTTCAAAAACAAATAATATACTATTAAATATGAACAAGAGTCCCATAAAATGGTAAAACTAAATAATAGTAATGGATGGATTTTCTCGTTTAAAAATTTCTAGAAAATCTTTTTTAATTATACACAGACAAACAAAGTTATCTTGAAGCCTCAATGGCTCACCTAACATTTTTAAATCTTTATTTACTTGAATTTCTTTTTTTGAAATAACAGTGCAAAACTTTCTTCTATCAACACCAAGATATTTCATTCTTGCAACTATTTCTTGGCCTCTGAAACAACCCTTATTAAAAGAAACTCTATGCTTGTCATAATTTATTTCTAAAGGCCTATAATTGCCAACATCATCTTTGCTTAAGTAAAAATTACCTAATATCATATTAGCTATAGACCATTCCTCTTTCGAAATAGACTTATCAATACTCTTAATTTCATTTTTGATAGTTACTGACAATGCAAAATCACTGTTTTTTAAAAAAACCCTTTTACTAAAAGGACTTGATTCTATTGATGCGCAAACATGATTATGCGTTTCTTTAAAAGAAACTCCAAAAAATTTGGCAAATGGAGTTAATTCATCAATAAAAATATCAACAAGTTCGTAATTAATTATAATTTTAAATTTTTTATCAGATATGCCAATCAAAAAATCAGCCATTACTGTCCCTTTTTGATTGCATATAGAAGAAAGTTGGAAACTTTCATTAGATACCATATTAATATCAGAGGTTATCTGGCCTTGAAGAAAACTTTCAACTTTTTTCTCATCTCCAATAATTTCAACTACGCTTAAAGTATCTAAATAAATTGAGCCAAATGATATTAATTTTTTTTGAATGTCTATTTTCTTGTAAAATTATTTAATTAATAATTTATTTTAACCAATGAACCAAGAAATAAACAGAATACACTGGAAATGTAGAAGAGGTATGAGAGAAATTGATCTTCTACTGAGGGAATTTTCTGAAAAAAAACTTAACACTATGAAGCAAGAGGATATTAAAGTATTTGATGCTATTCTTGATCATGATGACCAAAAGTTATTTGATTATATTTTTAAAGGCGAATCTATCGGGATTGAATCTCATGAAATTTTCATCGATATGTATTTGAAAAACTTTACACAACAAGGAAACTTTTAGTTCTTTTACCTGTCAGATTAAAAAAGGAAGCAATATTAAATGAGCAGTAATTCGGATAATGATGACTTCTTATTAATTGAGAGAGCTCAAAATGGGCATGAAGGAGCATTTAATTTTTTAATGACAAAATATTATCCAAGGGTTTATGCCTCTCTATACTCTTACACAAAATCAAGAGAGGACTCTGAAGACCTAGCTCAACAGACCTTTGTAAAGGTTTGGCAGCAAATTAGTACATTTAGAGGTGATAGTGCTTTTTTTACCTGGGTATATAGAATTGCAATTAATCTTGCTAAGAACCATTTTGTTAGTTCTGCATCAAAAAAAGATAAACTAAATATTTCTTCTACAGATCTTGAGATTGAGTTTGCTACCTTTGCCAATCCAGAATCAGATTTAATGCACGATCAATCATTAAAAAAAATAAGTTCATTTGTTGACCAGCTCCCAGAATCTTTGAAAACAGCATTCACTCTTAGGGAGTCTGAAGGCAAAAGTTATGAAGAAATATCTTTAATAACTGACACACCAATTGGGACAGTTAGATCTAGAATTTTTCGTGCTCGTGAAAATATTCTTAATTTTATATCAGAGGAGCTAGGCGATGAGTAATAATATCGATGAAAAATTATCAGCACTGTATGATGGAGAGCTAGATGCTAATGAAATCGATGAAGTTCTTAGAATGCTTGATAAGGATGCTAATCTACAAAAAAAATTATCTTCTTATGCTTTGATGAGCACATCCATCAATAATTTAAATAATGTTCAATCAATAAAATCAAACAGTAAAGTTAGAAATTATAGCTTTTGGTTTTCAAATTCAATCACAGCAGCAGCTACAGTATTGCTTACCTTATTTGCAATAAATCAGTTTGATTTTTCTAGAATGAGTGAAGATATTTCAGCAAAAAATCAATTAAATATAGCTATGAGCAGCAAGGAAGCAAAAGAAATTGTTTCCAAAGCTGAAGAAAATCTTGTAGACCACGTAATGCACGTAATAAACAATCCAGATATTGATAATAGTACGCCCTATGACATTGATTTAAGGAATGTTGGCTATAATAGGATGAGTTCTAATGGAAGAATGTTCAACAAAGGAAATAAAAACTTTCTATTACGTATTGAAAAAAAGAATTTAGGCATTAATAAAGTAAGATACTGGCAATACGGTGACAAAATGATACATGTTGTCCCTTTAACGGATGGAAGAGTTGTGACCATATATGGCAATATCGATACTCAATCCGCTATAGATGTTGCCAACTCTATTACCAATTAATATTAAATTAAACAGCAAATATGAAATCAACAAAAAAAACATTAACTATATTTCTCTCAAGTATATTTTTTATTACAAATATCTATGCTTCTGCTTTGCCACAAAATATCTCTGAATTAGTTGAGAATACAGCTCCAGCAGTAGTTAACATAACCTCAAAAAAAGAAATAGCCCAAAGACAAGCATATGGATATGGGGGAATACCAGATGAGATGCTAGAGAGATTTGGTATACCTAGACAATATAGGGAAATGCCACAACAAAAAAGAGAATCAGTATCATACGGCTCAGGCTTTATATTAAAAGATAACTATATTTTAACCAATTTTCATGTTGTAGAGGATGCTACAGAAGTCATTGTTTCTCTTTCTGATAGAAGAGAATTTATTGCAGAAATTGTCGGCGTTGATCCTTTATCGGACTTAGCTTTACTAAAAGTGGAAGGAAAGAATCTTCCTCAAGTAAACACAGGAAATAGTGATGATTTAAAAGTTGGAGATTGGGTTGTTGCAATTGGCTCACCTTTTAGCTTTGATTTCTCAGTAACAGCAGGAATTGTTAGCGCCAAAGGAAGAAGTATACAAAATAACAATATTGGAAACTATGTACCATTTTTACAAACAGATGTTGCAATAAATCCAGGAAATTCTGGAGGTCCTTTATTTGATTTAGATGGGAAAGTGGTAGGAATTAATTCACAAATTTATTCTCGAAGCGGTGGCTACCAAGGTTTGGCTTTTGCAATCCCAATTAATGTCGCCGTTGATGTTGCAAATCAAATTATTGATAAAGGAGAAGTCTCTAGAGGTTATCTTGGAGTAAGAATGAGCGAGGTTGATAGCGATCTTGCTGATGCTTTAGGCATGAAAAAGCCTTATGGAGCTCTAATCAATGATGTCGAAGAGGGTGAATCTGCTGACAAGGCCGGACTTATGCCTGGTGATGTCATTATTGAATTTGATAATAAAGAAATTAAGTTTAGCTCTGACTTGCCTCATGTTGTAGGTCAGATACAGCCGCAAACCAAAGCAATTGGTAAAGTCATTAGGGATGGAAAAGAAATTAAACTAAAGTTCACACTTGGTGAGCTACCTGTAAATAATGAATCTTTTGTACCTGCAAAATCACAAAATTCTTCAGACCCCATTGGAATTAAGGTTGCTGAAATAGATAGAGACAATCCATCTATGTCTAATCTTCCAGATGGAGTTATAGTTTCAAGAGTGAACCCAGGATCACCAGCTGCAGGAAAGGTTTCAAAGGGCGACTTGATTACTATGATTCAATATAAGGGTAAAAAATATGACATCATTGACGTAGAGTCATATGAAGAAGCTTTAGATTACTTTACTTCTGGCAATAAGATCGCATTGCATCTTAATAGAAATGGAAGTCGAATAATTAGATCAATCACAATTAATTAGTAGATAAAATAGTCTATTTACTCCTATATTTACAGTATTGGCTGTAAAATAGCGGCATCTTATGAAAAACATTAGAAACTTCTCTGTTATAGCCCATATTGACCATGGAAAATCTACCTTGTCTGATAGATTGATAGAGTTTTGTGGAGGTCTTTCTGCAAGAGAAATGTCAGAGCAAATCCTTGATTCTATGGATATTGAGCGCGAGAGAGGCATTACAATTAAAGCTCAAGCTGTAACTCTTGAATACACAAAAAATAACGAAACTTACCAGTTAAATTTCATCGATACGCCCGGTCACGTTGATTTTTCATATGAGGTTTCAAGATCATTATCAGCATGTGAGGGTGCGTTGTTGGTTGTAGATGGCTCTCAAGGTGTTGAAGCTCAGACATTAGCAAATTGCTATACAGCTGTTGATCAAGATCTAGAAGTAGTACCTGTAATAAATAAAATTGATTTACCTCAATCCGAGCCTGAAAGAGTAAAAAAAGAAATTGAAGATATGATTGGTATAAATGCTACCTCTGCACCTTTGGTGAGTGCCAAAACAGGAGTAGGCATTGAGGAATTGCTTGATAGCCTTGTGATGGGCATTCCATCTCCAAGCGGAAGTCCAACCAAGCCATTACAAGCATTAATCGTTGACTCATGGTTTGATTCATATCTTGGCGTTGTTTCGTTGATAAGAATTAAAAATGGGACAATTAAAGCAGGACAAAAATTTAAGATACATTCAACAGGTCAAACCCATAATGTTGATGAGATAGGCATCTTTTCTCCAAAAAAAATTAAAAAAGATTCTTTATCTGCTGGAGAAGTAGGGTATTTGGTTGCAGGAATTAAAAATATTAAAGGTGCTCCTGTTGGAGATACCATTTTAGAGGCTAATGACGAATCTACCGATCCGCTACCTGGCTTTAAAAAAGTAAATCCTAAAGTATTTGCCTCAATGTTTACAGTAAATTCAGATGACTATGAAAGATTCAGAGATGCTTTATCAAAATTAATACTCAATGACTCATCTTTAATATATGAGCCAGAGGTTTCAGATGCTCTTGGTTTTGGCTTTAGATGCGGTTTTTTAGGAACTCTTCACATGGAAGTCATTAGAGAAAGATTAGAAAGGGAGTACGATTTAGATCTTATCTCCACGGCACCCTCAGTTGAATATGAAGTTCTAAAGACAGATGGAGAGGTTATTAAAATTGACAATCCCTCTCAATTACCAGCACCAAATGATATCGAAGAGATAAGAGAGCCTATCGTTAATACTACTATCCTCACACCAAACGAATATGTGGGAAATGTAATTACTTTATGTACTGGAAAAAGGGGAACACAAAAAGATATGACTTATTTTGGCAATCAAGTATCTATAGTTTTTGAAATGCCTTTGTCCTCAGTCATAGTTGATTTCTTTGATCAAATTAAATCATCAACAAAAGGATTTGCTTCTATTGAATATTCTTTGATTGGCTTTTTTAAATCAGATCTTACAAAAATAGATATTCTGATAAACAATCAAAAGATTGATGCATTATCAATGATTGTACATAAATCTTTTTCAACGCAAAAAGCTAGAGAGATAGCTGCAAATCTTCAAAAATTAATACCACGTCAAATGTTTGATGTTCCAATTCAAGTTGCACTTGGTTCTAAAATTATTTCAAGAGAAACTGTAAAGGCATTAAGAAAGAATGTTACTGCAAAGTGCTATGGTGGAGATATCTCAAGAAAGAAAAAGCTTTTAGAGAAACAGAAAGATGGAAAAAAGAAAATGAAGCAATTTGGTAAAGTATCTATTCCTCAAGACGCTTTTTTAAACTATTTTAAATCAGGAGAATAACTTGATTACAGATCCTTTATTTATATCTTCAATTTTAGGAATGGCAATAATTCTTGGATTTTGGATTAAGAGTGAGATTGATGAAAGCTTAGAAGAAAATTTCGTTATAAAAAATATATCATTTTTATCGACTATATTTGGTTTGATGATGCTGTATAGCATTTTTGTTAATGCAGGAGATTTAAGTATTGTTCTCTTAGTTGCATCTATTATTTCATTAATAGTTTTAATCGTTGGAATAATTATTAGCAATCAAACAATTATTTCTTCTTCAAGAGGATATTTTATTCCTATATTTTTAATATTTGTTTTAAGAACATTTATTTATGAGCCATATCAAATCCCATCAGGCTCTATGATGCCTGGATTAAAGGTTGGTGATTTTTTATTGGTAGATAAGAACTCTTATGGATATAAAATAAATAGAATTGCATCACCATCAATAGTTAATAATGATCCAAAGTATGGAGATGTTGTTGTTTTTGTACCTAAACATAATCCGGTTCCGTATGTAAAAAGATTAATTGGCGAACCAGGAGATAAAGTTAGAATTATCAATAAGCAAGTATATGTAAATGGAGAGCTTATTAAAAAAACATTCTATAAGACTGAAAAAAGCACTATTACAAAAAGATACCGTGATATCTCAGGTAAGATTACGACGAAAGAAAAAGATGTGGTGATTGATTTCTTTTATGAGGAGCATGGAGGTACAAAATACCTTACAAGAAATATTCGAAATGAAAATATTCAATATCCATCAGAATGGGAAGTTCCGCCTGGTCATTATTTTGTCATGGGTGATAATAGAGATAATTCAAACGACAGTACCAAAGATGTTGGCTTTGTTCCAAGAGAGAATTTTTTCGGACAAGCTAGTTATTTATTTATGACTTGGGAATGTTGGACTTGCCTGCCTTATTTCTCTCGAGTTGGTAAGATCAATTAATGGATTACAAGGAATTACAACACCAACTAAACTATAAGTTTAAAAATATAGAGCTTTTAGAGCTGGCCTTAACTCATAAAAGTTATAGCAACTCTAATAATAATGAAAGATTAGAATATCTAGGGGATTCCATACTAAACTCCGCCATCTCTCAATATCTTTTTAAAAGATTTACAAATGAAAAAGAAGGTCTTTTAACAAGAATGAGAGCATATCTGGTAAAGGCTGAGACACTTATTATTAAAGCTGAAGAGTTTGCTCTTGGTGATTACATTAAGCTATCAAAAGGAACTGCAAATCTGTCAAAAGATAGAAAAAACTCTATTTTAGAAGATGCTTTTGAAGCGATTATTGGAGCAATCTTTATTGATGGTGGTTGGGAGCATGCAAACGAAGTTATATTGAATATTTTTAATAAAAATTTATTAGCATTATCAGAAGATATGACTTTTAAAGACGCTAAAACTGAATTACAAGAATTACTTCAGTCGATGAAATACGATTTACCTAAATATATCATTGAGGATGCGGGTGGAGGACTTTTTTCATGTATTGTAGCCTTTCAAGGCATAAGCTTTGAATCAACAGGCCCATCTAAAAGGGTAGCTGAAACAAATGTAGCAATGAAAGTACTAGCTCATATAAAAAAAATAGATGAATAAAACATACTGCGGATACGTATCTATTATAGGAAAACCTAATGTGGGCAAATCAACTATTCTCAATCATATCTTGGGAAAAAAGATTTCGATAACATCTCGAAAATCGCAAACAACTCGAAATAATATCCTAGGTATAAAAACAGAAAATGATAAACAAATGATTTTTGCTGACACTCCTGGAATGCATATTAAATCACCCAAGGTCATGAATAAGGTACTTAATCGATCTGCAGAAAGCCTAATTGAGGATTCTGACATTATTTTATTTGTAGTACAAAGGCTAACCTTAGACGATGAAGATCTATCAGTACTCAAAAAGCTGAAAGAGGCAAATTCAAAAGTCATATGTGTAGTAAATAAGGTTGATCAAATTTCAGATAAAAATAAATTATTACCAATGATTGGAAGACTTGCAGAGGAATATTCTTTTTTGGATATTATTCCAATATCTGCAATTAATAATGAAGGTATAAAAGAATTAGAGCATTTAATTAAGAAATATCTCCCAGAAAATGACCATATCTATGGCGAAGAAGATATTCAAAATTCTCATAAAGATACCTTCATGATTTCGGAACTTATTCGAGAAAAAATTATTAGGATGTTGGGTGATGAATTGCCTCATGATACTTTCGTTCAAGTTGAGCTTCTTGAGAATGAGGATGAGATTATTAAAATTCATGCAGTTATTTATGTTGTTAGAGATAGCCAAAAACAAATTGTTATAGGTAAAGGTGGAGGAACTCTGAAGAAAATTGGCCAACAAGCTCGATTGGAACTTGAGGACTACTTCAAAAAGAAAGTTTTCTTAAAGACTTGGGTAAAAGTAAAGAAAAATTGGAATACCGATTCTGATTATATTCAAAGCCTTGGAGTGGGTGGGAGCTATGAAACATAACGAATGGGATGATTGCTTTCTTCTTCATCAACGAGCCCATGGTGAAACCAGTCTTATAGTGGATGTATTTACAAGAACTAATGGAAAAATGTCTTTAATCGCAAAGGGCGCAAAAAAACCTAAATCTAAATTCTTTGGTTATCTTGCTCCTTTTACAAAATTAAAAATTACTTATTCAGGAAGATCTGAATTAAAAACATTAACCAATATTGATAGAGATTTTTCTCAATCTACAAATAGTCTATCAAAAACTAGCTATAGCCTTTTGTACATCAATGAATTACTTATACGATTATTACCAAAAGATGCATCCCAAGAAGACCTATTCAATCTATATGAAGACTTTTTAACCAAGATTCATAGTGGAGATGATATTGAGTTTACTTTGAGGCATTTTGAATTAGATTTATTAGATATGCTTGGATATGGATTGGATTTTGAAAGTGATATCGATAAAAATGAGCAAATAGATCCTGATAAAAATTATTCTTTTATTCCTCAAAGAGGATTTAGAGAATCAGATAGTTCAAATTTTTCTGGAAAAGATATTATCAATATAAGAATTAGGGATTTAGCAAAGGTTTCAAAAAAACATTTAAAACACATTACTCAAGAAGCTATTCATTTTTGTCTTGATGGAAGAGATTTATCTAGTAGAGATATTTTTAAGAGGATTCAGTAATGATTTATGGCATTGGCACAGATATTGTAAATATATCAAGAATCAAGAAGATGGATTCACTTAAATCATTCTCTGAAAAGATATTGTCAGCTAATGAATTAAAGATATCCGCATCCTATGATGTAAATAAATTTATTTCATATCTAGCAAAACAATTTGCTTGCAAGGAAGCTCTATCAAAAGCCTTTGGAACCGGGATAAGAAAACCAATTTTATTTAAAGAACTTGAGATTCTAAGGGACGAAAAAGGTAAGCCATACTTTAATCCGTTAGGGGATGTAAAAAAAACTATTATAAACTTGGGTATAACAAAAACTCATGTTAGTCTTGCAGACGAAAGTGAGCACGCAATAGCATTTGCTATATTAGAGATATGAAAAACATTATTTTATTAGGTCCTCCAGGAGCTGGGAAGGGAACACAGGCAGATTTAATATGCAGTCTTTGTAATATTCCAAAAATTAGCACCGGTGATATGCTAAGAGAAGCAGTTGCTTCGGGTAGCGATTTTGGCAAAAAAGTATCAAATATTCTTGATACAGGCGGACTTGTTTCTGATGAAATTATCGGCTCATTAATTGAAGATAGGCTAACAAAACCAGACTGTATAAATGGTTCTTTATTTGATGGTGTACCAAGAACTTTAGGCCAAGCCTCAGAACTGCAAAGCATGGGAATACAATTTACTCATGTAATTGAAATTCATGTAGATGATGAGGTAATTGTTAATAGGATGTCTGGGAGAAGAGTGCATCCTGGCTCGGGTAAGAATTATCACATCGAATACAATCCTCCAAAAGTAGAAGGCATTGATGATGAAACAGGAGAGCCTTTAATTCAAAGAGAAGATGACAAACCAGATACAGTTATCAAAAGATTGAGCGTATATCATGATCAAACAAAGCCTTTATCAGAATTTTATATTAATCAATCAAACTCCAGTAATTTAAAATATATAAAGGTTGATGGCAGCAAAACTGTAGACGAAGTTTTTGAATTGATATCTAGTCAAATTTAAATTTCATGAATATTCTGGCTATTCAAAGTTCTGGTAACTCAACTTCATTATGCGTTGTCTTAAAAGACGATGTTCTTCAGTACTCAATTAAACATGATAGGAAAGATCGACCCAATTGGTTAGAAATGTTATCGGCAATTGGCTTAGATTCTTTTTTTTCTATGGATGATATTGATATTTTTGCATATGCTAATGATGAGGGTTCATATACTGCTACAAGAAGTGTTGCATCTTTCTTGAAAGGCATTTCTTCAGCACTTAATAAACCTTTGGTAATTGTAGATGTCGAGGATATAAAGGATATTTCATCTGACTTAATTGCAAAAAAAGCTCATCAAAAATTTATAGATTCAGGTATGAAGGCTGATTTTTTTGAGCCTAAAGATGCAAATCCAACATACACAGAAGAAACTCAATATAAAAAGATTCATGAGTGATTTATTTTTAAGTTTTATATTAGGCATTATTCAGGGATTAACTGAGTTTTTACCAATATCAAGTTCAGCACATTTATTGTTTCCATCTTTAGTATTTGGCTCAAATGATCTTGGGCTAGCTTTTGATATTTCAGTTCATGTTGGAACTTTGCTTGCTGTTATTTACTACTTCCGTGATGACATTTTGGCAATGACAAAATCTTTATTTCAAAGCAATAGTTCGCTTGCAAAGGAAAGAGGGTTGGCTTTATTATTAATCATTGCAACCATACCTATTGTTTTAGTTGGGTTCTTTGGCTCTGATTTAATAAATACCAATAGAACTAACATTAGCAGTATTGCTTATATGAACTTAATATTTGCAGGATTCTTATTTATTGCATACTTTTATAGTTCTGCAAGTAAAACACTATTAGAGTTAACTGTTGTAGGTGCTCTTTTTATTGGATTGTTTCAGGTTTTTGCACTCTTACCTGGGGCCTCAAGATCTGGAACCGCAATGACTGCAGCTTTATTTATAGGTTTGAATTTAAAAGATGCTTCTAAGTTTGCTTTTTTATTAAGCATCCCAACGATTCTTGGGGCATTGGTTTTTTTGCTTATCGAGATAAGCACTTCAAGTTATTCATTTAATTTTATTTCATTATTCATTGGATTGATTACCTCATGCATTGTTGCCTTCTTAACAATAAAATATTTTCTTATTTTTGTTGATAGAATTGGTATGTATCCATTTGTTATCTATAGAATTATTTTGGGATGTATTTTATTGCTTACAATATGACTCTAAGTATTTTCCTTGATTGCTCAAACAATGAGAATAAAGTTGCTAATATTCAAAAAAGTTTTGGTCTAAATGTAGTTACCGAAACACCAACCAATAAACCCTTTTTTGTTTTCAAAGAAAATGGTTTAAATTTTATTTTCAATTCTGATAATGCCAAATCTTTACATATAGATTTTTTAAAGGGCGCTATGGGGTGGAGACTTAAAAGATCTGATCATGAAAAATTGCTTAAAAAAACACTTGGAAAAAATAATAAGCCACTTTGTATTTTTGACGGAACAGCTGGATTGCTTTCTGATAGCTTAATTTTTTTAGCCCTAGGACATAGAGTAATTGCATGTGAGCAAAGCAAGATTCTTTATTTACTAGTTTTAGATGCTCTTGAGCGAGCAAAAGATCAATTACCATTTATAGAAAATCTTAAATTGTTAAATGGAAATTCATCAGAATGCTACAAAGATCATAAAAACGTTGATGTTATTTATTTAGATCCTATGTATCCAGAGCCAAAGAAGAATGTTTTAAGATCAGGGAATATTGCTCTCATAAAAGACATTCTTCAAATTGAAATGATTAAAGATCATGGAGATAATATATTTTTTGAATTTAAAGAAAATGATTACAAAAAAATAGTCTTAAAAAGACCCATCAAATCAGACTTATTAGATAATAAATTCAATTATCAAATAAAAGGTAAGTCCACACGATTCGATGTTTATATATAATACGTGAATATTTAGGAGAAAAAATGAACCCATTCAGCATGATGAAAGACGCAAAGAATATGGAGAAAATGATGAAACCAGCTCTTGAAAAATTTATGAAAGAAGCAGGTTTTATTAAAAAAGAAGAGCTTGAGCCACTCAAAAGACGAATCTCAGAACTTGAGAATCAAATCTCTAAGTTGCAATCTTGAAGCAAGAAGATATATCTAGAATTATTGAAATGGCATGGGAGGATAGAACTCCTTTTGATGCAATAGAGGCTACTTATGGCTTAAATCAGAATCAAGTTGAAGATTTGATGAGAGATAATCTAAAGAAAAGTAGTTATGTCTTATGGAGAAAAAGGGCAAAGGGAAGAAAAACAAAACATATTGGATTAAGAGAATTTGGAGTTGGAAGACATCACTCGTATGATCAACACAAATATAAAAAATAGCAGCATTAGAATTGAAAATTTATTTAAATCTATTTTCTCAAATATTCCTAATACCTCGATTCATTTCACAGATAATTCAGTAATCATTAGGCACAGTGATACTACGAACATAGATTCTGCTTCAATAGAAATTATCGAGATCGATCATAGTTATAGAATTTCGTATTGGGATGGCTACTCGCTTGCTGAAGAGGAAGCTCAAAAAGACCTCAATAAGGCATTAAAAGTCTTTAAAAGATATGCAAAAAAATTGGCTAAAAATTTATTAAGGTTTAGCCAATAATTTAATTACTAATAGTTATACCAGCACCCATACCAGCGTGAATTTGACAGAAATAATACAGATTTGTAGGAGTGTTCGCTGTAACTTCGATAGTTGTAACACCGGCAGATGTAGTTACTCCATTCATGTACTCAGTTCCATCATTATGGGTTCCATCAGATGTTGTAGAGAATCTTAATGGATGATTGCTAGAGTGATTAAATGTATAAGTAGTACCAACTGTAAGTACCAAAGCTTTTTTCTGAGTTCCATCAATAACATAAACATTACCATTTCCATTATTATTTGCTTCTATAGACACATCAATTGACTCAGTCTGTGTTGTCGTTTGAATTGATTCAAAAGTTAATGCATCTAAGTAGTCTTTTGTAGGATTTACTAAAATACCAGCAATTGAATCATTAAATAATGCAAAAGCTAAAGGAGTATTTGTTTCCAACTCTGTAGGATTTTGAATAGTCCATTCTGGAGAAGTATCTGGAGCATAAGAAGATTTTAAGTCCCACCCAGTTAGAATCATCCAATATGCAAATTCTTGAGCTATTATACGTTTGTATGCAGTTGGATCAGTTTCTGAAAGATCTCCATAATTGCCAGTTGGATCATAATAACCACCATTTATAGCCTCATTCATGGCTAATACCAGTTGAGATGATGAATCTTCATAACCCCATGAGGTAAATGTTTTGTCATAGATCAATGTAATTGTATGCAGGAGATGCTCTAAAATTCCATTGATCTGAGCTGCATTTGTTTTTTCGTCTTCTGAAGAGCTTTGGGTGGCTTCCCAAATAAAGTCAACAACTTCGTAGTTATCATTAATATTATCCCAACCTGGATAGTTCGTTTCATTAAGAGGAGGATCATAACTGCTCATTCCGGTTGATCCCACTCTTTGTAAAGCTTTATATTGAATGAAGTTGCCTAACAATAAATTTCTGTTGGTATCATTTGTTGAATCATTTTTAGCTAAAATTTTATTGGCAATATTTCCAACATTCTCCATAAAGGCATTTGTGACATCAGGAAGACCCGCAACTATAAGTTCATATGAGGCTAGATGTTTATCGTAAGGTGCATAGTCATCATTTGTAATTAAATTTCCATCCCATGCAGAATAAGTTTCGTCATCTGAAGTATCGTTTGTTACTGTAATCTCAAAATTTTTGGACGCACTTAAACTGCCATCTGAGACAGAAGCTGTAATTTTGTATATATTATTCGCATCTGAATCTCCAGGATTTTCATAATCTGGAGCAGTATTAAAAGTTACGACCCCTGAGCTTGAAATACTTAATAGTGATGCATCATCACCAGATAAACTATAAGTTAAGGTATCTCCGTTAGCGTCAGTGGCATTAACAGTAAATGCTGCTGTTTGGTTTTCTTGTACTGAAATGTTCATATCTGTATTACTAATAACTGGAGCAGTGTTCATACTGCTGCCATAACCGCCACTACTATCATCAGAACCGCCCATTCCTCCACCGCCACCACCGCAGGATACAAGGATTACAATTGAAGAAAAGGTTAAAAAGTAATTTTTGATGCTCATATAAATACCATACCATTAAAAGGTTAAAATATTTACTGGGCGTACTTATAAGTCAAAGCAGTAAAAAGTTGTATTGCTTGTTTATATCTTTTTGGAGAGGAGTTAGCAAGTTATTCTAATAGGGGAGAACAATTTAACTAAAGAATAATCCACAAGCAATACTTATGTAGTGAATAATATTTTTTAACTTGTAAAGTGTCAATAATTTTATTTTATGTTGATTTTAAAGTCTAAATTAGGTTGTTTTTTTGTAGTTTTATTACAAATATAAGAATTATTTTTAATAATGTTATTAACGCATGGTTAAGGTCTTGTATGACCATTACCATTTACAAGATACTTAAAGCTAGTTAATTGATCAACTCCAACAGGGCCTCTTGCATGAAATTTTCCAGTTGCAATTCCAATTTCACCGCCCAAACCAAATTCACCACCATCTGCAAACTGAGTTGAGACATTGTGCATTACAATGGCACTATCTAAATCTTTTTGAAATTGTGCTGCTGTATTTAAATTTTCAGTCAATATAGATTCAGTATGACCTGATGAGAAAGTATCAATATGATCAATAGCTTCTTCAACATCTTTAACGATCTTAATACTAACAATTGGTAATAAATATTCTGTTTTCCAATCTTCATCACTTGCAGCAAAAACATTCTCAGAATATTGCTGTGTTTCTTTACATCCTCTTATCTCACAGGCTCTTGCAGATAATGCATTAATTAAATCTGACAAACATGTCTTTGCAATTTCTGAGTGGATCAAGATTGTCTCTACAGCACCGCATATACCTGGTCTTCTCATTTTAGCGTTTACACAAACATTTATAGCTTTTTCCGGGTCAGCATCTTTATCAACATATATATGACAAATACCTTCTAGATGAGCAAATACTGGAACTTTGGCTTCTTTTTCAATCTGAGCAACTAAGTTTTTACCACCTCTGGGGACAATAACATCAATAGATTTGTTGATACCCTGTAACATCATATTTACAGCTTCTCTATTTGTATCTTCAATAATTTGAATTGCATGCTCAGTGATACCAGCATCATTCAATCCTTTTAGCATGCTGTTATGAATTGCTATACAAGAATGAATACTATCAGAACCTCCTCTTAATATTGAGGCATTACCTGATTTAAGACATAAAGCTCCTGCGTCTGCTGTAACATTGGGCCTACTTTCATAGATGACCCCAATGGTTCCAAGAGGAGTGGATACTCTTGATATATTTAGTCCATTTGGCCTTATCCAAGAATCCAATACTTTTCCAACAGGATCCTTAAAGCTTTCAATTTCTCTAAGAGTTGCTGAAATAGACTCAACTCTCTCTTCATTAAGCTCCAATCTATCAACAAATGATTCTGATAAATCCTTTGCTTTTGCTTGTTCTATATCTATCTTATTTGCTTCTAAGATTAGCTCTTTGTCATTTAGAATGTGATCAGCCATAGCCAATAGAGCTTCATTTTTTTGATTAGTTGGAATTTTAGCCAAGATTTTTGATGCTTCTTTAGCTTGAAGGCCGACTTGGTTAATTTTATCTTTAAAGGAAATCATTATTTCGATATGAATCTAGTTGATTTAGTAGTTTTTCTTGCAAGACTTTTAATAGGGTCCTTTTTTAAACCAGAAGTGATAATAACTGAACATTTTGATTTCATACATATCTCTGCAGCTTTAATTTTTGAAATCATTCCGCCTTTACCAAGTTTTGATGCAGTTCCAGCCATATCCCTTACAGATTTGGTAATGGATTTAATTTCAGATACAAGCACATCATTTTTTTTATTTTTTGGCGGCTCTTTATAAAGACCGTCGACATTGGATAAAAGAATTAGATGATCTGCTTGCATGAGCTTTGATATTTTAGATGCAAGAATATCATTATCTCCAAACTTTATTTCATCAGTTGAAGTTGTATCGTTCTCATTAATTATGGGAATACATTTAAAACTTATTAGATTTTCAATTGTGGCTATAGCATTTTTAGATGATTTTTTGTTTTCAGCATCAGAGGGCGATAATAAAATTTGAGCAACTTGTAATTTATGTTTTTTAAATTCATTCTTCCAAGCAGTCATTAGCTCTATTTGACCTCTAGCAGCAACTGCTTGAGATTCATTAAGGGTTAAATCATTTTTAAGGTTTAACTGTCCTCTTCCAAGTGCGATAGCTCCTGATGAAACAACAATAACCTCTTTGTTTTTATGAAGTAGCCAAACAATATCAGATACAACATTTTTTAAGACAGATTTATTTACTCCACCTCTTTTATTTGTAAGAAGGGAAGAGCCAATTTTGACTACTAGTCTTTTGCTGCTATTAAAAGAATTATTATTTTTCACTGCTCGATTATAGTTATTACTAGGTGATTAACAATTAATAGAATATTTAAAATATAAATATAAAAAATGATGGTGCCCCATGCCTGAGTCGAACAGGCACTCCCTAGGGAACGCGATTTTGAATCGCGCGCGTCTACCAATTCCGCCAATGGGGCATGCCGGGCATTGTAGCTAAGTATTATCTAATTTAAAATCAGCTTCTCATGAAAACCTCAGATTTTAATTACAATCTTCCAGAAGAGCTGATAGCTAATTACCCACTGGATAATAGAAGTTCTAGCAGATTGCTTGTTTATACTAATGAAATAGAACATAAAACCTTTAAAGATGTTCTTAATTACTTTGAAGCAGGCGATTTATTAGTGGTCAATAATACATCTGTTATTCCAGCAAGAGTATATGGTAATAAAGAGTCTGGTGGATCTGTTGAGGTAATGCTTGAGAGAGTTATGGAAGATAACAAAGCATTAGTTCAAATACGTTCGGGAAGAAGTCCCAAGATAGGGACTGTTATTACTCTAGATTCATACAAAGTTGAATGTATTAATAGACAGGATAATTTTTTTATTCTGCAATTTGATAGACCTCCATTAGAGATTTTTAATTCAATAGGACATGTTCCACTTCCACCTTATATAAAACGTCCCGATGAGGAGCTAGATAAAGATAGATATGCAACTGTCTATGAAGATAAGACATTGCAAGAATCAGTTGCTGCACCTACAGCCGGTCTACATTTTGATAAAGAGTTATTAAATGCTATTACTAAAATGGGTGTAAAGGTGGCAACTGTAAATTTAAGCGTGGGCGCTGGAACCTTCCAGCCCGTAAAAGTAGACAACATAGAAGATCATAATATTCATAGTGAGTATCTTGAGGTCAGTCCTGATGTGGTTGATATGGTTATAGCTACTAAAAAAGCTGGTAAAAAAGTTTTTTCTGTTGGCACTACGGCAGCAAGAGCTCTTGAAACAGCATTTATGGACGACAATAAGAAAGGATATAAAGGGTACACAAAACTATTTATTTACCCAGGATATAAATTTAAGGCAGTTGATAGATTAATTACAAACTTTCATTTACCCCAATCATCACTATTAATGCTTGTATCTGCATTCATTGGCTATGACAATATGAAGGATATATACAAGAGCGCTGTTGATGAAAAATACAGATTTTTATCATATGGTGATGCCATGCTTTTAGAGAAACATGAAATTTAATCTACATAATCAAACAGAGTTTGCCAGAAGAGGAGAAATAGAATTCACTCGTGGAAAGATTCAAACACCTGCATTCATGCCGGTGGGAACTAATGGAACTGTGAAGGGATTAACTGTAGAAGACTTAAAGTCGACTGGCTCAGAAATCATTTTAGGGAATACCTATCATTTAATGTTGAGGCCGGGGGATGAAGCTGTACGAGATTTAGGCGGTCTTCATAAATTCTCTAATTGGGATAGGCCTATTCTTACAGATTCAGGTGGTTTTCAGGTATGGAGTTTAGGAGATTTAGTAAAGATAAGTGAAGAGGGTGTTAAGTTCAGCTCTCCCTATGATGGAAAAAAGATTTTTATGACTCCAGAGGATTCAATACAAATACAAGAAAACTTAGGTTCTGACATTGTTATGGCTTTTGATGAATGCACGGATTATCCATCAACACATGACCAAGCAAAAGAGTCTATGGAGCTTTCTATGCGATGGGCTAAGCGCTGCAAAGAAGCTCATAAATCTGATTCTGCTCTATTTGGTATCGTCCAGGGTGGCATGTATGAAGACCTTAGACATAAATCTTTAAATGCACTAGTTGATATTGATTTTGATGGCATTGCTCTAGGGGGACTGAGTGTTGGAGAGTCTAAAGAGGAAAAAACTAAAATCTTAGCTTTTATGTCAGATAAGCTTCCTAAAGATAAACCTAGATACTTGATGGGTGTTGGTAAGCCTGAGGACATAGTAGAGGCAGTTAGATATGGTATTGATATGTTTGATTGTGTGCTGCCAACAAGAAATGCACGTAATGGCCAGCTAATAACATCGACAGGAGTAGTAAATATTAAAAATGCACCCTACAAGATGAGTGAAGAGCCTATTGATGAAAATTGCGATTGCAAAGTCTGTAAAAACTATACTAGAGCATATCTTAATCACTTATTTAGAACTAATGAGATGTTAGGCAGTATTTTAGCCAGCTATCATAATATTTATTATTATCAATCTCTGATGAGACAAATACGAGTATCAATAGAGAATAATAAATTCGCGAACTTTGTAAAAGACTTCTATAATATGCGGAATTTAGAAATGCCCGATGGGCCTATATAGGATTAAATATTATGGAACCAACACAACCTTCACTATGGCCAACATTTGTTATTTTTGGTGGATTGTTTTTGTTTATGTATTTCATGATCATCAGACCACAAAATAAAAGGAACGCTCAAATATCTGACATGATTTCAAAATTAGAGAAAGGTTCAGAAGTTATTGCTGCAAGTGGAATTCTAGGAAAAGTTAAAGATATTACTGGTGCATATGTCTCAATTGAGATAGGTGAGAACAATGTAATTAAACTTCAAAAATCTGCAATTGCAAATATCTTACCAAAGGGTACGATCGATTCTATTAAGTAAATATAGTGAATAAGTTTTCTATCTCTCAATACCTTCTTATACTATTTGTCTTGGTATTGGGATTTACTTATGCACTTCCAAATCTCTATCCAACTCAACCTTCCATACAGGTTGCATATACTGATTCTGGCAAATCTGCTGATCAAGTCCTCTTAAATGAATTAGAGGGTATCCTAGAGAATAATCAGGTTGGTTATGAAGAATTGTTCTTAAGAGATGGAAAAATAGTTATTAAATTTTCTACCCTAGATCAGCAACTTGAATCAAAAACAATATTACAGAATAAACTATTAGATAAGGTTATTATTGCTTTAAACCTTGAACCAACAACACCTGATTGGTTAAAAAATCTGGGTGGTAAACCTGTAAAGCTTGGTCTTGATTTATCTGGTGGCGTTCATTTCTTGCTTGAAGTTGATATTGATACTGCTCAGCAAGGCAGGCTTGAATTATTACTAGACACTTATAGAAAAACTTTTAAAGAAGACAAAATTCAAGTTGCAAACTCATCTATTAAAGATTTAGTTTTATATTTTCAATTTAAGGATAAAGAAAGTTATAACAGTGCATTGTCAAAATATAGATTAGATAGCCCAGGGATCAATGGTCTTCAATATATTATTACTGAAAGACCAGCATCAAATTCTTTGTTATTAGAATATTCTGATATTGCGCTTAGAGAAATTAGAGATTACGCAGTTGGACAAAATTTAATTACATTAAGAAATAGAGTGAATGAGCTTGGGGTTTCAGAGCCTATAGTTCAAAGACAAGGATCCAATCGAATTGTTGTTCAATTACCTGGAGTGCAAGATCCAACTGCTGCAAAGAAAATTATTGGCAAAACAGCAAACTTGGAATTTAGATTAGAGGCTAACTCAAGAACATCTCCTCTTCGTAAAGAGGAGTTTAATTTTAAAGAAAATGACTATATGACCGCTTCTTTGGAAAAAGCTGTTGTGGTTTCTGGTGATAGAGTTACTAATGCAAGCACTGGCTTTGATGAAAGTGGTTTTGCTCAAGTAAATATTACCCTTGATATGCAGGGCGGAAGGCAGATGCAAAAAGCAACTTCTGGAAATATTGGTAGAAAATTAGCTGTTTTATTTGTTGAGCAAAAAAGTAAATCTGAGCTTGTCACTGATGCAGATGGTAAATCTATTATTGAACAAACCACCTACATTGAAAAAAATATTATTAGTTTAGCTACGATTCAAGCAGTGCTTGGAACGAGTTTTAGAATCACTGGTGTTGGCTCTCCTCAAGAGGCAAGCGAGCTTGCATTGTTTTTAAGAGCGGGTGCTTTGGCTGCCCCAATGAAATTTGTTGAAGAAAGAACTGTTGGACCAAGCTTAGGAAAAGAAAACATTGAACTAGGAATGAAATCAATAATGATGGGTCTTGCCTTAGTAGTTCTGTTCATGACTTTTTATTATCGCGTATTTGGAATAGCTGCAAATATTTCTTTGTTAATTAATCTGGTTTTAATTACAGGAATTATGTCATTGCTAGGTGCAACACTAACACTGCCAGGAATAGCAGGTATTGTTTTAACAGTTGGTATGGCTGTTGACGCTAATGTACTGATTTTTGCAAGAATACGAGAAGAGTTAAAAGAAAAAGATCCTCAAACAGCAATAAGAGATGGTTTCTCAAGAGCCTTCATTACTATTTTTGATGCGAATGTCACTACATTGATAGCAGCACTAATCTTATACATCATTGGAACCGGTCCAGTTAAAGGTTTTGCAATTACTCTTTCTATTGGAATTATCACCTCCATGTTTACAGCCATTATGTGCACAAGGGCTATGGTTAATATAGTTTATGGAAATAAAAATATTAAGGAATTAAAAATATAATGAATATTAGATTCCAATTCATGAAGTACAGAAAGATTGCTGGAATAGCATCAATGATTATTTTTGCAATATCTATCCTTTCGCTATCATTTCGTGGATTAAGTCTTGGTTTAGATTTTAGTGGTGGAACTCTTGTAGAAGTTACATATGAAACACCTGTAGAGCTTGAATCAATTAGAAACACTCTTATTGAAAATGGCTATGAAGACTCTCAAGTTGTTAATTTTGGAACAAATTTAGATGTTTTAATTAAAGTTGCAGATCAAAATGGTAATAGCTCAATTGGTGAAGCCGTTTATACGTTATTAAATGAAGAGGGTTTTAAAGGTGAGCTTAAGAGGGTTGAATTTGTAGGGCCTCAAGTTGGAGCTGAGCTCAGAGATCAGGGTGGGCTTGGTATGCTAGTCGCCTTATTTATGATTCTTATGTATGTTGCATTCAGATTCCAATATAAGTTTGCATTAGGTGCCGTAACTGCTTTAGGGCACGATGTTGTAATTATTTTGGGTTTATTTTCTATATTTGCTTGGGATTTTGATTTAACAGTTTTAGCAGCACTTTTGGCGGTTATAGGCTATTCATTAAATGACACTATCGTTGTTTCAGATAGAATTAGAGAGAACTTCAGAACCCAAAGAGAGATGGAGCCAATGCAAATGATAGATCTATCATTAAATCAAACCTTAGGAAGAACAGTTGTCACATCATTTACAACTTTATTAGTTTTATTTGCTTTATTTATTTTTGGTGGAGAAATGATTAAAGGCTTTAGCTTGGCGTTAATTCTTGGGGTTTTAGTGGGTACATACTCGTCAATTTATGTTGTTGCTAATATGCTTATGTCATTAACATTAACTCAGGAGGATCTCGCGATTCCAGAGCCTGAAGGCGCTGAGTTTGATGAGCTTCCTTAATCTTTAAAGTAAGGCTTTACTGATTTTAAAATAGACTTATATACTTTTGGTGTAGAGCAAACAAAATGGTCTCCTTCTAAATACTTAGGATCCCCATTAAAATTACTTATTAATGCGCCTGACTCTTGGGCTATTAGTAATCCTGCAGCTACATCCCACAATTTAACACCGTGAGCCCACATACCATCCAGTCTTCCTGTAGCAATGTATGCTAGATCAAGAGCTATTGAACCAGAATTTCTAATTGCTAAATCTTGATTAGCAAGTTCTTTATATGTTTGATTAAAATCATAAACATATTCCTTTGGCGCTTCTTTAGTAGTTGAATAGGCCAACATAGAGTCTTTCAAACCTTGTTGTTTACTCACTCTAATTTTTCCATTATTTAAATCAGAACCAGAACCTTTGGATGCTGAGAATTCTTCTCTTCTAATTGGATCAATAATGACAGCTGTTGTTGGAACTTTATCTATAAGAGAGCAAAGTGAAAGAGCAAAATGAGGATAACCATTAATAAAATTAACCTCACCATCTATCGCTTTTAATACCCAAGTTATATTTGAATTATTTATTTCAGATCCGCTATGAGAACCCAAAAAATTATCTTCAGGATAGAACCTTCTAATTTCTTCTATAACAATATCTTCGACTCTTCTAATGATTGCCTCAAGATAACCCTCAGGACCACCCTTAGATGTATCAAGGCTATGTACTTTTTTTACTGCAAATTCTAGCTCGTGAGCTCCTTTTCTTGCTGCAAGTTGATTTACATTTAATAAAGCTGGTATAGACATGTCGCTATTGTAATGGAAATGACGATAATAGGCATATGAGTTTTAAAAGTAATTTAATAAACATAGTTTTAGTGGAAACCTCTCACCCTGGAAACATTGGTTCAGTAGCAAGAGCAATGAAAACAATGGGATTGTCAGAATTATCCTTAGTTAATCCCAGAAAATTTCCATCTGGTGAAGCTAATGCTTTATCAGGTAATGCCACAGATGTTTTAGAGAATGCTAAGATTTTTGATTCTATTGAGGATGCTATCAAAGATAGTACCTTTGTATATGCAACATCCTCAAGAAGTAGAACTATCCAATGGCCAACTGTTCATGCAGAAGAAGGAGCATCCTTAATAAATAATCAAGTTTCTTCCCAAAAAAAAGTTTCAATTTTATTTGGAAGAGAGGATAGGGGTTTGACCAACGAAGAGCTACAGCTTGCAAACACTCATATAGAGATACCTGCAAATCCAGAATACCCAGTTTTAAATTTAGCTATGTCTTCTCAGATAGTATGTTATGAGATTTTTAAATCTCACTTTAATCAAGAAGCCAGAGATTGGCATGATTATCCTGAGGTAGACTCTGAAAACTTACAAATGCTGATTGATCATTTTATTGAAACAGCTGTAAATATTGATGTAATCCAACCAGAAAATCCTAAAAAGATTATTTCAAGAATCAAAAGAATGTTTAGCAGACTTCATCCTGATGAAATGGAAACAAGTTTTATGAGAGGTTTTTTAGCTGCTATAAATAAGAAGCTAAATTAGTCATTAATTACTTTGCTAATTGCTTTTGATTCCATATAATACGTTTCGCATCTAGTCCCGTTCGTCTAGAGGCCTAGGACACCGGGTTTTCATCTCGGCAACAGGGGTTCGACTCCCCTACGGGATGCCAATTTCTTAACAAGCCCACATTAGTGGGCTTTTTTTATTTCTTAATTAAAAATAAAAAGACAAATAATACTCACCATAGTGCTACAGGATTAATTATCATTTGAACTGCTCCCTTTATTTTTGGCTGACCCAAAACAAACATGAATTCTGAGACATTATCATTAGCAAGCTTTCCAGTATTCATTGTTTCTAAAATGTAAATACCATTTTCTTTAATAAGAGTTATATGATCATAATAAACCTTGTCTCCTGCTATCGGCGGCACTGCACCCAAGCCCCATGTGTCAGCTCCAACAGCCATGGGTTGCAATGAAGCTATATAGACAGCAGCATCATTAGTTATTCCTGGTATTGTGCTACCCCATTCTTCAGGCGAAGACTTAAGTTTTGCATCTGTCCATCCAGTATGAAAAAGAATGATATCTCCTTTCTTAAAATTAATATTTTGTTCTTTAGCAGCTTCTTGTATATTTTTTCTAGTAATACCTTGACCTCCCTCCATAGAGATAATGTCAAAGTATTTAGCCATATTTACTAAGACTCCTCTTCCAACCAAAGGGGGTATTTTCTCAATTCCTAATCTTGTTAAACCAGTAATATAAGAAAAGTCAGCACCTCTATTACAATTATAAAAAATATCATCATCACCAATATGACCAAGACCATCTAGTTGCGGGCCAGTACCCAACCACATCTGAAGAATGTCATCGTTATAAGTAATATCGTAGCCAAAGTCTGATGTAGTATCTCTCCCAAAATGCTGATTCGGTTGAACAACCTGCAGTTCAGTATATCTTGGAGCAAAGGAGGGCATCCCAGGCTCAATTACAATACCCAAACCATAAGACATTCCTTTTTTAACAAGTTTTAATGCTTCAAGAGTATTTTCATTTGAAATTAGATTTGCAGACCCTATTTCATCTTCTGCTCCCCAAACAGAGATCTCGCAATTATTTTCTGAGTATGTATAAAAGGACACAGCAAGAATAGAAAAAAGTAGATTACGCATATTTATCACCTATAAATTAAAACTTATTCAAATTATAGACATATTCCATAATTTTTTTAAATTAATTTGTACCTACTTAAGCTATATGGGGGGCTGGAGCATCAGCCGGTTGGGGTGGGTATATGTCTAGTGGGCTTTTTTATGTGATTAGCTTAGGAATAATTTCAAGTTGAGCAAGAATGCCTAAGAAAAGCATTAACAAGAATGTAAATAAAATATTTAGATTTTTCTTTTGAATCCACTCTAATGAGTTCTCTACTAGTT
>Ga0213868_10000238_pt1 | contig 52035 bp, 49 predicted proteins | sample PICome_9_FD_160087 | JGI IMG/M metagenome (GOLD analysis project Ga0213868, IMG submission 160087) | Coastal seawater microbial communities near Pivers Island, North Carolina, United States - PICO127 | ecosystem: Environmental > Aquatic > Marine > Coastal | place: USA: North Carolina...
AATTGCGGCGGGGGGGGCGGCGGCTGTGGCGGTGGCTGTGGTGGGGGTGGGGGCGGTGGTGGCGGTGGTGGCGGTGGTGGCGGGGGTGGCGGTGGTGGCGGTGGTGGCGGTGGTGCTTGTGGTGCTTGTGGTGGCAGCGGCGGCAGTGGCGGCGGTGGCGCTTGTGGCGGCGCAGGTGGTTGGCGCTTGCGTCGTGGCCGTTTGTCATTCTCCTCTTTTACGAATTCTCGGAGTGTGGTGTTTAGCTTGTGACAATCGGTCACTATATCAAACAATCTCATCATTCGTTCGGTCACAACCGGCAAGTTAACAAGCGCGTCGATCTGTGAGTTGCGACTCATTTTCGAGCGGCCTTTGATTTCGGCGAGTCGGCAAAGCGTCTGCGTTTGCCATACCGTAGTGTCGCGGAGATGGTCGCGTAGAGTCTGTATTCTGACCGGCGGTGTCCCGGAAGTCATGCTTCTGGTTGATGCTACCATTGTGTCCACACCACGCAGCGCCCTCGCCACTTCTTGCTCAGAAGCACCCAAGAAATAGACCACGTTTATCGGACATAGCTCAAATTGGAATAGTCATGCAACTTGCTCCGCCGTGCATGTCGTGCAACCCGTTTTAGATCAGATTAGCGCGAGCGCAATACTGTTGCTCTGGAACGTCCAGCGCTGTGAGCGCTGCTGTTTTGGATAACCCCGCGAGGTGTCGTAAACACCAAGACGACCCGTTGCAGCGAATGGCCGGGCCATTCTCTGACTTCTTGAACCACATTAAAGAGGGGCATCTCGATTATTACAACAGCTGTTCAAGCGCGGCCGATGATATATTGGCCGTATTTGGGGTGCGGCCCCGCGACGATGGCACCCCTGAGTTTGGTGTCCCAATTTGGTCTGTCGGTGACACCAAAGACTACAAGTTGGACGAGCTTACAAATGACGAGTTTACTTCTATTAGGTTGTCGTCGATGGATGCGAGCGAGGCGGCCAAGGCGGCACAGGAGGCGAAGACGGCGGTGATGGCTGCCAATGAGGCGGCGGCGGATGTGGATGAGGCGACAAGGGTAGCCAATGAGGCAGAGGCGAAGGCGGCAGCCGCGAGAGACAGTCTGGCTAAAAAAGTCGGATCGCTGCGCGTGGCGGCGGCGCAAAAGTCTGCTCACTCATTCGCCAACACGGAGGCGCCGATCCGCAGATTCTTCACGTCCACAATTTTTGACAAACTGGGGGGAAACAACAATGTCCCGGACAATGTCAAGGAACGTGAGAATCTCGCGAAGCTCACCAATGCAGTCGAAACGTTTTTAGGCGCGATCGCGCCCGACACTCCTACTATCGACGATCATTATACGCTGACGTCGCTGCCGATGCAAACGGTCGACGGCAACACGGTGCACATTTTGGCCGTTCGAAAGACCACGTCGACGATTCCATTGTATTTCGAAGGGGATCCACGATCGCCTCTATTTACAACGGCAAATCATGCAATGACGAACGGGTTTCGGCAACTTTCTAAGACCAATCACAATGCAATGATTTGCGACCCCCCCCTCGAAGAACACCGCTTTCTCAGGGGTAAGAATGGTATTTACCATGCTGACTTTGTCGATAATGCTTCTGGTACTACGATCCAAACGCCGGCGATGGTCTTGACGTCGATCAAGCGCATCAACCATGCCGTTTTAAGCCAACTCACACACGTTACTGTCAACGATCGTAAAATTGCTGCATTTTTACCCTGTCACATGCTCAAGCAGACCAATGTGCGACCAGGCGTGGATGACGCTGTCAAACGCCACAATACAAGGTGGAATAACTACCGAAGCGCCCGTAGTGCGTGGCGAGTGGCGGATTCGGCCGATCCCAAACGACAGGTCATGTACGACTTGTTGCTCTTGGATTTGAGCCGGTTCGGGTTCTCACCGACTTGGTCGACGCCTTGGAACACGAACCCACGAATGGAGGACGGTAAGGCGGCGAGTTTCAAAAACGACATTGCCGAGTTCATGCCCGTCGTAGGCAGAAATCCCAATACGCAGCTTAGGGAGCTGAAAGAAAAGTTCGCCACGGCGGCTTCGCAGCGACGCTCGCAATGGATGTGCACACGGTTCTTACACAGCAACTACTTTTACCAACTTCGTCGCAGAGACTTTTTGCGGTCGTTTATGAACAGTGATGACGAATCAAATGCCGTGATGTTGTTTAAGACTGAGAATCGCGAGGCCTATGATTGGGTTAACGGCGAGGAGCTTGAGTTTCAAACGCAGTGTTCGCTCGATCATCAACTGTTTGTAGAAAACGTCCAGGCGTACACGCAGCTCGCTGCAAATGACATCCCACAACTTTGTCTATGTTTCACGACTACGCGACTCCGAGTCGCCGAAAGCGTACGTTTATTAAAGCTGAACAATGCCCTTACAAAGGAACAGACTGTCGTTGTCGATTCGGTGCTTAGACAACAGTTGTTTGTTATTCGTCAGTTGCGTTTTGTCGCACTGAAGGCGATCAGCGTTCCGGCGCACGAAACACTGAAACTTCCAATTCGCGCATGGATCGCGGACGTTCATAGAATCGGAAAGGTTCTCGAGAAGCAGGTTCAATCGATGCGAGTTATTGTCGATCTCGTGGCAGTTGAACGAAAACAGTTGGTATCGGCATTCATTTCGAGTGTATCCGCAAAACGACTGGAACGTAGGCCAATGGAAGGTAAGCCAACGTTGGTACGGTCGTCGGTTCCGTTTGCGGCTGCACTTTTCGGCTTCGACAAGCCGGTGCTGTGTGCACGTGTGCGCATGGTGCTTCCAAGCAGTTTTGCACGCGACGCCGCGTTGGAACGATTCGAAACCTTGGCCACGGAGAGCGTCAATGCTAAGGACCTGCTTGCGAAGTTCGCAGCGACGCCTAGCGAGGACGCGTTTTTCAACGACCGTGGCACCAAGGTCCACATACAGGAATTTGTAAGACTTTATAGTGAATCCACGGCAACTGAGTACGATCTTATCAAAACAGAGTTCAAAAGACTATATGAGGTGCAGAAAAACTCCAATCAGCAACTCATGACCATTCATCCAGAGGCTTTTATATGCGACCATGCGCTGAACGGGGTGCTCCAAAATACGCTGAATAGCTCCAGCACGACGATCTATTTATCGCCGAAATTTCGTTCTTTTAAATATAAACGTCGTTTTGATTCGACCGGAGCGTTGCGTCCGTTGATTTTCGCCGACGGCGAAACGGAAATTTTGATGGTTGCCGAACTCGACATTTCGCAAGTTGCAACCACTGTCAAAGACGATCAACACAGAAATGTCTATATTCCAGCAGACGTTGAGATAGACACGCTGATGCGACTGTTGTCGAAGACATGTCCTGCGAATGCTCCACCGAACGAGTCCGTTCAGACACAATTCGCCAGGTTGTTAAGCACTGGCGAGACGCTGAACGTCGCGCGTCTCGATTGGTGGATCGGAAATGCAACAGAGTACACAATCGAGTCCTACAACGACGCTGCAGCCCTCATACCATTCGTTCCAGTTGCACTAAGCGAAGAGCAACTAGTCACACAAGATTCGGAGCTTGCAACGGATGTGAACGACGAAACGACGCCATTCGATAGCGCCGTCGTGGCGGCCAAATCGATTGCGGCGGTGGAGAACTCGATTGAACTTTCCCTGCAGCCATTTGCGCCAGGATTGATAAACTCCGTCTTACAAGAAACCAACTCGATGCTGACCGACCTCTTCACAAACGAAGTCGACCTCGAACTAGCACCCTTTGATTCCCTATGCCGCGTGTGCCGAATCGCGTTTGAGCTTTTAAAGGGCAATGGATTCGACAAAGATTTGAACGGAAATACGTACGAATCCGTTGCATCGACGTATGTATCGACCGAACAATCGGTCATTCAACACCGCGATTTAATGGCGGTGGTCTGGCTAAACACGAGGACGGCAATCGGCAAGAAGCGCGCAAACAACGCCTTGTCCAGCAATCATCTCGACACGCTGCTAGTTCCTTACCAACACGGACCGATGATGAGTGCAAACGAAAAACGAGTTTTGTACCTAGACACGGTAGCGGCAAACGACATGTTCTTCTACGACCATGTCGTTGTTGCACTCATTCGAATGTTGCAGCTAAGAATATCGAATTCTTCATACGCGATGAAAAGACTACGCGTCGCGCATCGAAGCTTGGACAAATTTCATATTCTACGGCAACAATTCGAATTTACACTGCAGAATTGTACGAGATACCAGACCGACAGTCTCGAACAATATACATCAAGCGACAAATTTTCGGCCTGCTAACGCATGCTGGCAAAGTATCTATTTCCACTTGACTTCCAGAACGGTCGTCGGGTTGATAATTCAAACTTGCCAATAAGTGTATTGGCGCCGCCAATATACCAGAATAAGAGCCGCGACACGGCCGCGCTGTACATGACAACGGCCGTTTCGACGCTGAAAAGAATGAATCTGTTCGAAACGGCTCAGCGCGTCGATACCGAAGCGTACGGGAGACTTCGACGTATAATGCGCGAAATGGCGTCGATTGCCGATGGGATGAATTCTGCAAGGCCGTTTTTGAAATTCCTGGTACAGGCAGCCAGTGCGCTTCCGAGAAGGTATAAAGGCGTGAAGAATACGACCAAACTGCTCTCTGCACAGACGCGGCCGATGATCGAAGAGTTTTCGGCAAATCACGCCAAATTCGACGACGCAATGCGATCATACGCCGACGTCGCATCGGCCGGGTTTTTGGACATTGGCCAACTCAAAGGACGCTTCCTGGCCGCGTACCAATCGATTCGGAAATTTAAGCTTGAATACGACAGTGGGTCACATGGCATGTTGGTATTTATCGCAAACGAACTGAATTGCGGCACGTTTAGACGACAGACACGTGTGATTGTCAAGACGTTCTTTGCCGCGATCGAACGGCTAATTGTCAGCGAGTTCTTTGTTTCAAACGTTACCGAACTCGACGCTCAGCTCGACCTCAACACAACGTTCGAAAGCGTGTTTCCGCTGTTGGGAAACTACACGACATTGGCCGCGAGATTCCATATGAACTCGGCGCTCGGCTGCGTCACCTCGGCATCGCCCTTTCGGGATGTTCAGGCTCAAATAAAGACCTCGAGACATCAGAAAGCACTTCGTACTTCACTGGGATTCGATACACTCAATGGCTTCATCGACGAAGCGGGGCATATTGCATCGTTCCACTGCTTCCTTCCGACAGCCAATGACGTGTTTCAAGACGGCATTCCCGAAAATTGCCACCCTGTCAGTGCAGCAGATTCCCAATACGCCGACCGTATCGAGCGAACAACATCCGGAGGTGGTGTGGCCAACGATCAGCCGGGCTATGAGGAAGTAGACCCACGTTTGAGAAACGAGGATGACAACGCCGACGAGAACGTCTACGAGAACGTCGACGAGAACGTCGACGAGAACTCGGAAGCATATGAGTTGCTCATGTATGGATAAGTACCTTAGCGGTCGCGAAAGTGAAGTGCAGTAAAAAGCACAGAATGTCGGTACGAACGGGCGCTGTCGTGGGTGCCGTCGCTGACGGCGGCTTAGGCTCGCTCTCCAACCGCCTGAGCGCGGTCTTGGCGGTCGGGATTATGTCGAATCCGGTCGTCAGCACCGGTGTGGTGGGCGAGTACAGTGACGAGCCGCCGGACGCTCTTGCCGTCGGACATGTATCGACAACGTTTAAAAATCTGAGGCTTTCAGGCCAGCAGGAATCCGAAACGGGGCCCAAAGCAAAACGAAAGCTTGACGACGATGACAGATTACAGGCCATGGGGCTCCACCTTGCAAATAATCTGTATCCGACGGCTCTGGCCATTGCGAATGATCGTACATTTCAGCACAAACAGCTGTTCGCGATGGCGACTTACTATCTCTTTCGAACTAACTACGGGTCGGCCGGTGTGGTGTGGTCGGGTAAAGACTTTGGGAATGCCTACGATGCAACAGTTCTTTTCATCGCTGACACTAAAAAGTACGGCGACCAGTACCTAAAATATGTCCAGGCACAGAACGGGCGCGTAAACAACCCGACGGTACTTCAAAACGAACTCCCAGAGATCATGTACGAGCACCCCGCCAACCGTGAGGACGTACGGCACTTGAAGTACCTCGAACGAAAGGATCTCAAAAATAACTCAAACTACACAAACTTATACGAGTCACCGGCGTCGAAGGTGTACGTGTTCTTCAAGCTCAAGACGACTGACCAGCGACCGGCATACGGACCGTACTTGTTTTTAGGTCGCTTCATGGCGATGGAGCCTTTGAGAGACCAAGGTAAGAACCAGATTCGCTTGAAGTACTACGACCCCCCTCTGAGCGCCAAAATGGAATACCACCGAATGAACGTTGTGGCAACACCTCCATCTCAACCCACTATTGTACAATCTGACGTCGATTCCGTCATAACGTCCCTCTCAAAGGCAAGTTCAAAGCAGTCAACACAGTCAAAACAGGACAGGCGCGCTTTACCGGCTGCGTCACGGGACGTTGAAGCACCTCCCACCCCACCGCCACGCCTTGCTCCCAGAGTAGAGCGTCCAGCGAATGGGCCACGTGTGCCGACTCCGGCTGACGACGAGCTTGAAGATGGAGAGATTCGAGAGTGACTTCCTGTCACGTACCCGAAAAGTACACTCCTAGTACACCAGAAGAGTTCTATGTTAGATTATTGGACAAGCTGCGTGCTGTAAATCGCGAAATGCAAGCATCAACCGTTGTGTCGCGTCGGGGTGTGTGTACCATGTCGGCAAACGTAGCAAAAGAGCTCCCAGCGAACTCATAAGTTCACAGATGGGACTCTGAAGGTCAATGAACATCGACAGTTCCTATTGTTGTACACAATGCAACGCAATAAATGTTAGCGGTGTTAGCTGTTAGTGGTTAGTGGTTAGCTATGTATTGCGCGCGTCCCTTGCATTCACAGTTAGAGCTGGTTTGCTTCACACCAGACTCAATCAATTACGCGGAAAGTGGTCCCCGGCGGGGGCGATGGCACTGGCGCCGCGTAGACAGCAGTAGCTAGCACGCCTAGCACCCATGCTTTTCAAAAAACGCATCCTCAATTGCGGTCCACGAAATCTTCCGGGTTCCTATCGTGGCGCCGTACTCGCCGCACGGTTCTATGAGCACCATAACTTTACACATAATTGTAGGCCTCGATGGTGTTGGGCAACACCGGTGGCCTTGTCTCCGGCAGGTGGAATGGATCATGTCCAATCCGTGTGCTGTCACTCAACCCCATCCAACACAAGTTCATGACGATGTGTTGGACAAAGGTGATGCGACTGCAAGTTGCGTTATCGGTACCTCTAAAATCGAGACAGTAGGTCTGGCAAGTCGTGAGGTTAGTAGATCCCCGAATGTTGCTCCATCCGTTGTTTCCACTGATGTGCTCCGTCGTGAGATTGTGCTCCGTCGTCGATCCCTGTGACACCCAGGTTGGCAATGGGGGCGCAGACGGCGGTGGCGGCGGTGGCGGCGGACTTGAGTGCACTGCCATGGTCACGTGAGCGTGCTCCATGACTGTCTGGTTCTGCAAGAGGCACAGAACGTAGTCGCCGTCTGGGAGCGTGACTTGGTTTGTAAGAGTGTCGTCCAGAACGCCTCCGCGTCCATCTCCATCGGACGGAGTGCTTGAGGCGAGGCAGCGGCTTTCCGGTTCCCACCAAGCAGTGTCATTTGGTCTGTGTGTGTGGTTTCCGCTGTACTCCACCACGTACAAAGTGTTTGCCCACAGATCCACGTGGGAGACCGGGTCGTTTGGTGCGGGCGGTTCAGAGCTCTCGACCAACACCACAATGTGAGGAGGCGGAGACGGCGGCAGAAGCGGGGGTGGTGGAGGCTTGGGGGGGGACGACGGGGGTAGTGGGGGTGATGGATGGCTGGAAGGCGGTTGTGACGGCGGCGGATGGGGCGGCAGATGCTGCGTGTGCACGACAACGTGCTTGTAGAGCACAAAGTCGGTGGCAGCGGGCGTGTTTGCGAATCCTGCCAGACTCTTGTCGGCGAAACAAAGATAGAAAGTGCTCGACTCTGACTCGATCGACGACGGGTGGTTTGCCGGATCGGTTGCGCCGATGCTGATGGGCGTCTCCGAGTTCAATGCTGGTAGATCCGGATTGTCGACTCCGCCACGCAACGCCGTATCGAGCTGCAATCCAGCGGTCACCTGGCCACCGTGGTCGAAGCCGGTACTACCACTAAGCCGTCGGCCGGCGTGCGGTGTAATCCGCTGGTTGGAGAACAATTCCACAAAGCGTTTCATCCCCTCGGCTGTGAATACGGGCGGCGGAGCAGGTGGCGAACGACTCCTGGCGCGAAACAGTTTGCGTGGCTGGACGGCAGCAGTCGCGTTGCCGATCTCGAGAACGCCCCGGCGGTCTCCGGTTTCGGAAAGGCGTCGTGGATAGGCACTTTGATTGTTCCACAACGTTGAACACGCGGTTGTGTCGTCGGCGTCGACGAGCCATTTGGGTGCCCAAAGCATCCAATCTCCACTGGCCACGACTCCCCCTGAAACGTCGATGAGCACGTTTCGGTTGTTGGGAATGATTATCTCGGGATTTCCATCGGCGGCCGCATCGCCCTGCACGTCCAGGAGAATCGATGGAGGTGTCGATGGCGGCGGTGGCGTCGGCGAGGGAGAGGCTGGAGGCGGCTGTGGTGGCGGCGGTGGGGACGGCGGTTGCGGTGGGGACGGCGGTGGCGGTCGGGACGGCGGTGTTGGTGGCTGCGGGTTGAGTTGCGCGCGTAGTGCCGCGACAGGGTCGTTGGATTGCCCATTCATACGGCTCGTCAATCCGCCAAAGAAGAGGACCGTCGCGAATATCAGCGCGGCCCCGCCAACGATTGGGACAATCCATGATTGGAGCGACCTCCGCGAGACGGTTGTGCGCGCCGTTGCGCGATACGGGCCTTTGCCACCAGAGGCGTCAAGTAGGCGTATTCGCGCGTCGGTTGGCGCACCGCTACCTGCCAACGAAAATGCGAATTTTGAGTCCGATGCATCGCCTATCGGCATTGTCACGGTTCTCTCATACCGTAGAGTATCCGGACTGCCTAATGTAAGCGAGATGGCCACGTGGTCGTAGTTGCAGCAGCTAACAGCGCTAATTCAGGGGGTTGTATTGGTTACCGCCATGCAAGAATACCAGACACCACACTGTCGTACCGGAATGGACCTCCGCGGTTCTCCGATTTGGGCTCATAGTTCAACGAAGTCCGACCACGAACGAGCCAAACTGATTTCAGACGTTGCCGAATTCGTGTGCATGGTGGCAAACTTAAAGTGTCTCGATGCGCTGAAAAACGACGCAAAACAGCAATCCTTTCTAGAGCTGATCGTCGAAGATGGAGCCGCCACCTTCTTGTCGTCCCATGTGCGCTCGTCCAACCTTTATGAGCGCCGCGCCGTCGAGCACCACCGACGCATCCTCGAAGAGCGAATCGAAGCACTGTGCCGGTTTTGTGACCGGTATCGGTTCCTTTTGACTGCCATGTCGCGCACGTATTTCGACGCTGGAATGCTCGACGAATCGATTGATCTTTACCCAATCGTCGCAATCGACGATCTGCCTTCTGGAGGATATTTTGTGCGAATTTCGTTGTCGGATGCGGTCCAGGGAATGTCGTCGATCTCGACGCTGCCCCAGCCCGTGGAGTGGACAAAGTCGTCGGAAGACAAAGTAACCGTTGGGGGATTTGCACTCGAACTTGCGCGACTCCTCGAATCGCCCATCGAACGCTGGATCATCGCATGTGAGGCGAAAATCGAGGTGCTCGTGCCCATGCGCGAAGACGAATGCGATCGGTTTCAGACGCGAAGTCGCGACGTGTACCGTAAACAGACGCTTAGGAAACGACTGGTACGGATGCTTTCCGAGCACATTGCCATGGTCGGGTTGTTTTTGGCATCCGAGGGGCCGGCGATACTGCTCGAGCGCCAGGAGAGTCCGATGAACACCTTGTTGATGGAGACTCTGATTTCGGATTTTTCCGATGAGACGACGTGCGATGAATGCGAAGACATTCGAAATCGTTCAATCGAGCAGCTTCAGCTGTTGTTGATGCTCTGTGGCAATGACGCGCCGGAGAAGTTGGCGCAATTGGTGGCCAAACATCAACGGTTGTTCTTGGTCGTGTTGCGCACGCCACCATGTGTGCTGGTCCGACGACCTGGATACTCGAGTTGTGACTTTCGATTCGACACTCTCCGAAGCATCGTGATGAGCACGACCTCGTCGACGCATTCGCTGACGACCGTACAACTGCGCGAATGGCGACACTCCATTGGACGTTCGTCGGTGGCACAGCTGGAACAATTTTTAAATGATGCCATTTCGATTCTTCGCAAACAGCGATTTCCCGAACACGGGTTTTTGCCTACGCTTCGGCATCTCGAGCCACCGCCACCGACATGGTGCGATTCAATCGGTGCATCGGATGTTTATATTTTTACGCGGGCGTCGGTGCCGTTGGTGCCACTGCGCTCGGAAGGGCACCTGCAGATGTTTTCGAGCACGGAGCAGATTTTGCGGCTGATTTCCATGGTGTGGGAAATGCTAGCATACGAGCACATCCGCGATTGTTTTTTTACCCCAGGGCGCGTCTCCGCTCGCTACCTGCGTGAGGTGATCTCAATCGAACAAGTCAATGTCGCATTCGCCACCATGACGCTGAGTGCGTGGAAGCAAAAATGTTGGCTTGGTCAGACTTATCGTGGAGCCGCAACAGCAATTACACATTTTCATGGGTCTGACATCGAAACGCACATGCGCGAGGCATTTGCGAGGCTCTGCAATTGGAGTTTGGTGGATATCATGTCGGTCGTCTCCGAAGAACACTCTCCCACATTTTTAGCGACGCAATGGAAGCTGGTAGACGCCGTCGCTCAGCAAATGCGCGCTGCGAATCCGTCCGGAAGTACCCTTCAGTGTTCAAGTGTTTTGGGGCGTGTGCTGGACGTCGTCGAACCAATCGCCTTGGCGTTGCGATCCGATGTCGGCCTCCGCTCGATTGCGCGCCCACACCCACTTGCGGACTTGCTACGCACAATTCCGGCGATACGTCGATGGGACGGTACTTCGCCCGAACTCATACTTACGATCGACGACGTAATGCAATCCAAATCAAAACGAATTAGATACTTGCTCCAATCGCTCTCGGCGCAAAACTCGATCGTTCGTTATGGAAAACTCGGTCGCGGGCGGGAAGCAACGCAGTTTGGATATGGATCAAAACGCGTGTTTCGGTTCAATGGTCACGATCTGGGAGCGGTGTTGTTTGGAGAGCTGCTGGGATAAGGCGTCGGTGGAGTGAGCTGTAGTGTGTGGAGATCGCATATCGACGTTCTGAGTGTTGTATCGCAATGTCGCTACGCCCGCAAGTCGACATCAAGGCACCGTCGCTGGTCGCCAAGCCCGCTGCGTCGATCGGCGCGCCATTTGGAGACGAGCTCAAGTGGGAGCACCTGAACGAGACGGAAAAGTCGGCGGCGTCGCTCGGGGTCAATCCAGCGGATTGGAAGCCAATCGGGTTCATGAACTCCTTTCACTACGAGGCGCTCCTAAAGTCGAACGCCCTAGATGACTCGCTTGCAAAGAAGCTCGAAGCGTACAAGGCCGTGGCGTCAGGCGTTGCTTGAAAGTTCCAACCGATTTTTTAAGGGCGGACGGATGAGAATGCACACACATAGCACACACATTTTACTGAATTTGTAAATATACTTGTAAAGTAACACTCCCAAATCGCCATTTTGGTGATCGTCTGTCGCCAGCACATCATACGCCATCGAGCTTTGCCCAGCAATCCTGCTCAAATGCGACACGCAACAGACTCACGCAAAACGCATCGTCGCCGGTAAACACTTCGCTTGTGACGCGCTTGTCGGTAGTAAGATACTCTGCCCGAATGCTATCGTTAAAAATCAGGGTTCTTGACCCAAACGTGTCCGTTGGCACCGAAACTCGCACGTGTTTTGAGTTCGCGACGGGGTCACCTGGCTTTGCAGCCACTCGCCGTGGTGCAATCAGCACTTTCATGCCATCGGCGTGGCCTTGTCGCGCCAAAAATACGACTGGAACCGCCAGACCAACTTCGGACGACAGGACGCACTCCGTACCGACTCGAGCGGCACACTTTAGCGCCCGAGCAGTCGCCGCGGCGATCGTTCCCGATTGCATTCTCGAGATTGTAAATGTATCACAAAACTCGGAGTTGTGCGAGTTTGAAAAGTTGAAAAAACGACACTCGCCATCGAGAGGGTCGTCGCTGTAGCTATCGATGCTCTCAGAGAGCCATTCGGAAAGCAGTGCGCTGTCGACATTCACTGGAACCACAGGCAATTTCAAGTCTTCCAAGTTTGTTGGCGCGTCATGCATAATCGTCGCCCCAAACAGTGTCGTAATCAACACACCGCCGACACCCTTGCTCATCGCACCAACCATTGTAGAGCGTCTGCACCGTGTTGGTCGCCTCACCGACCGCGATTAAGACCCTCAATCGCTTTAGCGAAGTTGTCGGCAAGCGCAGCATGGCACCCCAAAACCTGTGACGCGACACGCGACGCGTATGCCGCCGCTTCCTGCTGCTTGCGCGTCGCGTCCGCAAGCAACTCGATTTGCGGCAACGTGTGGTCCCATACCCCGTGCAGCTGGTGCGATACGCGCCGAAACGTTTCGATCTCGAAGTCGACCGCGCCGTCGCCACCGGCGACGACCGCAAATTTCGCGGCGATAGAGGACAGGGCGCATAACAGGGAGCTTACATGCACGTCGGTAAGCCGCCCTCCACTCCGCATCTGCTCGAGAACAGGCGCCACGTCACCCGAAAGCACATTTTTCGAATCCCTGATGCTGCCCTGCGCGCTAAGCGGCGCCCGCGAGCTATCGAGGGCGGCAAGCGCCGCCTCGAGTCGCTCGACTGCGATTCGTGCCGGGGACGACACCAATATTCCGACGGGGGAGCCGACCACACCGTTGGTGCGTTGAGACACCATGGGTGTGGTCCTTCCGTCCACTCTGGCACGGGGCTCATCGTCTTCGGAATCGTCGTCGTCCTCGGAAGACGTGTTCTCGCCCACGTCATCGGAAACATCACCGTTGTCGTCTTCCGAGCTCGATTGATCCGACCCCGTCGATGAGACTTGTATCGGGCTGGCTGATTTGGCAATACTTGACGGGTTGGCTACGACCGCTGCAACCACTGCAACACCGGGCGCGTTGTTGGGTTTCGGTTTCTTCAACGACGCGAGTTGCAATAGGGCGGATCGTTTTAAATTTACATTGGACGGCTTCGGAACGGGCACATTGAACGGCTTCGATGCGACCACCCTTGCTGCGACCATCGTTGATGTGCCCGCCTTTGATGCGGCCGGATTCGATGCAACCAGCTTGGACATGACCGCTGTCGGTTTCCGCGAGGTGGCGAGACCAAGCGAAATGCTCAACGGCACATCGTCTTCGGAATCGGAATCGTCTTCGCTCGATGACCCTCTGTCCATTTTAAAACGTTATTGTTGCGACATATTCAGCACACAGAGAACTTCTTAGCGCGGCCCCCGCCGCCGCTGCTCTTACAGTGCACACAACGTAAAGGTATTGGGGTCCGCGCCGCCAGAAAATGCTCGCGCGCGCACAGTCGGTGTTGAAACGAGACTCGTTGTACTATGCGCTCGGCGCGAAGAAATTCTGCGACATCGAGTCTGTGCTACAGCCGATAGCGGAAAATGTTATCGAATACGCAATGGAAACCGCCAACTTCGAGATGGCGTTTGTATTTTCAAGCCTGAATAGAATGGCTCGTAAAATGCTCGTCGACGCACTGAATAAGCAAACAGTTTCCGAATATTTGGGCCCAGTTGGCATGTGTGAATACCCCCCGGCCTTTTCAAATATTCGGGAACGAGTCGCATGGATATTTCGAATGTGTCACACGTGCGGCCGCAATGTCGGATACTATTGCACAGTACAGAATATCTACCAAGGCAAAGAGATGTCCGTGCAGCTATGCGATTGTTGCTACGCCCACAATTTTGCACATCGGGTCGGCCCCCGCGGCATCTATTTGAATGGAGGAACGTTTGTAATAACCGGGTGCGATGTCTTGCGCGGCAATGGCGATTTACTTAAAATAATCGCACGCAACTTGCCCGAAGTCCGCACCAGAGTAGTGGTCGTCGCACGACAGAGATGGACGTCTACGGCACACGCGGCCCGTCGCAGCGTTCCATTTCCGAGTTCAGGCTCCGCAAAAACACCCAACCCGTCGGGTGTGGGTGGTGGCCGCGTGCGGTCGACGCGCGTTACTGAAATAGCTGTTGTTGTGGCCATACCGGGTGTCCAACAAACGCGCATCTATAATCTGTGCATCCCCGATGCCATCGCCAGAAAGATCATTCACGCATCGGATTCATCTTATCGAATCCGTCTGTTGCTATGCGAAGGCGTGACTCGACTTCAACGCATCGGTCTCATAAAATACTTGACGACGGCACCGTTGGAAGCGCATTGCACGAATTCGCGCAAACCGTCTGTGCCGCTGCAACTGCCACTAAGTGTGTGCAACCACGGCTTTGGATTTTCGCGGCGGAGCTTCAAGCTTCTCAAGTGTTCGGCCTGTTCCAACGTTTAGGAAGTCACGTGAGTGGGTAACGTGGGTTTTTGGTGCGTCTGGGCAAGTGTGGTGAGTGGGTGGAGAGTCGGTACCGCGCCGCTAAGTGGGCGTTGCTGGACCACGCCGCGACAGAACAGCACTCGAAATGGCCGAACGGACGCTGCTCGTGTGTGTGGAGGGACCGATTGGTGTGGGGAAATCGACGCTGTTGGACAACATCGCGGCGCTAGATACGTCTGGCGTGGCCACGCTCAAAGAGCCCGTCGACGATTGGTGCGCGGTCGATTGTGGAAATGGCAAAAATATGCTCGAAGCCATGTACGACAACTCGCTAAACCCGGCCATCTTTCAGCTGACCGTTCTCCAGTCCCGATTCGGTCCGCTCATCTCGGCGCTCGCCAATGCCGACACAAAAATCGTCTTTTCTGAGCGTGGGCCCTGGTCGGAAAAGTACGTGTTTGCCAAGTCGAACTTAAACGCGGTCGAGTTTGCGTGTTATGAGTATGCCCATGGGTCGCTGATTAGCGACCTCTTCCCACTGGCTGGCACAGTCGAGGTGCTGTTTTTGCATCTCGAGCTTCCTGTGACGAGCGTGGTGTCGCGCATCAAACAACGCGGGCGCAAAGAGGAAGTTGGTATCGACGAAGCGTACCTGGAGCGGCTGGACGCAGCGCACGGGTTGATGAAATCCGAATTGGCGTCGCCATCTGCGCTCGGATGCGAATCGGCGATTATTGGCGACGTTCGGCACATTTCGCTCGATGCGAGCATTGCACCCGATGAACTTTTGGCGGCAACGCTTTCGATTGTATTACCGCTCGTGTGCCTCTGAACCGTACAGGGATTTGTTGGGTGCGTCTGGGCCAGAACGTACGAGGCTGATTGTGCCGGTGCTAGAAAGGTGTAGGTGTGTGAGTAAGGCCAGGTCGACCATCAATGTCCACGAGAAAAGCGCGCGCTTGCCACCGTGATATTCTAAAGCATATCAAAAAATACGGTGCCGATCAAACTTGTTCGATCTGCATCGAACAGTTTGTACCCCACGACAATGTCATCATCACCTCCTGTGACCACGCGTTCCACTCCAATTGCTTCTCCAAATATACGGAAGAATTGTGCTATTCGGAGACTAAGACGCTTCAGGAATTCGGTATCGACGAGGCGGCGATATACGCACGCGCTTGGCTGTTGATGAATATGGGTGGACCATGCCCGAATTGCAGAACAAAATCCCCCCTGGTGCACAAACTGACGCTACGCGAGCCATCCGTCAATTTGGACGTGACCATAGAAATTGCAGAATGCAAAAACAGGCTTTGAGTTTTTAGTTTGTAAAATTGTGCAAGTTTAAATGGCACGATGTGTGTGTGTGTTTGTCGTGCTGGGTGGGCTCTCTGAATTCCTAATGGTCTCGTCTACGGGACTCTCTGAATTCCTAATGGTATTCAATCATGAATTAATTGAATACCAAAGAGTGAAACACCTTGCGAATACTGGCATTGTGAGCGCACACTACGTTCGACCACATGCGGATCTCCAGTGACTTACACCAAAACACATCGCTGATCGGTGCCAGCTGTCCGTTGTTGCCGTCAAAGAAGCATTCATACCCGTGTCCGTACAGCGTCGCAATCACATCCCCACCCTCCTATCCCCACAAGTAAAAATCCTACTCTACCACCAGCCGCGCAAAAGTCCACCGGCGTAGTTTAGAGTGGTAACACCGATGTCGTCCGCTGCGTTGTGGAGGCTTGCCCACGTTGGCGGGGAGCCGTACAAATGAGCGTACAGCTCTTCGTTTTTGAAGGCCTTGCGTCGATTAGCCTTGTCTTTCAGTTGAGAGTACGACTTTGACATCGTCATCGTACAAAAAGTGTCGCCGTCCTCGAGTGCCTGGTTTTCCGGATACTCGATGATATTGTGGGCAAGGCGTGTTTCCCGTATGGCGCGCGCGTCGAATTTCGCGTTATGGGCCACAATACGGCCACCTGCTTGCATGATCTTAAAACAGGTCCGCGCAAACAACTCGAGTGCGTTGGCCGCGTCGACGCCGCGCTGCGCACAGTCTCTGTTCGAAATTCGATGGATCGCCTGAGCTTGCCGGCCAATGTAAGCTCCTTGTGGAAGTTGCAGCAGCTGATCGTATTCCATTGTGACTTTGCCAGCTTCGACCACGACGTATGCGATTTGGCAAACAATAGCTGGCTTCAACCCGGTGGTCTCTGTGTCAAAACAAATAAAAGGTTTGTGGCCAACTGGTAGTTTCAATTTAGGACGCGTATGGAGTGTCGATGGCGGCGGGGTGGGTGCCACCGGCCGCTGCAGCAGCGCCGGTGCCGAGACCGACCGCGATGCCATCGCCGCACTGTCCATCGATGTTGGCGGCCGTTGCGGTACCGGTCCACGGACGATGGGAATGGCGCCGCATCGCACGTTTCGTATACGCTCCTCGATCAATTGCAGCGTCGACGCACCGAAGAAGAAAAAGGCGTCTGCATCTGATCGGAAGCTTCGTAGGAGGCGCATCGCGTCGTCAGTGTGTGGCATGAAGTATTGCTGTTTTCTGGTACGACACTAATTGGACTGTGTGTTTCTGGTTTCTTGCGTTTTGCCACCCTCTCTGGGGATGCCGTCTTAGCGCCACCAAACTCGAATCGCATCGCAGTCGACAGATCGAGCACCTCAGCCAACAAGTCCACGCGCGCAATCGCCAGACAGGCAACTAGTGCGCGCACCAACCGATAGGTGTCGGAAGACTCTTGCGTTTGCAAACATTCGGCGGCCACGATGGCGGCGCATGCGACGCATTCGGTGCAGTATGGCGTCACGACCCATCGTATCGCTGCATCTGCGACAAATTTGCTCGCAGCGCGCCATAGCGTGGGCTCGTCGAATTCTGCAAGGACTACAAAGGGCGTCGTCGGCATCAGCTTCCACCCGACCGATTCAACCACCTCAAATTCCAGGTTGCGAAGAGTTCGAGTGTTGTTTGGAGTCGACACGAGCGATCTTTTATGGTGACGCATCAGCGCGTCAAACTCTCGCGAGTTTTCAACCCACCCTTGGTTTTCCAGCTTCGTGGCTATAACGAGGCACTGTACAACGACGGGGTCGACTGTAAATGGGTAATTTATAAAAAGTGCATTGAGTTTTTGACAGTCGCGATTCTTGCGCACTGCGTTGACGTAGACGCATGCGCGCCATGCAACGCACATGCCCAGGCCGTAATGATCACACTGATCGAAAATCCAGCGGTTGTCTGATTGTTGCATCACGTTATTCTGGTCACTGTTGATTAGTGGTTTCCGCCTCGAGCCTTGCCGCAATAGCGGCAACGTTTACATCGCCAAATCCGGTAGCCCCACCGCTGGGCATCGAACACATACTACTATTTCCGATATCGATCAGCCCGCGCGCGCCCAGCGGCTGGAAACTTGGTGTAATCAAATCACTCGCCGCGACGCCGACGGCGCCTATGCTGCCTCCAACCGCTTCGTTTTGCGGCGGCGGTGCATGACTACTGCCCTCCTCGAGGTCCAGGTCTACTGCGTGTTCGATCGTCGGATTTCCCTCCGCGGTCGGCGAGATGTCGTCGTAATCGTCTAATCTGTATTCTGCGCCGAATATACGGGTGTAGATTACGATGGCGGCCTGGACGGTGGCTAAGGGGAGTACCCATATACTTACTGCCAGGACCCATATCGATGCCGCCGAGGCTCGCATTGTGCAGATCATCACCTCGGCGGGCGACTGCACTGGAGGTGCCGCGGCGTAGACGAAGATCGAGTAAAGCAGAGAAAACACGAACGCGCGTGTGATGCGCTCGGCGGATGTGGCAAAGGTGGGCGACGAGCACAACGGCCCAGCGAGGATCACGGCCGACGGCGGCAGCATTGCTACCACGAAGAGCGCCAAGAGCGTTAGCAAAAATGGAAAATCGGTCTGTGCGAGCGGCCGTTTTGCGCGCAGGAATCCCGAGATCAACATCAGTGCACTGCATGAATGGAATACGAGCCGTCGCCACGACGGCGCCGACGAGTCGCGCGTGCATGTGTGCACGAGCTGTTCGGTGATTTCAGAAAAGATGTAGATCGCGACGCATGGTTGCAACGCTCGGAAGATCAAGTTCAGACCGGCTCGCAATAGAGGCACAAACCCGACAAAACGTTGCAAAACGAGAATCGAGCCAGCACACAGAGTGAGCATGTGGAGAGCGAAAGTCATAGGTTTGGAGGTGTTGGGCGACATGCGGGTGTGTGCGGGAAAGTGTATGGAGGGCTGTGCGTTGAGTTGCTGCGCCGCCGTGGACCACGCTGTACCCGCGGATTCTTGGATTCTGTACGTCCTCCACTGGTGTCGGTAGAAAATCCTCGTTCGGCCTTACAACCGCACAGACGCAGTGCTGTACCGGTAGGCCCGGAGTGCGCTTGAAGGGCGTCTTTTTCTTCGACTCGCCGCTGGCGCCGTCGTCAAGGACGGGTGCCTTCTCCTTCTTTTTGGCTGGCTGCTTCCGTGGTTTGGACCTCGATTGCGTCGCCGAGTCATTGCTCCCCGACGCTTCGCCGTTGTTCGCACCCTTCTTTGGACGTTTGTTTTGCACCGGCGCACCGCTGCCACCACCCGACGAGTCGTCGGCGGGAATGCTCAACAGCGGCAGAAACGAGTTGCCAAAGAGTGGATTCGATGGCGGTGCATGTGGCGTCCGGACCGAATGGCACCACCGAACGCGAGGGCGATGTCGGGCGGTGGACGCGTTCTCCACCGTGCCATTGCGGTGCAGGGTGCGCGTGTAGTCGGTGTTCGGCACGGCCGCCTGTGTTGCGGCGAACGGCTGACGAACGGGGAACGGAACGCGGTCATAGAGGTGCCTCAGTTGCTGATTGAAGTACCGCCTTGGGTTTGGTACGGGCGCATCGTCACCCGCATCGGACGTTGAATTATCCGACGAATGTGCATCGTCCATGGGCTACGAACGCATATGCAGGCTTTATATTCTGGAAAGACAACCCCCGAGATGTGCGGTCTCTAAATGGCCTGTTAGCGGTGAGCTGTAGCGAGTGGCTGTCTTCCATTGCCGGGTTCGAAAAGTGTGGTATTTGGGAGTGTGTTTGCATGCGTGTGCTAGAGTCAGAAATGTGCAGGTTTGTGCAGAAGTGTGCAGGATGGTATAGAAATGCACGGTTCGAGTGAACAGTTCATACCGTGGACCCGACCCAATCGAAACGGCTTTCGAACGACACTGATGCCGATGAGCGAGCTTAGCACCAGCGTCCGCACCGCCGAGACCCAGTTGCCCGGCATCGCTGCGCACGCAACTATGCTCACGGCCGAGGTCAACACGGTCGCCGCAACGGTCTGTAGCGCACCGATGTACAGGACGGCATTCGAAAAGTCGACGGCGACATCTTCATCGTCCTCTTCTCGGATGTCACAAGGTAGGCTAGAGTATCGAGAGATGGTTCGCATCCGTAGCACCGAGTCCATGCCATCACCACGCCACGTTTTATATGGATACGGAAGTTTAGCGCGGTTGGACCGCGGAGTTTTTCGCACCCACTCGGTGATTATATAGAGCCGCAGATAAGCACAAGTTTACTCAAATACAGGTATGTTAAACTGGTGGTGGTTGCGAATCGGTCATGAGCATGCGTCCAGCGGTCGACGTTGACACACACGGTCGGAGATATCGCCGCATGTTTCAATATTACAAGGGTGAACGTAAGCACCGCGAGCGGCGCGAGCGCGAGGATGCCGAGCGGCGCGTTGTGCCCGGGACGCCGCCGACGGTCCCGACGCCCACGCCCAAAAATCCTCGGACCAACACTTGGACAAAGGAGACGGCCACACAGCTCTGGGACCAGCTCGCCAGCTACAGCGCCAGCGCCGGACTCATCGGTGGCGCAATGACGCTGCCGCAGTTCATTCGCGCTCTCGACGCAGGCGACGCCGATCTCCGAGGGGTGGCCCTTCGGGTGGCGCTTCGTCTCCCGTTCCCCGACGAGCGAGTTCAAAACAACGCAAGTAGGAATTCAACTCGAATTCAAAACAACAGCAACTACGCAACGAAGTTGTGGAACTTGGTGACCGACCAGGGCGCACAGCCCTTCAATCGAGTGACATTCGTGGCGTACCTCGTTACGCCATTGGCGGACCCACTCCTGCGAGTCGCCCTTACCACCGCGGCGGCCGCCTCGCTCGCGGGTGCGCCCTTACCGTCACTCGCGTTGCTGACCGTATAATTATTTGGTGTATTTAAAATATTCCTCCACCGACGGCCGTCGCAACGGGCTCACACACTCACACTTACACCGTTTGAAAATCCTTCTTCACACCCCACGCGATGCTCGCGCGCTGTCGTCGGACAAGAGCGCCGTTCGTTCCGGTGGTGATTTCGCGGGGACTCGCTGCGGCGCCGCCGGGAAAAGTTCGACACCGCTGCCAGACGTGGCGCTTGTTGGTTCGGGCACAGGGGTGGGAAGCGCGACCGTTGTGCCCACAAGCTCGTCCAATTCGGCGAGAAGCTCGCCGTCGTCCATGCCGGTCTCGTATGCAGGCGCAATGCCTTCGAAGACCGCCGCGACGTCATCGGCGTCGTCGCGCACCTCCACCGACTCGTCGATTGCCGACTCGGCAAGCGAGAGTAATCCTTTGCTCTTCGATTTGACGTCGGCGGTCGTGGACTTCAGCGCGGTGGCAAGCTCGCGTTGCAGTGTGGTCTGGGCGATCAGATCTTCTTGTCGTTCGAGTGTGTCGAGTGCTAGGCGCGCGGCCCCGAGTTGCTTCTCGACTGCCTTTGATTTGCGCAGCTCGCGGACCGCTTCCTCTTGCTTCCCGGCTTTTCTGGCCATCAGGGCGCGCTCTCTTCCGATTTTTACACGATCGCTCAAGGATTCGACGCGGAGCTGAACCGTTTGCATCGCCAGTTGAATTTTGTTCGTTTCCGAACCCGCTTTTCGGACCCCAACGAGGCGATCTATCAATCGGTTGTTTTCACCACTCTGTCGAAGCTCGGTCGTCTTTCCAACGCAAGTGGGCTCAATTGTCGAAACGCGGCTGCCCCTCGAGAACCACGTCGGGCAGATGCGAAAACTTGACAAACAGCCGCCAGACGACGACGCCTCATCGGGTGCAACCGCGCGCAACACCCTGTCGACTTCTTTGTCTGTCACGGCCAGCTTCTCTTTCCGTTCCTTCAATGCAGCAAGCTTGGAGGAAACGTCGGTTAAGCTCGAGCTCATATTGACAGTGGCGCCGCCCTAGGATACCTCACGTATTGGCGAAGGCATCGCCTTTAGCGCGCACAATGCCACGACGCACCTTCAGACACGCCGCTCCAGAAAACAACACGCATGCACTCGTCCAACCTCTTTTTGCAGTCGTTGACACCAGTGCAACTGTATCAAGTAAACCGACCAACGTCGATCGAATCGTGGCGTCGATGCAAAACTTTGAACGAAAACGAAAACCGTCGTCGTTTTTGCATGCGGCATTTTATAACTCGTCGGATCAGAGTGCCGAATCCACGATTCTGCAAACGGCATTTGAGATGACAGACACGAAGGAACACAAACCGAGTTGGTCCTGTCGCGGTTGTGGCCAGGGTGATCGCTCCAAGCTCGTTATGTCGGACGATAAATCTGGGTGGTCGTGCGGCCTCTGCGGTGTGTGCGACGTTGGTTCAAATATGCAGGAAACCGCGTATGACTCCAACGCTCGAACGACAAAGGAACCCACCGGCATTGTTGGCTCGTCTCTTACGGCCGTCGAGTTTGACGATGCGGGGAATCGGCGGAAAGCGCGATTGGCAAACGCATCAAGCGGCTCGGTTCCAACGGCGCTCCAATGTGCACAAAATGCGTCGACACGTCGCGCCACGATGGAGACTGTCATCTCGGATGCCTTGTGCACGAAAGAACGTCGTCGAATGGAAAAGTCGATGTCGCATGTGAATTCATTGTTTGTGCTGGCAGGACTCGACCCCGATTCGAACAAAATGTGCATTTCATCCTTCAATTTGACCTCTCAACTTTTTGTAAAATCAAACATACATTTCCGGTCCTGCACAAACAAGAACCGTACATGCATGGCATCGATGATGCGTCACGCCGACTACAAGCTGATTGGAAAAGCATGTGTTTCGTATGTAATTTGCAAAGCCGAAGAGTCCGCGTGTAATGGGGATGCGTTCGAGTCCGTCTCGCCACACGACGTGAAGTCCATGGTGAGAAAAATTGTGGCTGAACTGGTGGATTACAAAAAGGCAGTTGGGGTCGCACGGGAAGCCGAGTCGACGATTCATCGTCTGCTTGAAGCGTCGCAGCAATCTCTATGCACCGAGTGTGACGACAACGACGTCGAGCTCGAGGAAGGTGACGATGACGTTATGGTACCTACAACAACCGCCGTCGACACACGGTCGGTGGATGCGTTCATAGAGGGACTGTCGATGTCGCTGATTGCCGCGAAACGGATTGGATGGATCGACGATCGGATCCTCGTCGTCTCGCAGAACCACATTGGGTCCGTCTCGTGCTATCAATGGATTTGCGGCGTTCGAGAATGGCACACAGATGTCGTTGCGGCGATAATTTGTATTAAAACGTTATCAGCTCTCAAGTTTTCAACTGGAAACATGAATACAATCTTAAAAAAGTTGGCAAAACAGCATAAAGTCACAATCATCACTGTTCAGAACGCAATTAATTCGATGCCCATTCCGCGTTTCTAACTTGGCGTTGATGCGTGACGCGTGGAGGTGCTCTTTAAAAATAACGGCAACGTCGTCTGAATACGAATCGGTTCCTTTCCTGGCCAAACTTCCGCGGGGTCGGTCGTGGAAACCGGCGGAGAGACAAATACGTCGTAGGGTAAAAGCGTCTGGTGTAGGTATTTCGGTTGTATTGTCGTTGTGTGGGGATGTGTGGTCGACATGGAACGGTGTCGTTGGCACAACTGTTTTAAAATGTGGCGTTTAGCGATGTTACAGGTGACGTGTCACGATGACTACAAAATACATTTCACTACGCCGCAACACAATAGATACAGACGATGTCAAGTACCGGACACCTGGCGTTGAATGGTGTATCACCCACCCAACAAGAATTTAAAACGATCCAGTCAAAAGAACAGGCACTTGCGTTAATACACGACCTGCTCGGTCGACAACTTGGTCGATCAATAAATACCGCGCCGAATGAATCGACATACGGCGACGACGAGTTGAAACGAGCTTTTTGGCTTCTGCTTGGTCCACTTGATCAGAGAACAGCATTCTTAAAAATGTGCAAGAATCGAGAATTCTGGCCGCGCATTCGTTCGTGCATTGGATCGCCGCCATTTTCGTTTTTAATGGAATCGGACAACCACATTATCAATGCGGGAGGAATCACCATCGGGAGAACACACATGACATCTGAAAACCGAATCTCGACAAGCACAGAAATCGGCAAAGGCCAATTCACGGATACCCATCATCGTCGATATCGATGGGTACACGATGACAACACACACTCGACACAGCTTCCGGTTTTTAGAATACACGGCGCGAAACGAATCGTTTTGGACGTTTGCAATCCTAAAATGAGCCTCAAAACGCGACGCGAGCTAATGAAGCGGCCACGTGCTGGAACCGCGGCGCTGCACTACCCCCGTGCAGGCGAAATTATCGTGTTGACGCCAAATCCAAGATTGGGCGGAACCGTCTTGCACGTGACGGTTCGCACGGTCGAAAGTCGCGGAACTCGATCGCCGGTGGCGCGGTTATACGTCTCTTCAGTATAGTTGTGACACACTCGATTCGATGGCCCATCTGGACGGAGTAATTGCAGCTCGTGTAGGTTGGTAGAGTGGTCCTCGGAAAGACGACTGCGTGACAAATTCCATTGTTCCAACACTCGACGTGCACGAGAGAGAATTGTCGAGGATCTCCGCGTACCGCTGTAGCTGGGCTTGCACCACCGCCGATCCCTCGTTTGTTTTAATTAGTGTTTCTGCGAGTTGTTGTGTGTTCTGTCTGTTTTTAATCGACGTTTTGAACTTGTCGAGTGCGTGTTCGATCTCGCGTGCTTCGGCGAAAAGCCCCTCGCTCATATTGCGTCCCTCGATGGCGGTGGCGCCCTCGTTCGTTCCAACGGCGATTCGCGACTGCATTACTTCGCCGTTTGCGAACTGTGTGTTTACCACGAGAACGTCGCCCGGAATTGCAGCTGATGGGATAAAAACGTCGAGTATGCGAGCGCGGTACGAATCGCGCGTCGCGAGACCAAAATCTTTGACGGTTGTGGTGCGCTCGTCCGCGATGAGGATTCCGCCTCGCTCAATTTGGACATTTATGGAAACTTCGTAAACACAAACGGACGCGAGCACGGTGCCGATCGTGATGTCAAACGCGCTCGACGGATAATGTGGATTTTCGACATGTTTCCAAAACCCGGAACGCACAAACGACGTGAGAAACTGCGGGTTTGTCGATTCTCCGAGACCGATTGCGTAGAAGGACAGTTGTTTCCCACGGCACGAATCGAAGACTCGCGCATCGGCGTTTGCGACGATTTCCTTCGCGCACTTGTTTCCGGCGTTGATTGAGCCGTCGGTGAGCAATACGATGCATATTACGCGTGTGGTGTTCTCGTGTGCGTCGTCGTCTCGCGTTTCGAGAAATCTCACATGTGCCTTTTCGGAAGCGTATTGAACCGCAAGTTCGATGTTTGTTTCTTGCTCGTCAAAGTGCATGTTCTTTGTCACCGAATCGCAGCACGCGCTCAACGCGTCGTCCGTAAATGGTACAAACTCGGCATGGCCGTCGAATTGCGTCGCGCGTTGGCCGAATTTGAACATGTGAACGCACGTCGACATGCGAACTCGCTGGGCGTCTACGGCGTCGTCGATCTTGGCCCGTTTCAGCATTCCAGTGCAAAGTGCCGGAAAGTTCTTGATCGTTGTCATAAGACCAACCCGGCCACTGCCTTGCATTGAGCAAGTGTTGTCGAATCCAATTAGGATATCGATTTTGAGATTGTCTGGACGCGTTTGTGAATACGGCGGTTTCACCGCGCACTTTGCCGCTGTCAAGCCATGCAGCACAGCCGGGAGTTCAAACTCGATACCCGCACTGCACGCGTCGGTCGCCGACTCGGATTCGATGTATTTATCATCCGATTCGAGTTCGCTGGAATGCCGCGACGACTTACTGAGCGGAAAATCGTCGTCGTATTGGAACATTCCGTACTGCCGGCACATGCGCTTTCCAATGTGTAGATTGTCAGCTATCACACTTTTCTTCTTCTCTTCGATTGCCACCTTACGGGCCGGAAGGACAGCCGACACACTGCAGGACTCACAGCATCGGTCGCCCAATACACCAAGCGGTGCACACACGCGTCCTTCGTTTAACAATGATACATTGCATAGCACACATGTGGGCATTACGTCTTGAGTTGCTTTCTTTACCCGCGTGATTTGCGATATGCGCTTGATGCGTGGCATGATAGTTCTAGTTGCTTGTAGACACCGTATACCCCATACAACGACGGGCTGCGGGCGCTGGCCGTTCGCTTCCCAGAGGCACCCAAGAAATCCCACCACGTCGTCTTCGTCCAGTCCACCACCGCAAGTACACACACACACACGCGGACGGCCGCCCCCCCCACCGGACTACGCGCCAATGTTGAAACGCATACCGGAGGACATGCCGGTCAAACCCGGAGTGTCGTTTCCGAGGAGCTGCGACTTCGCGCGGCCGAAGATGCTGGTGATCGCAATCTCGGTATCGACACACGCGCTGGACACAAATGGCATCTGTCCCATCATCCGAGATCGCAGTTTCATCGGGTTCGAATACCGCTCTGAAATCTGATAAAATGCAATCGTCGTGAACGCCAAAATTGCGCTGATCCAAACCGAATTCCACTTGTTATTTGGGACGAGATCAGTGATCAGCAACAGAAGCAGATAGAGCGAGTACAGAATGTATAGCAGGTACTTCATCACATATGGCGTCGCATACCCGGCCGTGCCACCGATGCCGCCCTCGGAAGCCGTGACCGAATTTATCTGTGTGAAGAGGACGGCATATTCGGAGGCTTTTTCGCCCATTTGGAAGTCGTCGACGAGCTCGCCTATGATCAATATGCAAGCTGTAAACGGTTTCATTCCAGGCGAACCATTCGATTGACCAATGTATCGTTTGTAGCTGGTCAAAAGGCGCTGGTCTTGGCCAAGCGGCAAGCCCTCGGGCTTGATCACCACGCCCCGTCCTTCGTATTTCACCACGTACATGACCGATGCACATACGAGGCCGATGCGAGTGGTCTGAAAGTACCCACCCTTCCCGTCGGACAGGGTCAGAAACTCGACGGTTTTACCCGAGCTGATTTGTGATTTCATGAAGAGACATATATTCACGAGTGAGCCTGAGAGGTTTCCAAATTCGCCAATGATTTTGGCATTGTTAGACAGGTTGGTCGACTGCTTGCCGACGAGCAGAAAAGACGCAAAGGTTGAGATCGCGGTGATCGCGACCGGTGCATTGAACAGCGCAAACGTGGCTTCGGCGCCCGATGCCTCGGTGTATATGGTCGTTAACCCGGCGGCTACGATGGCGACACCAAAGACCCACGGCCCCGCACCGAAGATCAGATCAAAAAAGATTCCAACGACCCAGTTGTTGCTTAGTTTATTCAGTCGCTTTGAGCGGCTGGCCGCAGCATAGTTCGCAACTTCCACCGACGAAACCGCCGCGTACATTTGCGCGTGGACTCGGTTGGGTGATGCCACGCTTGCTGTGCGCCCACCGCTAATGCTATGAGCTATCCATGGTATTATGAACAGTACGGGGAACGCGCCACCAGAAAAAGAATGCCATTGCGAGACAAAATCAAACTTGCGATTTCGAAATGGATAGATACGACAACCCACACCTCGTCGAATTGGTACGTCGATATAATTGTGAAGGGACTTTCACCACTCGTCCACGACGGAGCGTTTATATATAAATTACCGCCGTTTGTTGGAACCACAAACAACATGACATCCTTGAGGATTTTGTACGAACAATATTGTGTTCGTGTCCATGCGATCGGAGCAATGGCGTTTGAAAACGAGCTTGGACAAGTCGTGGAGAAGTGCATTGTGGATCGGTCCATCGCTGGTTGCAAGCGCTTTGGTCAAAAGACAACGGCTGGTCACGTTCATTTTTTAAAATGCGCAATTTTGGAACGCGACACACAAGACTTTTTGCACGACGCTTGTGAGCTCGTATTGGAGATTGGTCGCGAACTCGTCGACATCACTGACGAAGACAAAAACAGCGACGAAGGCGACGACAGTGACGCCAGCGACAGTGACAACAGTGAAAACAGCGACGACGACAGCGGAATCTCCAGCGGGGATAACAAGGACGACGGGGACGACGAGGACGACGAGGACGACGATGAGGACGACGACGAGGACGACGACGAGGACGACGACGAGGACGACGACGAGGACGACGAGGGAGACCCACCAAAAGCCCCAAGAAAACGGGAGCTCGAATCCGACGACGACGTCGAAGCGTTGCGTCGCAAACGGCAACGATGAACAAACATAAATCCGTTCGAATTGTCACGCACTGAAAACTCAAAATGAACGCATCGAACGCATTAAGCTTGCTCGTGCAATCATCGCTAACCAGGAGGAGTGGGAAAAGAGCAGTGTGTGCATGTGTGATAAGGTGACTTTGAGATGACCCCGCGACCCACACTGTACAGTGTTTTGGTGGACGGCTATTTAAAATCATTGGCACTCGATTCGGAAGGAAACGTTAAAACCGCTATTGCGATTCACGACGAAACGCACCGCACGTATGTGTTAAAAAGGGAATGGATACAACGGTTGGAAGCGCACAAGGCACAAAAGGCTGGCGTGTACGTGATTCAAGACTTTCTAGGAAACAATGGGACCACTTCATGGTCTGTGAACGTAGCAACGGAAACGGAGCTCGACAATGTGGCAAAGGCTAACGGCTATGATGCGCTCTACCCGTACGTGTATGTCATTTGCCAAAAAGACATGCATAGTTTGAATGTGAACTTTGTGAAAATTGGGTGCTCTTTCAATCCACGCGAACGTATGAAAACACTTCAAACAGGAAATCCTTACAAACTCGAGCTTTACGCATACTTCAAAACGTCAAATAAAAAGGGCGATATTGCAAGCATGTATACAAAGGAGCGTCTTGTCCACAAGGAGTTGGAGAGATTTGGTGGTCCCTACGAATCAATGGCACCATTAAGCAAACATTTAATTATGAACAGCTACAGCGAGTGGTTCTTTGTGAAAACTAACCTCGACCTCGAAACAATTCGCGACACGGTCGAGAGAATTGCCAGCGTGGACGCTTCTGAAACGCAAAGAGCACAAAAGCGTTCGCATTGCGACATTTCCGAAGATTCGGACGTTTGAATTGTGCGGTTATCGTGTGCTGGATTCTTGGGTGCCTCTGGGCAAGCAGTGATGAGGTCGATGCGTGTGGCGATGCGTGTGGTGTGAAGACAATTCAACGGCGTAATGTAACATAATAACTACCCACGAAGAAGCCTCTTACAGAACAGAAAATGGCGCAGGAGATGCCCACAGCCGGTGGCACATTAGACGACGCGCTTGTCCAGATGGCTCAGCGCATCGATGCCCTTACGCATGTAGCAGAGGCCAACTCGAGCGGCATTCAGAAGCTCATGGCCGACATGCAGACTCTTAACTCGAACGTAACCAAGGCGCTCCAACATATTGAGTACACGGACAAACAGATCGCCCGTGTGCGTCGTTCGTGGAACTTCAAAATCGAACCGACCAGTTCGAAGACACACAATAGCTTGGTCGACAATGTGATAGAAGAGTACGCGTCGAGGCCGCGCTAAGTGCAGCTTGGTCGAGGCCTTTGGCTGTGAGGGCGAAATGAATTACAACGATGGGCCACACGACGCGAGGCGATTCTTGCGCGAGTCAACGCGCCCAAAGCCTTTTACAGAAGCCGATAAAATGGTGCAATTTTTTGCCATCAAACCAGTCAGCCGACAAGGCCTAATCCGGGTGTGTAATTGCAACGCGCAACGTCTCAAACAAAACTGCTGGAACTGTGTGCCAGACAGGCAATGGCCTGGCCCTGACGTCAAAAGCATGGAGAAAATTCACACGTTTTCGGCCGATTATAGTCAGATTGTTCCTAGAATTGAGTTGTAACGGTGACCACGAAGCTGTAACGTGTAGAATAAGCGTGTCTTGTGGCGGGGTTAGATGTAACGAGTGACACGATGCTTCCGACCCTAGCAAACCTTGCCTTGTACGAGACTCCACTTGCGACGGGCGTCGTATCCGATGCGGAGCAGCGAGCTCGAATTCTGACCGCCGTAGCACAAGACGGACTGACCCTGAAAGACGCGCCCGAAGAACTTAAAAACGACTACGAGATCGTGCTGGCCGCCGCCACTCAAAACGGTCTTGCCCTCCAATACTCGTCGGACGAACTCAAGAACCAACGCGATATCGTAAAGGCAGCCGTCACGCACAATGGAGATGCTCTCGAATACGCGTCGGACGAACTCCAGAACGACCGCGATATCGTGATGGCCGCCGTCACGCACGATGGAAGTATGCTCTTTTACGCGTCGGACGAACTCCAGAACGACCGCGATATCGTGATGGCCGCCGTCACGCAATATGGAGATGCTCTCGAGTATGTAGGAATCTCTGACACACTCCGCGCATTCACGTCGGACCGCGATGTCGTGAAGGCAGCCGTCACGCAAAATGGAACTGCGCTCTGGTACGCGTCGGTCGAACTCCAGAACGACCGCGATATCGTGCTGGCCGCCGTCACGCAAGATGGAGATGCTATCGATTTCGCGTCGGACAATCTCCAGAACGACCGCGATGTCGTGCTGGCCGCCGTGACGCAAAATGGAGACGCGCTCAAATTCGCGTCGGACAATCTCAAGAACGACCGCGAGGTCGTGCTGGCCGCCGTGACGCAAAATGGATCCGCGCTCGGGTACGCGTCGGTCCATCTCCAGAACGACCGCGAGTTTGTGCTGGCCGCCGTGGCGCAAGATTATCACGCGCTCTTTTACGCGTCGGACGAACTCCAGAACGACCGCGAGGTCGTGCTGACCGCCGTCATGCAAAATGGAAACGTCTTAAAATGGGCGTCGGACGAACTCAAGAACGACCGCGAGTTCATGCTGGTTGTAGTAAGTCAAAATGGTCGTGCCATTAACTACGCGTCGTCAGAGCTCAAGAATGACCGCGAGGTCGCGCTGGCCGCCGTCGCGGAAACACCGGATGCGTTCATGTACGTGACAGAACAATTCAAGAACGACAGCGAGTTCATGCTGGCGGTAGTAAATCAAAATGGTCGTGCCATCTACTACGCGTCGTCAGAGCTCAAGAATGCCCGCGAGCTCGTGCTGGCCGCCGTCACGCAAAGTGGAGCTGCTTTCGAATACGCGTCGAACGAACTCAAGGCAGACCGCGAGGTCGTGCTGGCCGCCGCGACGGCAAACGTAAAGCCACGCATCGATCTAATCGAAGGGCTTATTATACCACTCTTTCGACTCATTGCAGTCGAACTAGAGCCGACCATCCTAGATCGTGCGGAAGTCGACTGCGCCAAGCTTAAAACCTTTGAAAATGCCGTTGTCTCTCTTGGCAAAACACTGATTAAAACGCTTGAATCGACGAAGCTACCGGATGATCGACGGAAACATTGGAAAACTGTGCTGAACAAGGTACACGTACTCGAGCACCTGCTAGGCGACAACCGTAAGAATCCATGCGATTTAATTGATTATATGAATGACTTTCCAGATACAGGAGATACAGACCCCGGCGGCGACGGGGACGGCGGGGATGGTGCCGACCCCGGCGGCGACGGGGACTCATCGAAAACGCGGGACCGGTTGTCCAAAGAAGGCGATGCATCCAAAAAGATGCGAATTGCCGCAGCGTTGGCAAACGCACGTTCAAAATTGGGTATTCTAAATTAAGACGAGTTATGGTTTAAGGGTGTCACATTTACAGCTATAGCATGTCCCGTTCACACCAAATCTGGTAACCGCCTCGTGTACCGCCGGCGTACCGCTCGTGTACCACGTGTAATTTTAAAACATGTCGAAAAATTGACCAAATGCCTGCTCGTCGTCGTCGTTCGTTTCAACAAGCTTCCGTTTTCCAGCCACGTGTTCGACGGTTTCGTCGTCCCATAGATTCAACTGCATCGCTTGCACGGCCGCCGCGGCCGCAGCGCGCTGTTCCACACGCGGGGCTCGAGACATCCCGTGTGGTCTGTGAACAATTCGGTTTTTTTCGGAGAATCGCAACGCCAGCTCGGGCTTGGTCGAATATCTTAAAAGTTCAGGGGCGATTCTCGCAAAAGACCGCAAAAGCTGCCGCTCGCGTCGAGACCCTGGTAAGTTTGCTTTCCCAGTCGAGTAGATTTCGGCGCAGATTGCTTCACTCATCGGGCGCCAAGGCATTCCGACGAAGGACTTTGGGTCAAAATGCGCAGTCGCGGAGTGTTCATCTGCAAAGCGATCGCAATCTAATCGCGCGCCTAAGGCGATCGCACCCACTTGGTTGATGACGGAAAAGCGGCGTACGACAACGTTCACACCCGCGTCCTCTGCAATTGCCTTTAATGCGCGTGCAACGGCGAGCTTTGCCGCCATCGCCGAATTGCAGCCTGTGCCGACCACACGTCCTGTGTGGAAAAGCAGGACGCGCGAGCGAGGACAGTCAAACGGTAATTGAACCGCCGTAAATCTGCGTGGCGCAAAATAAACAGCTCCTTTACACCGTACGGCAATCTTTTTCAGATTGAATGGCAACACCGATCCGTCAAATGGGAGGGCATCTGCGAGAGAAACCAGATTGACAAGTTCCGGTACAAGATCGAGTGCGTTTTCGTAGTCTTTTAGTGGAAGGCCATCGGTGTACCTAGCGAACGTTCTCAGATACGCATCGCTTAGATCTTCAACTTTAAGAGATTCCACATGATGGAGGTAAGACGCTTTCATTTCTGAAACCACCGATCTCGTCACCATATGCAGATCTCGTTTCGAAATTGCGTTTGGTTTGGCAATGATCATGTTGTCGATCTGCTTTGAGAGTTTTACACGACTTGCGAAGACATGCCACGACGACGTGGCGTCTACGTTCGTGTCTACGTTCGTGTCTACCTTTGTGTCTGTTTTGTCGGCCATCTGGTGTTAGCATTCGATACTATAAACTACACCGACCGTGTCATCGTTTAGCGATACCAAATCTACACTGTGACCAGCAACTCGACGTTTACAGTTACAAACTTTCCGACGTCTATGCCGTCACTGTCGAATATGCAGTTTTTTATCGCCACAATGTCGACCGACACAGCCACCATGTTTTGCTTGATAAGTGATTGTAGCTTGTCGATGAAGACTTGCACGGCATTTCGATTGTTCAAGAGCGTCGAGACGGCAAAGATGTACTGGGCCACAAGATCCTTATTGCTCAGTTCGCAGTAATCCTTGTTGTTCCCGAGTTCGCGCAGCGCGGTTATGTTTTGCTTGTAAATAGCGGTGGTATCTTCGTCCAACCTTGTGAATCCAACGCGCTTTGGCATCGTGTTTTTTTCAACTTCGGCGAGCCCGACCTCCAGGTCGGCCGCGGCATTCGAATCCAGCTTCCATAGCGACAAAAGTCCAAAATTTCCCGTTGCCATGTCCTGTGGCGAGGCCCCTGCGATCAGTGGATTTTGCGCTTGGCAAATAACCAGCTGTGCGGTGGCGTGTTTGGCTTCGCGGAGATGGACATTCTTGAAGAGCGCTTCGTGTGTCGACATACTAAATTCCACCATACTATGGTAGAAGGTGTGCTTCGTTTCGACCGCCGCGGTGCCCACGTCGAGCTGTGTGATCATACGAGCGACAGTTGGACCAACGAGTGTGGCAATCTTCTTGTCGCCACGCGCAACACGTCTTCGAGTGAGCCGATCTTGGACATCACGTGAATATAATAGTGATGGCGTGACCGGCGACGTGCCCTCGATTCCCAAAACTTCCATTTCCCCAACTGGTGCCTCCTTGTGCATCTTCAAAAACGTTGCAGAATTCGTGAGAATTTGAACATCATCGTCGGGCATCGACGCGAGCTCTTCCGGTGTAAACATTGCGTTTAGCCACATTGGCGACATGGACTTGACAAGCTCGTTGCTATCTTCCAGCGCTCGGTTCTGTGTGCTCGCCATGGCACCGATAATCATCGCCTCGTATGTCAAACTCCGTGGAATCGCCATCGCGATCGCGTGCCCTGCAATGTTGGTCGCTCCGTGAACCCCCGCTTCGCCGGCGTTGCCGGCATTTGCGGCGAGCACGCAAGTTCCGACAAAGTGGAGCGACATGGCGTTTGCAACTCGAACCGTAGTCGGGAATTGCAGAGCGAGGGATTCGTCGAGTGCAATCCGCCGCGCATCGCACAGCACGGAGGTGATATGGGCAGCATCGCCCTCACAGTCGTCCGATGTCTCAAACTGCGTTCTTGCGGCTTCGGCTTTCCAACATTCGGCATCCGTCATGCTAAGACCATTTGGAGTCATCACGACGCAGCCGTCGACTCTGTAGGGGCAGATTGAGCTTACAAACAGCGATAGCGCGTTTGCAACAATTCCTGACCAACGCGATGCGGTGATGCCGGGAGAAGCGCACTCCTCCATAAAACGTTGAAATTTTTCAACCGAGTTCATTTCAAGTTGAAGTGTTGCATAAATCATCGATTCAAATGACGCGCGTTCCAGCGAGATCGGGCGACAGACGACGCTTGCACAGAGGTCGTACGTGGAGCCGTCGATACCGAAAGGCACTCGCATAACCGTTTTTGTAAGGTTCGGAGCGGGTTCGAAGACAACGACCTTTCGTAAAGCGTCAGCCTGATTGTACAGCTGTTCCATTGCGTTGGCTGCGCGTTTGCACGTTTGGTTTTGCTCGTCGTCGTCGTAGACGACGACGATGTCGTACTCACGTCCGGTATTGGGATTGATAAACCGGACGTGTGAGATCTCGACAACAGAGCTGAAAGCGGCCCAGTTGGCATACACCATCGGAATTGTGGTCGAGCAGTGCTGAATCTGCTTGTCGAGAATTGAATCGATCGTTACACTGGCCTGGCCAGCCAGCGAGCTCTTTACGATCGTCCCGTCGATGCCGACGGCGCTTCGCGAGGTCGTTACGTTCAGGCGCATTCGATTTGAAATGTACAAAGTCGTTTGTTTTGCAACTGTCGTTTCGAATGCAGAGGAATTGGTCTTGTGGAGCAAAATTTCCAATTCCATTGGCGAAGGCGTCAGCAATTCGCTAATGGAGTTGGCACATCCGGTGATGTGTAGGTCGGTTTTGCCGCGCGCGACGGCCGCGCCGATTGTCGTCGTTTCCTTGTTTGCCAAGAATAGGCCGTCCATGTCAGGAACCACGCGCATCCCATTGAATAAAACCTTCGGCGCCGCCGGCACCGCGTCCGAAGGAAGGTGTGGTTTTGGCGGTGCCGGTGCCGGTGCCGGTGCACCGTCCATCGTTCTTGGTTCACGTGCCAATAAATAGTAGTGGGTGCAACCTTATCAGTTGAGGAGGTGAGTTTTCCTATGCAAGAAGAATTTGTCAAGCGTCAGTGCGTGCGCGAGCCACCATCTTCCTACATCCCAGCAAGCGCGCGCTCGGTGCACGTGGTCGCGGCCGTCCCGGCTCCACCGACGGCGTTTGCGCAACCGTTTGCCGCGTTTGTGCCGTCGGCGCCGCCGCTCTCGCCCACCTCGATCGAAGCAATACGCAGGCTGGAGGCTGCACGCTTGAGAGCGACGAAATATCGAGATCCTCGGTTTCCAGGAGCTGGACTGATGCGGGAAGACGGCGGCGTGTTTGGATCGATGATCGACGCCATCGCCAATGGTCGGAGCACATGGCTGTGAGTTCAGAGTTTGATAACGTCTACTGGAGGTGGTGTGATTGGAAGAGGCCAGGAGTAGTCGAATGGACGTGAATGCGATTGTAGACCAGTGGAAATCCCGCCTCTCCATAGAGGGCAAGCGTCAACGAGCGCTGGACAATGACAGCGAAACCGATGGAGACGAGGAGCAGAATGCGGAGCTGGCAATACGCATGGCTGCGAGCTTAGCTGCCGTAAAACGGGGCGAGGGCCAAAAACATATCCTTGTGGGCACATTGGATGAGCTACGACTTGCAGTGGACCACATGTCACTCGCGTTGCGTCAATTTGAGTGCGACGCGACGCGTCCTCATACCGCCGCACTAAGATGGTTGGCTGACCACATGTACGAAAGTTCCCAGGAGAGCATTGGACAGTGGGGCATGTTCATTCGGTTGGTGTCGGCAAACTCGCGTGCGATGCAGTCGATCCAGACAAACACGTTTCCAGTTGACCTTGTCGAACACGACATGGACGTGGGCGCATCGCTCGTGTATTTACGTAAGCGGAAGCGTATGGAAGACGACGCGCCCGAATTGTACGATTTTGTGTACGAGACGCTGTTGGATCGTGGATTTATCGCGGCGATGAAACCCCAACTTCCGGCACAAAACATGTACCAGGAGGAGCAAGTGTTGGAGGACGATGCAGACGGAGTCGAGGATACAGAGGGCGAGTCTCCCGCCGCTGGTGGTGCCGCGGAAACCGACGAGGAATCTTCCGACGAGGAATCTTCCGACGAGGAATCTTCCGACGAGGAATCTGCCGACGAGGAATCGCCCGAGTTGCCCAAGTTGCCCTTTTTACTGCGGTATTCCAAATTACTCGAGTCCGCATTGGAAACGCTACCAACGAATGGAAATCTGGCCAAAACGATGCTTCTTTCCGAAGACCACTCGATTTTTTCACATTCGTACGACTACCTAATTTCACACAACGAGGCTGGCGGCGGACTCCAGCTTCCGACCGAACGTACATTCTTTTACCGCGCAGCTGATGACGAATCCCAGTTCGAAACGTCGCCGGCCAACCGCAATGCCGACCTGGCGGCGGCGCTGCGCTCAATGGTGCTTCGGAGTGTGGCAATTGCATCCGACGCTAGCCAGTATGCCGAGTGCACCGCGGCGGCGCGGCTGCGCATCGTGGCCGCTAGTGATGATCCGTGGTACAATCGCGTGGTGGACGAGATTCGGCGAATTCATGGACTGATGCTTGACCTCGACGCGGACGTGGCGCTCGAGAAGACCGATGAGCGAATGGCGCGGTACGATTCGTTCCGTTACGCAAATTCGTCGCCGTTGGCCGCCACGAACACCACCCAGTTTTACGATCGGTCGCCCAAATCGCCACTGGTGGAATTGCTGGTTGTCGTTTGCCAACTGTCGTTTTTGATGCTCGTTGCGCGGTATTCGGCCGGTGTGAAAACGGAAGATGCCCTTTTACACAGTACACGGCACGCGCTTCACATGGTGGCATTTCCAACGCCGATACTCCGCCCATCGGAGACCGATTCCGACCAAATCGAACCAACACTAACAGAAGCGACACTCGATAACGAACCGTTTGGCGCGTCGGACGACGAGTCGGTGGTGTCAGAGGTGTTGGAGATAGGCACTCGCGACGAGGCGCCAGTGGCGGACGCCGACGATTCGCAGGCCACCATCCCAGATGACGACGATTCGCAGGCCACAATCCCAGATGACGACGATTCACAGCAGACGCAAACCTACTAGAGGTGAAAGCTTAATCACTCGTCGGACCCCAATGTCTGAACCAGCGCCTTCCCGCGCTTCTGCCACCAGGCGGTCAGTGTGTGAAGCTGTGTATCGCGATCGCACACGTACAACAGACTCCCCCTAATTTCAGTAATGTCAAACCGTTTTTTTAGCTGGCTCGCCAGTCGTGATTCCGTGGCGAATAGATGGCGAGTGACCGTAAGTTGTGCCAGATGTCGGTGCAGGACACAATCGGACGCACCCGAACAGGGCGAATTCAGCTTCTGTGCCACCCGCTTGGCCGTTGCGGCAAGCGTCCGGTTACCGGAGAATCCACACTTTAGCTCGACAACGACGATCGCATTGTTGGTCGCATCGTAGCAAATCACGTCGGCGGCGGTGGCGATTCCATGCTGTCGAGAGAGTGTCACGCGCTGGCCGACCACGGGCTCCAGCCCCGCAGTGTTGAGTGCGGAGAACGCAAGGTTTGTAAACTTGAACTTACTTGCCTTTGAGCGTGCGGCGGAACTCGCCCCGGCAAGCCGCGACACCTGCGAATCGACCGCTTTGCCGCGGCGAAGGCCGCCATGGTTGCCCTGCCACGCACCCGGCGTCCACTCTGTCGCCGACGTGGCCCGCTCGTCTAGATCTCCAGCGGAGTAGAGCTTCGACGCCAAGAGTTTGGTAATTCCTTTGAGAGTGTTGCCTTCAAAGGCACCCTGTGCGTCGACTGCTCGGTATCCTTTGAACTTTCCCCTTGTCAATTTTCCGGGGGCCGTTTGCTGTATAAACGCCTTCAGGCCTTTTGGCAACACCATTGGCTCTCGTGGTCGACGGGTCGTCGAGTGCCGACATCGCAGGAGGTTAGCGATTTGCGACGCAGATGGAGGTGTATCGTTTTTTGCGCGGCTGGCAGACGACGACCCGAAGACCCGTTGTCGTATCCCAACTGGTACTCACTTCGAGCCCCAGCTCTACGGCCTCGCGCGCAACGACCGAATACCCCTGAATGGGCTCGTCCAACGTTTGAAGTAAATATACATAGTTTCCATGAAACGCCAATACGAGCTGACCAGACGGCGATACGGCGGCGATGTCCTCTTCGTTGTATTCGACGTTGGGGTTGCACGCGCGAACCGCAATCGACGTTTTTGTGCCACCGCTTACGTGGAACCCCGTCAGTGCGTTGAGGCACGCTCTCCGTTCGAGCCCCGTCCCAAATCGATGCACATTCGCATGCAAAATGTAATCTAGCATAAAAAGCCCTACATCCAATTCGTTTACAAACTCACTGCACTGCGTAGTATTCCCAACTCCGTTTCGGAGAGCCGAGTGTTCCAGTCGCCGTCGCGTTGCTCTCGTATGTGCGGGGTCGAGCGCGGTGGCAACCGCCATCGCAAACGTCTTACAGCTACGGGCAAAGTTGAAGAGCTCGCGTGCGTCGAAAAATGCCATTGTGTGATCGAGCAAGTCAAACGAAAGACACGTTGTCAATGTGCACTTTGGGGGTGAATGTATAGCCCATCTACACACTTTGGCAATTGCGAGCACCGACCGAGGCGATGAAAATGAATGCATCACTCGCCGAGCGTCCACGCACCTGTCCCATCCAGTGGAGATTGCAAACGAAACGCCACGGTAAAAAGTGTCGTCGTCCACATGTGACTTGAAGAATTCGGCGATCCCCATGCTTCTACAGCGGTATTCTAGAACACGGTTATACAGTTCTATCAGAAATGTACGACTAAAAACGAACCCGGTTAGAGACTCTTTTTCCGGCCATACGTCTTCGTCGACCGGTCCTCGGACCCGACAGCCGCCAACAGCGCGACGAATGCGGCGCCGCGTGCGTACTGCGCGCGCCCAATCGTCCGCGCAAGCGGTGCCGGTGAAAAGGGGTATTCCGACGAGTATAGCGTGTACACGAGCACTGCACCGATGCCGATACAGGCCGTTGGCGCCATCTTGTACCTGGATGCCCGCTCCCGTAAAAATGAGGATAGTTCGTCGGACATCGAATCCTCGCCGACGCCACCCGAGTAGATTCGAAGTCGGCGCGAGCACGCAGCAGCAACGGCGTGTTTTAGACATGCAAATATGAGCACGAGTGTAGTGGATCGCGTCACTGCATCACCGGAATACATTGCGAGCCCACACTCGGCCGCGAGCGCAAACGCCAGCGTCACGTAAATGAGCGCGAGTACAAACGACCGCTCGTGAAAAACCGGAACAAACAACAACCCGATCGCGGCGAGCTTGACGAGGTACAGTGCGAGCAGCAAAATCTTTGCACACATGCCGTTCACGCCGGCGGCGTTCGATAGGAAGGTGACGTTTTCGCGAAACGCAATCAATCCAGTGACTGCCTGGTAGGCGACGACCATTCGAATCGTGTACGTTGAAACTGCATCCAGGCATTTGAACATACTGCGCGCGCACCAACGACCAGCCACACTCTTCCATCGACATGCATGGAGAGGAAACGATTTAGCGCGCCATCCCAGCGGACGAAAGCCAATCAAACGACAGAGGCGATCTGCTTCACTTCAGCGGCCGCCAGTGCCAACAGGCACAAGATGCCGATTCCGTGCATCGCTGCCGCCGCGGTCACGCCCGTTTGTCACATATCTGGACAGGCGCTAACTCTCGCGTCGACCACCGGACTCGTTTTTTTCGAGGATGTCGCACAACCGGACGGCAAAAGTTGTTTTAACAGACGTCATATTTTCGACCGACCACACCGCAAACTCGCATCTACAACGAACCACACACTCACCCATTCCAGCCGAATCGGAACCCGATGCCGACGCACAGATCCCATGCACCCCATTTCCATCGCCGCTATCATCGCCGCGGCCATCACCGCGATCGCCATCGCCACATCTACGACCATCACCGATATCATCAGCAGCATGCGAAAGTTCGGACTCGGAGGAAGGGTATTTATGCTCCTCCGAACTGCGAATTGCGGTCGACGTCGGCTCGCCCAGCCTGGATGCGCGCCTGGAGACCACAGACCGTCTGATCCGTCGGGTGCACGCGCGCTCGCTGCGGAGGCTGTGTAAGCTCCTCAAAACAGTTCAGATACGAAAAATCCGGTGTTTGCCGATTCGAGCAGAGCCGAGTCAAAGCGAGAAAAAAGAGTCGCGCGGGCCATCGCGGTAGGCGAATGCTCGGCGATGCGGTTCGCGCCGCGCTGATGTCGCTTCGGTGCACCCGGCATCGAAAATGCGATCGATCTACCGGGCAGCTCAAAGGGCTTTGTGTGCAATACGGTCTTTTTGAACGGAGTCTGCAAAACTTGTCCGACGCATCGAATGACAACGCGCGACGGTTGACAAAGCAGACCGCCCTGCTCGACCGATCCAGTCGGACCGCTGGGCCATGAACGCGGGAGCAACGACACCTGCGTGTGCGGCTCACGCGACGCGTCGGGGAGCGTGAGCGGCGAGACGGCCAGGACACGCGTTGGGGGCGCAGGGGTGTCCCAGTCGACGCCGTCGAGCTCCTCGTCGCACGCGAGGTCGTCCGCTGTGGCCACACTTTCTGTAATGCCAATGTCGATGGGCACATCACCGAGCACGAGCGCAAATTCATTCTCATCGTCAAGCAGTTTCATAACGGAATCGGTGTCGTTTAAGATCTCAACGTCCTGCGAGTCGCACACAACTCGCTTTTTGCGGTCGCGTCTTCGGTTGAGTCGCTTGTCCACGCGCTTGGGCTTCGGCGGCGGTGGGTTGCGCAGCCGCTTCAAAAAGTTGGTGGCGGCCTCGAGCGAGGCGAAGATGGCATACATCCTCCCGCCACAATCGCATTGAACACCACTCGATGGCATAGCAACGCGCCATTCGGCCGCGCCTTTGCATTTTTCGATTGCCTCGTCGTGCTCAGTAGCATAGAAGAGCGTGCGCGGCCCGGTGCCAGCGCCCTTGCGCCGCTGAGTCACCACCAATGGCGTGTCCGGAGCAATCTTTTTTGTCGGCGTGCGCAGCCGTTTCGTACAGCGAAACGTCCCCGTCAGCGGATCGGTATCGTCCATTTATGCAGTTTGTCGGTTTTCTGGTGGTTGCGGCGGTAGACTGTGCCGTTGAGATGTGTGGGTGTGTAGTGTGTGGGTGGTGGGTGGTGGGTATGTGGTCTATTTTAAGTACACTTAGCGGTAAAACTCTTACCTTTGTTTACATTTGTTTACAAGCATACACCGACATCTATGCAAACCCACAAGAGATGTAAGGCTCTCGGCACGGTGGCGGTGGCTGTGAAATACCGGTTTCGGCTTCTCTCCAGTCGACGATTTTGGACTTTTTATTCAATCGAACAGGCTTCTTGACCACCCGCTTGAATGGCGTCGTCAAACGCACCGGCGGTGACGATTGCGTCGACTCGGAGTTTTGCGATGTGGCCGAGGGGCTCCGGCGCAGCACGCTTACACACTCAACCTCCTCCACGCGGGCCTCGACCTCCTCCATGGAGGACTCGTCATCTGCACCGGCCGCCGGTGGCGAATTGACACGGCGGTTTTTTGGCTTTCTGTTTGCCGCATTCCTCCAATAATCGAGCGGGTGACGTTTGCTAGGGAGCTCAATAATATTATGAGTGTGTGCGGACATGCGTGTTACCAAATATGGTAATTTAAGAAAGTAGCTTTCTGGAGCGGCACAGCTCGCCTAGTGTCGCGACGCGTGGATGCTGTGCATGCATCTAGGTTACAAGCTAGCGCGAGATCTGAATCTGCCGGCTGCAATTCCTACACTGTATTTTCAAGCACGCGTCACATTTTTACGTCGCGGTCCACGGCGCTATACTGGGAGTGATCTGACAACCAAAGCACGAGACCTGCTCTGTTTCACAAAGGCCTCGGCGAGGAGCCGCCGTTTGGACTCCTTTTCAAGCCCGTACGCGATATCGTAAAGGGCCTCCCGTTTCTTTTTCTTGCCATTCTTGTGGAAGTACTCAGTTTCTGTCACGGGCTGCAAAATGACCTTGCTCCGGCTGACCAGACGATAACGCTTATCAGGCGTGTCGTCGTCGAAGTTCTCAATCGTGCCGTCGGGATAGTGAATGGATTTCTTGTACGGTCCAAGAGGGTTGTAAAACTCTTCGATGCCGGTCGCTTTGATCTCCTTGTGATGTACATTAGTCAAGGTCGCGGATACTCGAATAAATCTCCACCTGTCTCCGTTGGCGAAAACTTTCAAGTACATCCATTCGGCCCCCTTTAAGCCCTTGTAATGTAATGTAACGCCATCAAGAAACTCTTTTCTCACCAATCCGTCGGGCGTATAATAATGCTTGACGCCGTCCACAAGGGCTCGAAACCAACAGTACTCGTTGCCTTTTTCACCATCGAATTGTAACGATTCGCCGTTCTTCAATTTGGACCACACTTTGCGTTCTTCGCCTTTTCTGCCTTCATAACCATCCCTATCACCATTGGCATGCAATATTTCACGCAATGCTTCCTCATTTTTACCGCCGTCGTAAAATTCTTTATCGCCGTTGATTCGGATGCTCTTGTGCAAAAACTCCACGCCCCTCATTCCCAAGTAATGTTCGATTTCGCCGGTCGTGTACACGATCTCTCGCAATGATTCCAGATTTATGCCATAATCTCCAAAATACGTTTCAACATTGCCGTTGGCTCGTTTTATACGATGCAAACGCTCGTCGTCCTTCAGCCCAAGGTAAGTTTCAATGTCGCCGTTGGCACGCTTGATCTCCACCAGTCGCTCATAAATATTGTAGAACAAATGATCGCCCGATGGATGATTGACCTCCCGTTTTTTTTCTTTCCCCTTTGAGCCACGGAAAAGTGTATGAACGTCCCCATCCACCGATGGTATCACCGTCCGTACTTTGTATTCCTTTCCTCGTTCACCTTCGTAGAAAGTTATGACACCTAACCCGTCCTTACAAAGAGAACTTACAAGGCGTCTTGTACAGCCAACATAAAAGTTGATGGTGTTCTCTATGACCTCCTCGAATTCGTCTTTGTCGTCTATGGACTTGATGTTCGTCTGCATGTCCTCCGAGATTGGGGCGCGACACGTCGGGCACGGCGGCTGCGCCTCGACACGCTTGTACAGGTACGAGGCAATGCAATCGACGTGGAAGTAGTGCTCGCAGCCGAGCCCAGCTACGGTTTTAACTTTTTCGCCTTCTTCGAAGAAATTTCCGAAGCAGATAGGGCACATTTCCAGGTCGGGTTTACGTGTGAAAAAAAGCATTGTTTCTGTACTACCCAGGGTGGAATGCGGTGCAGGGGTCTAGCCGTTTGCTTCCCAGACGCACCCAAGAAATCGACCCACGGGAACCGATCCGTACCGAACCGGACTACCTGGGCCACGTGGCGGTGTTTTCTGGGGGCGAGGCCGCCGCGATGTGCACACCTGGTCTTGAGATCACCAATCGTAGCGCTAACAGCGCTAAGCGCGGCGCCCTTCATTCACAATCGTGAATTTGAAGCGGCCGCGAAAGTGAAGCCACACACGATGGAGGTTGCAAACACCGCCGACGACGCCGCCGACGACGCCGCCGACGACGCCGCCGACGACGCCGCCGACGACGCCGTGAACAACGCCGTGGACGACGCCGTAGACGACGACGTTGGCTCGCTGCAGCTCTGTGGCAGCGTCCGCTCCGCATTTGATGCCCACGCCACACACCTTCGCGAGGCACGGCGCCGCCGTCGGCACGAACTCGCCATCCAAACGGTCGCCGCACCACCGTCTGCGAACTACGGACCAGCCGCGTCCGCCGACGTGCCCTCGTCTACAAATCTCGGCGAACGCATTTCGACCGACAAATTCGATGGCGACTGCGTTCTGCGCACACTGAGTATGCTACTGGCCACCATTGACGACCGGGGGTTTGCCAGAAGTCCGCAGCAAATCCAGTTCCACGACGCGTTCATTCGCGCGTCGAGCCGCGTCATGTACAGGTCGGACTGGAGTAAGTCCAAACCGGCGATTATGGAAACTAATAAGTGGGCCGACTGCCCAAGTCAAATTTTGGTCTCAACACCAAGGCGCTTCGGCAAGACGTTCTCGTATGTATACACTTGCCTACCCCATCCTACCCATCGTTGTTGGCCTGCCTACGATTCGTATTGCGCGACGCGCGCAGCATCGCAATCTTCGTCGCCGCCCTTGCTCTTTCCTGTGGCCTCGAAGTCGTCGTCTTCTCACCCGCGAGGCGCGCCTCGCGCAAGCTGCTTGAGCGCATCGTGGAATTCATTCGTCTTCTCGACTGTGGCGATAGGATCATCGAGTACAATCAAGAACAGTGTAGGGTAAGGTCTTTCCAGGGCGAGAAGACATCACTTATTCGATCCTTCCCGTCAAAAGTTTCGGTAAGACGCGCCCGATTTCGAACCCGAAGCATGCACCACACCACACACATCACACACATATACATCACACACACCACACACAAGTTTACTGTCAATTACATATCAACTAAGTTTATATGGAACGGCCTTCACACAACCGCCGATTTGATTCACACCAAACTCCTATGTATCAAGTGCTCAAATTTGCCCGATTGGTCACGTTTATGGGCAAGGTGACGGTTTTAAACCGCGCTAAGACCCCACTTGACAATGTTAGCGGCAGCAGAAACATAGCACGGGTTCTCAATGGAATCGGACAACTCGGATGATAAAGACGACGACCGCTATCCCCCCGCCGTGGCATCAACGCCATCGTCTACAAATCGGCAACGGATCGAGAGATTGTTAAAGAATCAGCTAAGAGCCCGTCGCAAACTAACTCATCGCCCACCAATAAAAAAATCAACACTCCACCGCCAGCTGCCACTATTTGCATGCCCACAAGCGGTACTTACCAATCGAAAAGTTGTTGACTTATTTGCTTGCATCGGCGGCTTTAGCACGGGCGCGGCGAACAGCGGTCACGAAATTGTGTTGGCAGTGGACTGTGATCCAGTTGCATTACAAGTACACAGCGCGAACCATGCCAACACTAAGCACCACGTGATGATGATCGGGCCCGAGACGGAGGAAGAGCTGGCGCTTTTGATTCGATCGTTGATACCCGAATGCACCGCATGGCACCTCCACGGGAGCCCTCCATGCACGAAGCTTTCCTCGGCCAGGCTGATGTCCCGAAAGCGCGATCCATCCGTCCTAGAAGAAGGCTGTAAACAAGGTCTCGGGCTTGTAAACTGGTACCTAGATTTTGTGATTCGAATGGCACCAACGTCTTGGAGTATGGAGCAAGTGTCGTGTCCATTGGTGCGAGATACTTTAGATCGCCGGAAACGCGTCGATCGACATTTATTAGACTACAACATTACAAATTTCGTCGATTATGGCATTCCACAAACACGAACACGTGTGATCGCCGGGTATGAACTGTTCATTCCAACCCTGCATTTCTATACCATCCTGTACACTTCTGCACATACATGCACATTTCTGACTCTAGCACACGCATGCAAACACACTCCCAATCCTACACTTTCGAACCCGGCAATGGAAGACGTGACATCTGGCCGCGCACCTCGAGGCACGTTGGTCCAGAAAACACAGCCACTAGCTGCAGCTCACTGGTGCAGGCTAACAAACAGGCCATCGGGAGACCACACACCTCATGGACGACGCACATTCGTCGGCTGATTCGACGTCCGGGGCGGACGACGACGCGCTTGACCCAATCAACGATGCGCCCGTACCCAACCCGAGGCGGTACTTCAACCAGCAGCTCAGGCACCTCTACAACCGTGTTCCGTTCCCCGTCCGTCAGCCGTTCGCGGCGACGCAGGCGGCCGTGCCGAACACCGATTACACGCGGACCCTGCACCGCAATGGCACGATGGAGAACGCGTCCACCGCCCGACACCGCCCTCGCGTTCGGTGGTGCCACTCGGTCCGGACGCCGCACGCACCGCCCCCGAATCCACTCTTCGGCAACTCGTTCCTGCCGCTGCTGGACATCGGTGGCCCCGGCGGAGGTGGCGACGATGCGTCGATGCCCAACAAACGTCCAAAGAAGGGCGCAAACAACGGCGAAGCGTCGGGGGAGCAAGGACGCGGCGACGCAATCGAGGTCGAAACCGCGGAAGCAGCCAGCCAAGAAGAAGAAGGGGAGGGGGAGTCATCGGTCCTCGACGACGACGCCAGCGGCGAGCCGAAGAAGAAGGCGCCCTTCAAGCGCAAGAACGCCGTCGAGGGGGTGCTGCGCACGTTCAAGATTCGCATGTGGCCTGACGAGGCACAGACCAAAGAGCTCAAACGGCTGTTTGCCGCGTCGAGACAGGTCAAGAACTGGGTGAATGCCGAGCTGAAGGCGGAGCGCACGGTGCCCGACGAGCGAACGCCCGGAGCATTCAAGCGTCTCCACCCGACCAGAATCAACCTACGCAATCACTTCAAGGCCAGCGGCCGGGATGGTATGCCGGAATGGGTCAAGAAAGACATCGACGGCACGGTGCACATCAACGCATGCTTCGACGTCGCCAAGGCGTGGACGAACGGTATCGCAGCGGTCAAGGCCGGTCGGATCACCCATTTCGATGTCAGGTTCTGGTCGGCGACCGTTAAAACTCCGACCGAAGTCGTCAAGGTCAACAAGAAGTGTCGACCAGACGGTAAACAAGAAGCTTCCATCTTCGACAAGACGACGCCGTTCACGCCCACGACGCCCCGCAGCGCCAAGCACGCCGAGTGCCTCCTCCACCTCAACAAGGGGTTCAAACCACTGGGCGGCATCCGAATGCAGGACAAGACGCCCGTCATCGAGCGCCTCCTCGCGGAGGGCTCGATGCTCAAGGAGGATTGCAAGATCCAGTGGGACAAGCGCGCGCGCTCCTTCCACTTCGTCTACACGTACGACATGCCCGTCCCCGCCGATCCCGATCCGACGTGGGAATCGAAGCGCGTCACCGCGCTCGACGGCGGCATCCGCGGCTTCAACACCTTCTGCAACGCCACCACTGGTGCGTACGGCGAGCTGGTGTGCGGCTTCAAAGAGCGCATCCACGACCGCGTCGAGCGAATCGACAGCCTCCACTCGCGATGCGAACGCAAGCGCCAGGGCAAAGGGGTGCGGCCAGAAGACAAGCGGAGGAAGTCGAAGGCGCAGCGGCGGAACGATCGCATCCACGCGCGAGAACGGCGTCGACGGCGCGCGCAGCACGGCGGCCCTAGGCCCAAGCCCGCCAAGGACAAGCGCCGCACACGCCTCAACCGCAAACTCCGTCGCGAACGCGTCCGACACACGCGCTGGGTCGAGGCCGTGCACTACAACGCCATCAACTTTCTGCTCGAATCGACCGACGTGGTGATCAATCCGGTACTGCGCACGTCTCAGATGGCGCCGCGCCAGGGCCGCGTCTTTGGAGCCGACAGCACCCGCGCGATGTTGACGATGAGCCACTACAAGTTCAACCAACGGCTCCAATCGGCGGCGTCCCGATTCCCGGGGCGGCACGTCTTCGATGACACGGGCGAGCCCGGGACGACGCGCACGTGTGCCAACCCGAATTGCGGCCGGTGGCACGCCAACCTCGGCGGAGACCACATCTTTACATGCCCTCACTGCGCCGTCTCCCTCGGCCGAGACGACAACGGCGCAAGAGGCAATCTGCTCGCGGCGTTGGGCAAGGCAATGGGAGTGCCTGCCGACGCCACGAGCAATCAATGAGAGAGAGAGAGTGGAGCGACACTCTCTCTCTCTCTTCGGGGGTTACGCTGACCTCCGGGCCTACCGGTTCAGCACTGCGTCTGCGCGGTTGTAAGGCCAAACGAGGATTTTCTACCGACACATCAGTGGAAGACGTACAGAATCCAAGAATCAGCGGGTACAGCGTGGTCCACGGCGGCGCAGCAACACAACACACAATTCTCATGCACTTCCCCGCACACACCCGCATGTTGCCCAACACCTCCAAAACCACGACTTTCTCCCTCCACATGCTCACTCTGTGTGCTTGCTCGATTCGCGTTTTGCAACGTTTTGTCGGGTTTGTGCCTCTACTGCGAGCGGGTCGCCATTCCTGATCCACCGCCTAAGATTTGGGAATCGAATGTTCGAGTCGCAAGTATCGATCCAAGATGCTATCCCCATACTACCCGATGGTGCATGCTTTCAGCGCAGCAACCACCACCGAAAGGCCGACCACACCGCCACCGAGGAGGGGGGCGATGGTCACTTCCTAAACGCTGATGCTGAATCTCGTTGCCGATCAATCACCCAACCGTCGTTTACTGTCATGTCGCACCCAATGCAATGGTGGGATCGTAGATTCCGATGCGTTCGGAACCTGAATATCGCCGAAGTATTAGCGCTGCAGACGTTCCCGGCCGGATACTGCTTTCCGGATGGTGTTTTATCGCTTGATCAACACAAAGGCGTCGGCAACGCCGTCCCGCCCAAATTCGCGCAAAAGTTTATGTCTGTCGACTACAGGTAAACGCTTCACGTTCGCGACCCTGTAGACCCCTTTCATCATGATCGCCCATCTACCGGTAGGAACGTCGACCCGACGATCGAATTGTTGGGTGCCGCTGAGCAGCAAGTGGCAAGCGCTCTGCGGCCGGCGGCCCTTGGGGTGTGCCACTCCAGAAGAAGAAGCATGAACATGCCGGTGATGCTCCAATCGTGTGGACAGCCCACTCCAAAGCGCAAGTCGATCAAAGGGCCCAACGCCCCTGCAAACGCCCTGCTACTCAATTGCACTGGGCTTCCCAACCCATACAAGCGCATGAAGGAGTACGAGCATGAGGTGCCGATGCCAGCGAATGGCGGCCCCAAGCGCGAGCTGGACATCGTCAAGTGCTTTTTGCGCGGCGAGGCGTTGGTAAAGCTCTACAAGCTCGTGGCCCGCGGCAAGGCGGCAGTCGAGTCCGGCAAGCCGGTCGTCGCGCAGTGCGCATTTGGCAAGCACCACTCGCGCGCGATCCGATGGAAACGGCATCGGGAATTGCCGACGCGACGCGATTCGGCTCGGGGTCGGTGATATGTAAATAATTTATACAGGTACAACGTTTTAAACTTGTAACAATTTGTACCTAGAACGCCACCCCCGCAGCAGTCAGCAGTCAAACGTACGTCATTGTAGTCCGCATTAGTTGATGTTCTCCCACCCCGTTTCCGTCCATTGCACGTATTTCAAACTTGAACATCCCGTCGAATGGTCGGCTGTGTCAGAACGCAGGGTTCCATGAAGTTGGCGAGCCCCATCGCCTGCAGACGACCTTGGTTTATGTTGAGGTGCTGTAGCGCTGTGTTCATGGTGTGAGACGTCCGTGAATGTCGGCCGAGACGGGGGTGTACACGCCGCGCGACGCAGTTCATATTACCGCGTAGATGATATTGTACACCTCGGTCCATTCCGCATCGTAAGAAGAGAGTGTCGGCGTAGTTTTAAGGGCTACAAAAATGTCCCATTGTGTACGCATCGCATCGAGTGTGGAGTTACTGAAAGTGCGCACTGTGAGTCCCCGTGAAGGTAAGATAGATAGGATTCTCTCGTTCTCGGCGAGCGCTTCTTGATACCCCTGTTCCATCTGTGCGCGACGCTCGATGTGAAATGCTCGTCTTTGCGCATCGTCTTTGGCATACCACCATTTGGCGTTTACAAACGCAAAATAAATAGACGTATACTCTTGGATGTTGTCACTGTAGTAATATGTAGCATTTGATTGGTTGTGAAGACCTACATTCTCGTTGAGGAAAGGACCATTGAACTCCGCGTAGTTAATCGTCCCGTCGTACAGTTTTTCTACAATCTTGTTTCCGCCAATGCTTCCAACGAGCGTCGCCCCCAAATTCGCCAAGAATGCACCGAGTGTACCACCGGCACGCGCGCGCATCCATGACAGGTTGAGCGAACCATTGCTTTCAGTGTCGATTTCCCGAGACGAAAATCCGAATCCAGAGCCTGGATTGCGAGCGACTGGAAAAATAAGCACTCTGTCTTCCTGGAGTGTGTAGGCACGTTCGTCTAGTTTGTTTTGATAATATGTCAAGAGTGCTCCTGGGCGGAAGATGCCTTGAGTGGTAGGTGGCAACTCGTATAGCTCCATCAAGTGATCGCCTGCGGGTTCGGCACTGCTCCCAGTATTGTCGAGAAAGAGAAACCCGCTTGCAAGGGACCCGGACGCAATAGGGTTTGAAAGACCGCGCGGCTCGTTGAAAAAAGGAAGGTATAGCAAAGGCATCAACACAATCGGTTGGATCCCGAGTGCTACATCAGCAAACTTCGTAATTACGCTTGGGAACCCGCCTGGATACGCGACGTCACACATGCTCATCGACTGTGCGGCAGTTGAAGTGAAGAGACGCAGTGCCACTCTCCCAGCCCCTATCACGTCTGTTGGTTCGGACACGTAGATGGTCGGATTAACACTTAAACTTGGCGGTGGTGGAGACATTGTTTGGGCGACTGAACTTGCTGATCCCGTGTTCGAAATAGCAATTCCAATCGCGGTCGATGCTAATGTCATTGAAACGAGTGCGACTACGCTCAATATGGACAACAACGATATCGCAGACAGACGAATGCAGCCGCATATCGTGTACGAGTAGTCAAACGCTTGAGGTGCATACAGCAACCGTTTTTTAGTCAGGTCTGTCATGAGGTCCAAACGGTTGTGTCACCCCTCACATTTACACCATAACTGTTGCATTCTTATCATTTCAATACGGTCGGCACGTTGTCACGCGGCGGCGTCCTTCAATCCCGAAAGTGCCCTGCTTAACACCGCTGACGGGACCCAGCCCGGGCCGGGCTCCGCTCGCGCGCGGTGCTGGAGTTGATCGGAGAATTGTTCCCAGCCAATGTGGTGTATTACGTGCACCGCGAAACGTAAAATCCGCAATCGCCACCCGGCAGCACCCACGATCCGCCCAAAAGAGCAAGTGTTGTGTAAATTCAATATATCACATATGTAATAATTTAATGTCTAACATAATCTTACTTATAAAGAAATTGACGAAAATGGGGGCCCTGGATTTGTACCACCCTGTGTTCACACTGAGAGCTGGGCTGCTTCACACCAAATCTGGTGAACGCCCAGTGTACCGCCGGTGTACGCCTCGTGTACCGCAGGTGAACCGCTGGCGTAAGCGCGCAAATACATCGTGCTATTTATAGTGCATATGTAAATGTTGCGCGTTTACTTATAAATGCAATATTACATCGCAGTCGCGAAAGTGAAGCTTTTACCTGTATGGAACAGAAGCTTCAATCGGTACGCGGTGTCGATATCGGGAGCATCGGGAGTTCGTTGCACCCCTTGCTTACAATGAAATAATGATTGGAAACAACCGATGTGCGAGAATCCCGTGTGTATAGCAGCAACACGATTAGCAGCGATGTAAAAATAACAAACAGAAAGAGAGGAGCGTATTGGTTCAGTACACATATTCGATCTGGCAGAGCTCCGCAAACGTCAGTGAGGGGCGGTGGAGGTACTGAATCAAGCGGTGCCATTGGACGAGGCATGGTTGGAGGTGGTAATCCCGGAGTTTGGTGTTTTAGAGGCGGGTGGGGAGGCGAATACAATTTGGCAGGAAACGGCGAAGGAGGCGAACCCAATTTGGCAGGAGACGGCGAAGGAGGCAAAGACGGAGGCAAAGACGGAGGAAAAGACGGAGGCAAAGACGGGGGCAAATACGGAGGCAAAGACGGAGGTGATGGCGGAAGCAAAGACGGAGGCAAAGACGG
>Ga0213868_10000239_pt1 | contig 51714 bp, 84 predicted proteins | sample PICome_9_FD_160087 | JGI IMG/M metagenome (GOLD analysis project Ga0213868, IMG submission 160087) | Coastal seawater microbial communities near Pivers Island, North Carolina, United States - PICO127 | ecosystem: Environmental > Aquatic > Marine > Coastal | place: USA: North Carolina...
AGTACTATAATGGTAAGATGGATCAAAAAGAGTTACTTGCTACTGGATGGGATTTAGATCCATTCGATGGACTCAAAGTACTCAAGGGTGACATGGATTTGTATTATGATGCAGATCCTGAGATTCAAAAGTCCGAAGAGAAGATACAATACTATAATACAATTATAGATACATTGAAAGAAATCGTTCAAAGTCTTAACTGGCGACACCAAACGATTGGTAACATGATTCGATATAGGGCATTTGAAGCGGGTGCATAATGCGACAGTATGATGATGAAGATGTAGATAAAGCAAACTGGTTACACGAACATGGCATGTGTGTAGACTTTAACATGATTGACTTAGCAAAGAGACTGTATGAACAAAGACAACACGATACGGGTGAGAATGTTAAACCATTCTTATCTGGCGATAGAGAGTAACGCACACCAAGAAATGGAGTTGCGGGAATTCTTTGCGTTTTTTGTTCCCGGCTACAAATATATGCCGGCATACAAACGTAAGGTTTGGGACGGTCGTGTGAAACTTTATAACACAGTGACAAAAAGTCTTAATGTTGGACTGTACCATCATCTGCGTAAATTCTGTGGTGATAGATTCTATCCTTTACAGATACTAGAACACGAAGAGTATGGTATTCCTAGTTCAACTACCAAGGTGAATCATCCCGAGTTGGTCAACTACCTAGGAAACCTCGGTAGTCCGTTCGATACGAGAGATTACCAGTACGAAGCGATATCCCATGGTATTGAAAACAAGCGGTGTTTATTACTATCTCCAACCGGCAGCGGCAAGAGTTTTATTATATACAATTTATTGCGGTTTGTCAAGGATAAAGAAAACGTAGGTAAAGTTTTAGTTATTGTTCCTACAACAAGTCTGGTAGAACAGATGTATAAAGACTTCATCGACTATGGTTATGACGTGGAGAATGAATGCCACAGGATCTACTCTGGTAAGGAGAAGGTTACTGATAAAGACGTTATCATCTCTACATGGCAGTCGATCTATAAGTTTGGCCCCGAGTGGTTCGAACAATTCGATGCAGTGTTTGGTGATGAAGTGCATCTATTCAAGGCAAAGTCTCTATCTACTATGATGGATAAATGTGTTAATGCTAAGTATAGATTCGGTACTACCGGTACACTAGATGGTACCGAGACGAACAAACTTGTACTTGAGGGTTTGTTTGGCCCTGTATATAAGGTTACTACTACTGCAAAGTTGCAAGAAGAGAAAACACTTGCTGATCTAGAGATCTCGATTCTTCTTCTGAGGTATCACAATGATATCTGTCAACGGATGAAGGACAAGACCTATCAGGAAGAAATTGACTACATAGTTACAAATGAACGAAGGAATAAGTTCATCACTAAACTTACAAAAGACCTAGATGGTAATAGTTTGGTCATGTTTCAGTTCGTAGAAAAACACGGTAAGGTTTTATACGAAATGATTAAAGACGCGGTATCTGATACCAACCGGAAAGTGTTCTATGTTTCTGGTGAAGTTGATGCGACTGACCGTGAGAAAATTAGGGGAATAGTGGAGAAAGAAAATGATGCAATTATTGTCGCTAGTTTGGGGACTTTTAGTACTGGTATCAATATTAGGAATCTGCACAATATTGTTTTTGGGACTCCATCAAAGTCTCAAGTCAAAGTACTTCAGTCAATCGGACGTGGACTCAGACAATCCGACAACGAAGCAGTGACCAAGTTATTTGATATCGCTGACGACTTCTCTGTAAAAGGACACCGTAACTTTACTTTAAACCATTCGGGTGAACGTGTTAAGATGTACACGAAAGAGGGTTTTAAGTATAAGATATATAAGATAGACCTAAAAGGAAACGATGATGATATATGATTTAAAACAAGTGAAACAACTCAAGTTATCCACTGGTGAAGAGATCATGTGTGAGATCCTTGAGGAAGATGATTATGATCTTATTATTAGAAATCCTCTTACCATCCAGTTTGCGCAAACCGAAGATGGCCAGAGAATGTGGTCGTTCCGTTTGTTCATGTGTTATCAGGATGATCCGGATAGATTCATTCTTTTGAAGTTGGATAAGATTGTCAGTATCGCTAATCCAGTTGACGAAATTTTGAAACAGTATGTTCAAGCAGTTGATTCTATCATGGATTATGAAGGTACTGAACCAGAGTATGACGATGAGTTTGTTTCGATGGATAGTGACTCACCTAATAACATTTTAAAGTTCCCTACAACCATTCACTAAACGTTACATTGACTGGGGGGCAGACAACATGCTTATTTTATCATATAAATTTTAATATGGCAAGGATTATTTTATGAAAGTTGGTTTTACCTGTTCTGCATTTGATCTGTTACATGCAGGTCACGTTCAGATGTTGCGTAATGCAAAAGAACAATGTGATTATCTTATTGTGGGTCTACAGACAGATCCTAGCGTAGACCGTTCCGATAAGAACTCCCCTATCCAGACCATCGTTGAACGATACAGTCAACTCAATGCCTGTAAGTATGTCGATGAGATTATCCCCTATACCACAGAGTCAGACTTGGAAGATATCTTATCCATGTGTCATATCGATGTTCGTATATTGGGGGAGGAATACAAGGACATGGATTTTACGGGAAAGGATATCGGTAAAAAACGTGGTATCCAACTTTACTTCAATGAAAGGTCTCACAGATTTTCTTCTAGTGATTTGAGAAAGAGAGTTGAGAAGGCTGGGACTTTAAATATTTTAAAAACAAACCTTGACATTCCCGACCCATTTTAGTATAATAGGGTAAATATAAAGTGAGAGTACCAATGAAACCTAAAGATAGACCGCATTATGTAAACAATAAAGAGTTCTCCTTAGCGGTAGTAGACTACTGTGAAAGTGTACAGAATGCCACCGAAAACGGTGATGAACGTCCGATGATTAACGATTATATCGCATCGTGTTTTCTGAAGATCGCAGAAGGACTTTCACACAAGTCCAACTTTGTTCGTTACACTTACCGTGAAGAGATGGTCATGGATGCAGTAGAAAACTGTCTCAAGGCTATCGAGAACTATGACATCACTAAAGTTACTCGCACCAACGCACCCAATGCTTTCGCATACTTTACACAGATCTCTTGGTACGCATTCCTCCGAAGAATCCAGAAAGAAAAGAAACAACAAGACATTAAGATGAAGTATATCGCAGAAGCGGACGTGAGTATGTTTGTTGATGAATCTGCTGATGGTGAATCTTATGGACAACATGTCGTGGAAGGATTACGGCATCGAATTGATACTGTTAAAGATGCGGATAAACAGTTCAAAGACTATGTTAAAGAAGAAAAGAAACAACGGAAGAGACGTGCAGTTAATGTCGATTCTGATCTTAGTGATTTTCTTACTTGACAGACTGATCTTTATCATGTATAATAGTAACATCTATTAATAAAATGAGTATTATATGAAGCTGGCTATACTGAACGACACTCATGCAGGGTGTCGTAATTCTTCTGATATCTTTATGGGTTACCAAGAACGTTTCTATTCGGAGGTGTTCTTCCCGTATCTGTTGGAGAATAATATCACCCAGATTCTCCATCTCGGAGATTACTACGACAATCGTAAGACTATCAACTTCAAAGCACTTGCGCATAACCGTAAGATCTTTCTGGAGAAGTTGAGAGAGTATGGTATCACGATGGATATCATTCCGGGCAACCACGATGTGTACTATAAGAATACCAATGAGTTGAACGCGTTGAAGGAACTCCAAGGTCACTACATGAATGAGGTTAACCTTATCATGGAACCGACTACTATGGAGTATGGTGGACTGAAGGTTGCAATGGTTCCTTGGATCAATCCCGAGAATGAGAAATCTACTCTGGAATTCCTGAAGACTACCAAGGCAGAAGTCGTGGGTGCACACCTTGAACTTGCAGGATTCGAGATGGCTCGTGGTCAAGTCTGTAAGGATGGTATGGATAAGTCTGCGTTTGATCGGTTCGAAACTGTATTGACCGGACACTTTCATGCAAAATCTTCGCAGGGTAATATCCATTACCTTGGTGCACAGATGGAATTCTTCTGGAATGATTGCGGTGACCCTAAACACTTCCATGTCCTTGATACCAAAACAAGAGAACTGGAAGCAGTCCATAACCCAATCACTATCTACGAGAAGATTTACTACGACCACGAGAAGATGGATGATTGGAAGTTCAAGGATATGTCTTACTTAGATAATAAGTTTGTCAAGATTATAGTGAACAATAAGGGTGATGCTCTACAGTTCGAACGTTTTGTGGATCGTGTACAACAACAGAAGATTCATGAACTGAAGATTGCAGAAGACTTCAAAGATTTCCTTGGTGAGAATGTGGGTGACGAAAACATATCTGTTGACGATACTCATACTTTAGTCAACGATTATATTGACAATGTTAATACTGATCTGAATAAGGATAGAATCAAAACAGAGATTTCGTACCTTATGAAAGAAGCTCAGAGTATGGAAGTAATTTAACTTGACAACCTGTGACTAATGGTGTATAATACCCTTTATGATAAAATTTAAACAACTTCGATATAAAAACTTCCTGTCATCTGGTAATGCCTTTACAGAGATAGACTTTACTGCATCCTCTACGACATTGGTCGTGGGTCATAATGGTGCGGGTAAGTCTACTATGTTGGACGCATTATCCTTTGGTTTGTTTGGTAAACCTCACCGTAAGATCTCTAAAGGACAACTGGTCAATACCATTAATGGTAAAGGAACAGTTGTTGAAGTTGAGTTCTCTATGGGTTCACAGGAATATAAGATTGTTCGTGGGATAAAACCTAACATATTCGAAATCTGGGTTGGTGGCAATATGATCAACCAAGACTCTCATGCAAAAGAATATCAGTCTATGCTTGAGAAGAATATACTAAAACTTACCCACAAATCTTTTCACCAGATTGTTGTTCTCGGATCAAGTTCCTTTGTTCCGTTTATGCAGTTGACCGGTGGTGCGAGACGTGAGGTAATCGAGGATCTTCTCGACATCAATATCTTCTCTAAGATGAATAGTATTCTGAAAGAAAAGATGTCTGTGTTGAGAGATCAGATAACCACGAATGGTTACAACATAGAGATGTGTAAGACTAAGATAAACTCACAGAAGAAGTATCTACGTGATTTGTCTGCAATCAACACAGCACATCGTAAAGAGAAAGAGTCAGAGATTGAGGCTAACCAGACTGAGATTGAGTTTCTTCAGGGATACAATACTGAACACATGGAGATTGTGACGACACAACTAGAAGACGTGTCGAAGAAAATCGAAGGTATAAACTCCAATCGTAACAAACTGATCGAGTACCAATCGACCTTCAAATCACAGATTAAGACTGTGGTTAAGGAAGCGAAGTTCTTTGACGAGAACGAACACTGTCCTACCTGTGACCAAGGTATTGCCGAAGACCTACGTGAGTCCAAGAAGGTATCTGCGAAGTCACGTGCAAAGGAACTGAACTCTGCAATGTCTAAGTCAACTCAACAGATGGGGACTTACGATGAACAACTTGTAGAACTCCATAGTCGGTTAGAAGAGGCCAAGACTTTACAGAACAATGTGAATAACAATAACCAGATGATTGCTAGGTTATACAAACAGAATGATAGTATTCGTTCTGATATGGATTCACAGTCAGAAACCACCGGCGACCTCAAGAGTGCTAACGAAGAGTTAGAGACTTTGAACACCGAACTGCACAAAACTCAGGACGAGAAGTATATCCTTGCTGAACAGTACTCGTACAACCAAGTGAATGCTGAGTTGTTACGTGATACCGGCATCAAGACCAAGATCATCAAACAGTACATTCCGGTCATCAATCAACTGACCAACCAGTACCTACAGATCTTGGACTTCTTTGTACATTTCGATCTGGACGAGAGTTTTCAAGAGACTATCCGGTCACGTTTCCGTGATAACTTCTCTTACGATTCTTTCTCGGAAGGTGAGAAACAACGAATCGATTTGTCTCTATTGTTTACGTGGAGACAGATTGCTAAGATGAAGAATTCAGTCGCAACCAATCTATTGATTTTGGACGAGACTTTTGATTCATCATTAGACGATGATGGGGTTGACAATCTTATGAAAATCCTGTATAGTCTAGGGGAAGAGACAAACGTTTTTGTTATCTCTCACAAGTCGGAACTTGAGGATGCTCAATTCCAACGTAAACTGGAATTTGTTAAAGAGAAAAACTTTTCCAAATTAAAAGCTGCATAAGGGTTGACAAACGTTGCCCAATGTTATATAATGACTGTATATTAACTGAGAGAACTAAATCATGGAACTATCTGATCGTACCTTATCGGTACTTAAAAACTTCGCAAACATCAATTCTAACATTGTGTTTCGTGAAGGCAATGAACTAAAAACTATTTCGGTCGCAAAGAACATTCTTGCAAAAGTTACCCTAGATGACGATATCCCATCCACCTTCGGTATCTACGACCTTAATGAATTCCTTAGTGTGTTGGGTCTAGTTGAGAAACCCGCACTAAGATTCGAAAAGACTCACGTAGTAGTCTCTGACTCTACCGGTCTTCGTGGTAACCGTTACTTCTATTCTGACATTGATATGTTGTCTGCACCTAGTAAAGATGTCATCATGCCAGAACCAGAAGTTAAGTTTACCCTAGATACTGATACATTGAGTCGATTGAAGCGTGCGTCCTCTGTCCTAGGACACGATACTATCTCTATCACCCCCGAAGGTAAGTCTATCAAACTTACTGTGGTTGATAACGATGACGCAACTTCTAATAGTTTCTTCTCATATGTTGAAGGAGAGTTCCAAGAAGGAGTTGATTTCAACTTTGTCCTGAATGTGAACAACTTGAAGATTGTTTCCGAAGACTTTGAGGTTGGTATTTCTAAGAAATTGATCTCTAACTTTAAGTCGAAACAATCGTCCATTGAATATTTTATTGCACTTGAAAAATCATCTACCTACGGAGTATAAGAAATGAGTAACAAAGAAAAGGCACCAACACCACCAGTTAAAGACGAACGTATCGCAGTACTGTTAGACCTCGCTAATCGAGTCTCACGATCTACTGTCGCAGTAATCGATACTGTAGTACAACGTGGTGGCTTCAAAGGTGAAGAATTGTCTACGATTGGTCAGTTGCGAGATCAAGCAATTGAATCTATCCAACTAGTTGAACAGTTACAAGACCAGTAACCAACTAAGCGTTTGTCGTCTAATTGGATAAGGCATCCGCCTTCTAAGCGGATTATTGCAGGTTCGAGTCCTGCCAGACGCGCCAAATAATGCGGGTGTAGTATAGTGGTATTGCAGCGGGTTTCCGACCCGCGAACGGGAGTTCGATTCTCTCCACCCGCTCCATATTATTATAGGAGAATGAATGTTGTTTAAAACATATATCCCCGATGTTGTACACCATATGCGGGAACGTGATGAATCTATTGGAGGAGACAATCCTTACAAATGGGTTCGTAAGATGACAAGTGAATTGCTTGGAGGGAAGAAGGTTATCGTCTTTGGATTGCCTGGCGCATTTACTCCTACTTGCACTAATGAACAACTACCCAACTTCGAACGACTCCATGACGAGTTTGTTGCAGAAGGTATTGAAGAGATCTGGTGCACTTCGGTGAACGATGCATTCTCGATGAACAAGTGGGCCAAAGACCTTGGTATTATCAAGGTGAAGATGTTACCTGACGGTAACGGTCAGTTTGCAGATGGTATGGGTTACTTAGTTGATAAGTCCAATCTAGGGTTCGGCAAACGTTCTTGGCGTTACGCACTAGTCATTGATAACATGAGTACTGAACGTTGGTTCGATGAAGACGGTATGTCTGACAATTGTCCGGACGACCCATACGAAGTATCTAATCCACAGAATGTCCTTGATACAATACGAAACAGTTAATATTACCCCCCGAAAGGGGGGTTTTTGATTGACAATGAAACACAGGTGTGTTATAATTACCTGTAAATTAAATTATGGAGCAATACATGAAAGATGAATTCTTATGGGTCGAGCGGTTTCGTCCACAGAAAGTATCAGACACTATCCTGTCGTCTGACCTAAAAGTAACATTCCAAAAGATCGTAGATGGTGGTGAACTACCTAACATGTTGTTCTCTGGTACTGCGGGTACTGGTAAGACGACTATCGCACGTGCCATGTGTGACGAACTTGGTCTTGACTATATTGTCATCAACGGATCTGAAGAGGGTAACATTGATACTCTTCGTGGTAAGATCAAACAGTTTGCATCCTCGGTATCACTGTCCGGTGGTTACAAGGTTGTTATCCTAGATGAGGCTGACTATCTCAATCCTCAATCTACCCAACCCGCTCTCCGTGGGTTTATCGAGGAGTTCTCTAATAACTGTCGGTTCATTCTGACATGTAACTTCAAGAACCGTGTAATCGAACCACTACACAGTCGTTGTTCTAATTATGAGTTTAACTTCTCTAAGAAGATTATGCAACAGTTGTGCGGTCAGTTTATGGTACGTGCACAGGATATTCTGGAAGGTGAGAATGTCAACTATAACAAAGATGTACTTGCGCAGTTGATTATGAAACACGCACCGGACTGGAGACGTGTTCTGAATGAACTACAACGACACAGTATCTCTGGTCAGTTGGAAACTACGTCTATTATCACTGACGCAAACTCAAACTACAGTCTTTTATTCAAGGCGCTGAAGGGTAAAGACTTCAAGAAGATGCGTGGGTGGGTCGTTAACAATATGGATGTGGAACCCGCATCTATCTTCCGTGGTATATACGATGCAATGTCCGAGTATGTACAACCCCAATCTATTCCGCAACTGGTGTTGATCCTCGCTGATTATCAATACAAGAATTCTTTTGTTGCGGATCACGAACTAAATCTGGTCGCATGTATGACCGAAATTATGGCTAATGTAGAGGTGAAATGATGAGTGATTTTCAAACAGAAGTAGAAGATTTTATGTTAATTGGCGGACAGGAATATCCTTGTTCTCAGGGTTGTCACCTATATGAAGACCCTAAAGATAATGACGACCAAGTTCAACTGTATATGGATCTAATTACCGAAGAGTATAATGAGACCCTTGAAGCATATAGGGACGGTGATATCGTAGAACTCGCAGATGGTCTTGCGGATATGGTATGGGTTATCATGGGTATGGCGTCAAGTCTTGATATCGATTTCGAAGATGTGTGGGAAGAAGTTAAACGATCCAATATGTCTAAGTTTGTTGATGGTGTTGCGATTCGTAACCCCGAGACAGGTAAGATTATGAAACCGGATACTTTCTCCGAACCAGATATTGCGAGAGTGTTGGGTAGCCAAATCTGTAACGCACGTGTGTAAGGTGTCTAAATGGGACGTAGCGCATATGGATACTGCACGTAGGTATGCGCAACTGTCCTCTGCAAAACGTGCACAGGTGGGTGCGGTCATCGTAAAAGATGGTCGTATCCTATCTATCGGATACAATGGTATGCCTAGTGGATGGGACAACAGCTGCGAACATGAAGTGAAGACTGGCAACACAGGTTACGGTAGGAAACTAGTCACTAAAGACGAAGTCATTCATGCAGAGTCTAATGCAATCACTAAGGTTGCACGTAGTTCAGAATCTACCGAAGGTTCTACACTATATACAACGATGCTGCCCTGTTTAGATTGTGCAAAACTGATATATCAATCAGGCATTCGTAAGGTATACTATTCAGACCAATACCCCAAGGGTACAGCAGGATTAGATTTTTTAAATAAATGTGAAATCCCTGTGAGTAAGATATGACAGATGCAAACGAAAATTATAATATGACTCCGGCAGATAATGTGTTGTATTTTCCTAATAACATCGATGTTAGGATATGTCCTAAGAATGGTATGTCTACCTTAAAAGAAGCATTACGTAGAGGGACAGGAGAATCACATTCTAGAGGATGGAAAGAAAGACATTATGCGGTATCAACAAAAGGTGATCAATTCGATCTTCCATTCAGGAAAGGTTCCTATCGTATTGCCGTAAGACGTGATCCAATTGATAGATTCAAATCTGCGTGTGAATTCATTCAGTCCGCACGTGCTTTCTATATTAAGCATGGAAGAGATTTACCCGACATATCACTGAAGATCGATGAGGTTATTGATGGTATGGAGAGTGGTGATGTGAAAAATAGTCACTTCTATACACAGTCTTGGTATATGGGTCATCCCGATGATTATGATATGGTTTATCACATTGACGAGATGCCGAAACTTCTTGACTTTCTCCAAGAAGCCTGTAATATAGAACGTGATATAAGTGTTTTACACGAAAACCGAACAACAATGAAATTATATAATGATGCGATATCACCTGATCATATGGTGAAACTTCGCAACTTTTACTTGAAGGATTACAAAAATGGCTGGTGCAAACAAGAAGACCGTCTCACCGTTTGATTTTTTACAAAGTATTAACCACTCGAAGATAGATATATATGAAGGTAATGAGAAGGGTTATGTCCCGTTCGTTATTAATCGCAGTCTGTCGTACTTCCCCGACACTGTTGCATTAGCGAATGAGATGAATCGGTATCACCATATTGATAGTAAGTTACAATATCAGTTTCTTATAAATATAGTTAGAAAAAGAAAACGTTTTTCTAAATGGGTAAAACCTGAGATAGAAAATGATATTGAAATGGTGAAAGAGTATTATGGATATAGTAATGACAAAGCAAGACAAGTCCTACCACTACTCTCCGCCACACAACTAACTATTATAAAAGATAAGGTGAATAAAGGTGGAAGAAAATAATATTGTAGAATGGAACTCTGGGTTGATGTTGGAAATCATTCTGGCAGAACCAGATGACTTTTTGAAAGTCAAGGAAACTCTCACACGTATTGGTATCGCCTCCAGACGTGATAATAAACTTTTCCAGTCCTGTCATATCCTTCATAAACAGGGTAGATATTTTATTGTGCACTTCAAAGAACTCTTTATGTTGGACGGTAAGAAGTCTAACCTAGAAGCTGGAGATGTACAACGAAGAAATACAATCGCGACTTTACTACAAGACTGGGGTCTGGTAGAGATCCACAATAAAGAAGTCGCAAAAGACTGTGCGCCTATGCGTACAATTAAAATCATCGGGTTCAAAGATAAAGAACAATGGGAGCTTTGTCCGAAGTATAATATTGGAAATAAGTGATGTTTGATATATTTACAGATAAAGAGGAATTCATTGCGGATAAGATCCCGTTCTTCGGGAAACTTCCTCTTGAAATAAGTGATGTATATGATTGGAACAGACATATGCACCTACTCAATACTCATCCGGATAAACAAATAGATTCTAATACGAATAAGTTTCGTATCGGATTAAACTCTTTCCATAGTAGACCGTCTGCACCCGACTTCGCACGTGAAATCGAACAAGAGATGCAGGACGTTTTTTCTTTACATGGAAACAAGATCACCAATATAGCATTCACCGGTATTGGTAAAAACTCTGACTCTTATCCTTGGCACTTCGACCAGATGGATGTGTTCTTAGTACAAGTCCTTGCGTCTGTAGAGATGAGAGTAGAGGGTCATAACAACAACGAACCATTTTGGTTCAATCCAGGCGACTACGTGTGGTTGCCTCGGGGTACCCACCATCAAGTGATTCCCCACGATAGTCGAGTAAGTTTTTCCTTCGGTGTTGAAGGAGACCCTGACCCATCCATTTATTTCTAAATGCGGTATGATATTTTTGCATAGCCTCTATCAAGAGTATGCGTTTATATACATATATACGTAATGAAATAATTCATTATATAATTAAACAGAGGTTAGTAAAAGTTATGGAAAGGTCACGATCTGATAAAATATCAGAGAGATTAGGAATGACTATAGTTAGTTTAGCAAGTGCAATTACGTTCTATATAACATTTAGTGCACTGATGGTATAAAAAGAAAAACGGGTGAGGTCATGAGACTTTGCCCCAACCTTTAAGGAAATTTGTCATGAACCTGATTTATCAATATTGGGACGGTGAAGTAAAAGAATCATGTCGTGCCGGTGTTATGGCCATGCAAGAATACGCGGAACGTATTGGTGCAGAGTACATCTTCGAAGAGAATCCTCAGTTTCTCAAAAATCATTTTGGTTACAACTTTGGTAACTACTCTCCGCACTACGGTGCATTCAAACCCATCTTCAATGAAGCATTCGATAGATACGATAAAATACTATTTGCAGATACTGATGTATTTCCGGTAGAAGGTCTAGAGGCAAACATCTTTGACGAATTTACTGGTGGGATTGGTATCTGTACAGAACCAGAACAACCACGTATTCGTACTATTACCGGTGGTCGCATCACTCACGAACAAGACGAACGTTTCGCTGCGTTATGTAAGAATATGTTCGGAACGGACTTACCTAGAAACGAATATGGTATTGATGTTTTCAACACAGGAATGGTCTTGTATTCAAAAGAAGCACGTGTTAAGGCACGGAAGACTTGGTTAGATCCTAAAAGATATGTTGAGTTAGTTCGTCAAATGGGACTAGACTCGTTCTATACTTGTGATCAACCATACCTACATGCAATGATGTTTGTACACGACTTTGAAGTACAACGTATGGATAATGGGTGGAACTCTTATATTCATTACAGTAGATATAAGGGTATAGAGGGAAGAGAACTCCATGACTGGAGAGATGATAACACCAAGTTTGTCCATGTCCAGTTTGCAGGAGCGGACAATCTGGATACTGAAACACATCGGAGAGTTGTAAACCTTCCCCAAGAACAATGGAACCTACCTAAGTGATCGCATACCAGATAGTAATAAAAGACGATCCTGTATCCGAAGAATACGCACGTATATCACGTGAGTCTTTTCAACCTGCCATTGATGCGGGTATAATAGAAGAGATTCGAACCTTTCATGCGATCACTCCAGACTCTGTAGATTTTGAAGAACATTTGTCAAGATATAATTGGCAAACTTCTATAATGCAGGCTGATCTACATGGTAGTGCCCCTGATGACCATTCTCCTACCGAGAAGGCAGGAATGTGTTCTCATTGGGAACTTATGCGCATGGCGTCCGAGTCTGATGAGAGATTCTTAGTATTGGAACATGATACCTTTTTGATAGAAGAACACTTGGATGTGTTGACATCTATAATTAAGTTTATTGAAGAAATGGATGTCTTGTATGGAAACATTGGTTTGTTTATGGGGTGTTATACCTTGGAGAAGGAAACCGCTGCATGGCAATACGATATGTTGACCCAAGGTAACTTCCCTATCAACTGTGGCCCATATTGCACACTACAGAGATTATATTCGACATACACTACACGTGTATTAAAATATGAAAATTATAGAGGTCGTGAGACAACTCTTGTGCATCCTTGGCACGGGTGTGACACTCTACATTTTGGTCGAAACATCCAAAAACCCTTCAACAAAAGGGATCCCAATATTGCATTCAATCCATGGAGAACACCTACTACTCAGGTCATATCTAAGAAACTTTGTGTTACCCAAGATCATCACGGGTACAGTCAAAAATTCATAGATGCACCTTGGACTCGTCATCACTATTTTCATATAATAGATTGACAAACTCCTCGTAATAATATATAATGGTTACATTGAGATGAGGAATTTATGTTACTAACTAAAGAAGATGCGTTCTACGCAGCAAATGTATTTACGGAGTTCTTTTCGAACTTTGACCGTATTGACGACTATATGCGTCAAATCAAGATGGAACGTATGAAGACGTTCCCCACGGGTCTACTTGGTATGGGCCCCGAAGATGACCTGTTCGATGATTTCGACATGCACCCTAATGATATGGAGTTTGTCATCGGTGATTGTCCTCAGAACCAGTTCATGCAGTACATGGAGATCGTTACTTCTGCGCCCGTAGAATCTAGTATTCCGGGCAAACAAATGTTGAAGATTGTCAAAGAGAAGAACTCAGGTAAGATCTTTGGTATGATTCGATTCGGTTCTCCTACTATCAACTCACGTCCTCGTAATGAGTGGTTGGGTAATCCTCTGGACTCGTACAATCCCGCAGTGATGAAAAGATTCAACGAATCTGTGATTATGGGGTTTAACATCATTCCGGTGCAACCCGCAGCTTTCAATACCTTGGGTGGAAAACTGCTCGCAGGTATTTGTTGTTCCCACCAAATGAGAAAAGAAATTAATAAACGATATGGTTCTAACATTGCGATGTTCGAGACCACATCCTTATATGGGAGTTCAACATCTGCAAGTATGTATGACGGTATGCGCCCATTCCTACGTTTTAACGGTTTGACAGACTCAAACTTCGCCCCACTGATCAACGATGATAACTTCCGTAGACTGAACGACTGGTTCAAAGAACGGAACGGTGGTGATTACTTGGTACCTGCTGACGCATCTTCTCGTAAGTTGAAGACGCAGACCAAGATGGTATCCATTATCAAAACCTCTCTCAAACAATATGATGTGGATGCCTATGCGAAGTTCTGTCAGATCTTTAAAGATGCGAAGGGTTTGACCGAGAAGAAACGTTCCTTCTTCTCTACCTATGGTTATGAGGCACAGTCCGTCAAGGACTATCTGAACCTCAAGACCGATGAACTCAAACCCGCAGAGAACTTTGACCGATTCGAGATGGAGAACATCGTATCTTGGTGGCGCAAGAAGGCATCCAAGAGATTCGAACAGGTCAAGGCAGATGGTCGTCTACGTACCAAACTAGAAACGTGGAATACAAATGCGGATGAAATTGACATTATTCGTTAAAAAAGTGTTGCCAAAGGCACTCTCTTTTGGTATTATATATGTGTAGGTTGATAGAACGACTCATGGTGACTCCTTCACTTCCTACACACCCTAACTAATTATATAAAGGTATATATTATGAAAATCTCAAAGACATACAAGTCAGTTGAATCAAAAACAACCAACACAACTTTTGGAGCATATGCTTCAATGATCCCATCTGTACACGCTGACTTGAATTGTCAGTCTGTAACTCGTTGGGAATTAGATAATAAACAACAGTTTATCATTTCTCTAATATTGAACACTGCACCGTCCAAGTTCATCCTTGCGCATGTACAGTCTTGTTTGACATCCGCTGAACTGAATAACGATTCGGATTCCTTCAAGTACTTTTCCAGTTTCACTAATCTGTATCACTATTTGAACCTAGACTCTAATAATCGTACAACCTGTATATTTTCTTACACCAAGGACGAGTTCTCTATTCCAGAAGGTAACTATGTAGTTGCTGAGGAAGTATACACAATCACTTCTTCTAATAATAAGTATTCGACTCTTCCAGTTGGTTTGAGAAATGTTTTGGATTCTCGTAAGATAACTTTGGAAATTTATCAGAACGCTACCCAAGAAGATATCACACGTCTCTTTTTAGTTGTGAACAGCGGTGTTTCACTAAACTCCGCAGAGTTGAGAAATCCAATTCTTTCTAACGTAGCTGACCGAATTAGGGAAGTAGCTACTAACGAGACTGAAAATTTCTTTAAGTCAAGGGTATTTACTTCAAAAGAAATGAATCGCCGCAAACTTGATGATTATGTCGCTGGGTTGTGCATGATTTACCTTGAGGGTTTGGAAGCTAAAATTACCAATAAGAATCTGGAAGGAATGTATTATGACGAAAACGCTAATAAACTCGTCAATAAGTTTACCAAAGAGTTTTCTCGATTCTTAAAAATTGTTGGGAAAAAGTTGTCAGTATTCAAACGTGAAAATGGATTACTTGATCTGTTTGTCATTTACCTTGATCAGATAAGATCGGGTAAGAAGATCGTTGATTCTGAAAATTTTGTAAAAGATTACATCAATACACAAATTGATTTGATTAAGGACAAAACTGAATATTCATACAACAAAAACGGTCGTTCAGCAAACTTTTCAGAATTGTTACGTTCACGTGAGATTAGATTTAATCAACTTCGTAACTCATTGATCACTAAGAATTTTGACGCTTCTAAGTACTTCATTGGACTAGACAGTCGTAGAGTTGGCAACCGTGAAGAGAAGTTGATTACTGCTAAGGAACAGGGTTGGATTACTCCAGAAGGCGTTGAGATTCCTATGGAAGATATCTTGACGACTGAATTTGAAATCGGTCACATCATTCCACACGCTGATGGTGGAAAGACCGAACTGTCGAACTTTGCGATTCAGACCAAAGAAGATAATAGAAAACTTGGTAGGAAACCAATTGCAGTTTAATTACAGAGGGGTTGACAACAACCCCTTTTTTTGTTATACTATATACATTATTCTAAAGAAGTGAGTCTATGTCCAATTTTTATACATCGGTTGTCCGTTTTGGCAACAAACTTCTGTACCGTGGTTTCGAGAACGGCAAAGAAGTAAAACGCAGAATTCCTTTCAAACCTACTCTGTTTATGTCCGGTACCGCAGAACAATCTGATGGTTGGACTACACTTGACGGACTACCCGTACAACCAATAACCTTTGACTCTATGTCCGAGGCGAAGGACTTTGACAAACGTTACGAACATGTCTCCAACTTTACTATTGCAGGCAATACTAATTATGTTGCCCAATTCCTTGGAGAAGTCTTTCCCGATAATATTGACTATGACCGTAGTCTCATCAAGACTGCGAACCTTGATATCGAGGTTTTCTCTCAGGATGGTTTCCCCACTCCTGGCGCGGCCGCATATCCTGTTACCGCAATCACTATGCGTCAAGACTGTGGTACGTACTGGGTCTGGGGTTGTCAGGACTATACCGTATCTCGTGATGACGTACTCTACATCAAGTGTGACAACGAAATAGATCTACTCCAAAAGTTTGTACGTCAGTTCGAACAATACGCCCCCAATATTATTACTGGTTGGAACACACGGTTCTTCGATATTCCGTATCTGGTTAACCGTATGACTAAACTTCTCGGTGACGATACCATGGCGAAACGTATGTCTCCTTGGGGTCTTATCCGTGAACGTAATACTACCATCAACGGCAAACCCAACCAAGAGTTTGTCCTTGAGGGTATCGAACAACTTGACTACCTCGAAGTCTTCAAGAAGTTCACCTACAATACTCTGGGTCAACAAGAATCCTATCGACTAGACCATATCGCCCACGTAGTACTGGGTGAACGCAAACTATCCTATGAGGAACACGGTTCTCTGTTTGCCCTGTATGAGAATGACTTCCAAAAGTTCATTGACTATAACATCAAAGACGTTGAGTTGGTACATCTCCTCGATGTCAAACTTGATTTGATTTCATTAATCCTGACCATGGCCTACAAGGCGGGTGTGAACTATAACGATACTCTGGGTACGACTGCTATCTGGGACACTATCATCTTCCGACTTCTTAATAAGAACAAGGTTGCGGTTCCTAAGAAGGTCGAGAAACCCAAGACCGCATATCCTGGCGGTTACGTGAAAGACCCACAGGTTGGTTCGCACGACTGGGTAACCTCATTCGATTTGGCATCTCTGTATCCTAACATCATTGTACAATACAATATGTCTCCGGAGACGGTGATGGACGGATTCGTTAACAATGTCTCGGTCGATAAGTTTCTGGACGGTTCGATTGACCTGACTGACCAGAATCTAGATTATGCTCTTGCACCTACTGGTGTTAGATTCGCCCAAGATAAAGAAGGTGTGGTTCCCAAAATCATTAAAATGTATTACTCGGAACGTAGAGTAATCAAGAAGAAGATGTTGGAATGTCAACAGGAGATGCAGACTAACCCATCTAAAACTCTAGAGTATACCATAACTTCTCTGAATAATCAACAGATGGCAATTAAGATTCTTATGAATTCACTTTATGGTGCCCTTGGGAATCGTTGGTTCAGATATTTCGACCAAAGAGTTGCAGAGTCCATTACTCTTGCTGGTCAACTTGCAATCAAATGGGCGGAGAGAGCAGTAAACAATGAAATGCAAAAACTTCTTAAAACGGATGAAGACTACGTTGTGGCAATTGACACCGATTCTGTTTATCTTCGTATGGGGGATCTCGTTGATAAGTTTTCTCCTAGTAATCCGGTAAAGTTTCTCGACAAGATCTGTTCGGAACACTTCGAGAAACTCCTTGTGAAGTCTTATGCGGATATGGCACTAGCGACCAATGCCTATGAGAATCGCATGGAGATGGAACGGGAGGTAATCGCTGACCGTGGTATCTGGATGGCCAAGAAACGTTACATCCTGAACGTCCACAATAACGAAGGTGTCCAGTACGCAGAACCCAAACTCAAGATGATGGGTATCGAGGCGATCAAGTCCAGTACTCCGCAGGTTGTCCGTGACAAGTTCAAGGAGATATTTCGGGTCATCGTAGAAGGTACCGAAGTAGACACACAACGATACATTTCGGACTTTAAGTCCCATTTTAAGACCTTACCGCCCGAAGCGGTTTCGTTCCCTCGGGGTGTATCGGATGTGACCAAATGGTCTGACCGTAAGACTGTGTACAAGAAAGGCACTCCTATCCATGTTCGTGGTGCGTTGATGTTCAACAAAGCACTCAAGGAAAGTTCTCTGACCAAACGGTACGAGACTATCAAGAATGGTGAGAAGATTAAGTTTTGTTACCTGAAGATGCCTAATCCAATCGGTGAGAATGTAATCTCTTATCCACTGAACCTTCCCCGTGAACTTGGACTGGATAAATATATCAATTATGATATGATGTTCAACAAAACATTCCTTGACCCACTCACTCCCATTCTGGATGCGGTTGGTTGGGATTCTGAACCTCAGGCGTCACTAGAGGATTTCTTTGGTTGACAGGTGGTCGATTATTTGATATAATGTATCTATGAATTATGAATTAACTATATTTAAATCTCAGTTCGATAACAAGACTCACCGAACAATGTCTCTGAAGAGTTGGGACAAGTTCGTTGAGTTGTTGTATGGATTGAGTCAAACTAAAGGTGAAAAGGGTGGTAGAAATTCTAGTCCTCTTATTACTCCTGCTGTGTTTGAAACCGATAGCACACGTAGTAATAAATCTACTTTATATTGGGGTGGTTGGTGCGCTGTTGATGTGGACGACCATAATTTTACTAATGATATATTGTCTCTAAAGGAACAGTTAATTGATAGGTTTCGCGATCTGGACTTCATCTGTTATAGTACTGCTAGTTCTAGGGCTCAGTATCTTAAATTCAGGATTGTCTTCCGACTATCGGAAACTATTGAACGAGATACGATCAAATCCTTCTGGTACGCCCTTAATACTGAAATTGGAGAAATTGGTGACCCGCAAACAAAAGATCTTGCACGGATGTACTATGTTCCTGCAATATATCCTAGTTCTACTAATTTCTTCTTCTCTCATCTGGGCGGCAATCCAATTAATGTGGGTGAACTGATTGCCAGACATCCTTATGTACAGAAGACCGGTAACTCTTTCCTAGATAGACTGCCACCAGAGATGCAGAAGGCAGTAGTAGAACATCGTAAGAATAGTCTAAATAATACTAACTTCAATTGGACTTCGTATCGCGATTGTCCGTTCTGGCCTAAAAGGTTGGGTATAGAATACCAGACCATTTCTGAAACTGGTTGGTATGCTAAAATGTACGCGATAATGATTGCGATTGCCGGAAGTGCGGTAAGTAGAGGTTACCCCATATCATCAAACCAAATCTCTCGGTTATGTGAAGAGTTTGATAAGGAAACAGGAAACTGGTACGAGAACCGTCCTCTCAGTGTAGAGGCAGATCGTGCATTAGAATACGTTTATAGGAACGGATAATGAGAAAATATTTAGTAACAGGTGCGGCAGGATTCATCGGATCGCAATTATGTAACAGATTAAAACGAGAAGGTCATTGGGTTATTGGTATGGATAATTACAATGACCATTTGTATAGTCCCACACTGAAACATCATCGTGTCGAACATTTTGGTATCGATGTCTTGAATGTGGATCTTCGTAATGAAGAAGAGATGGACAATCTCATCGACGGTATTAATCCCACGGATATTATTCACCTTGCAGCACATGCCGGTGTGCGTGATTCGTTTGGTAAAGAAAAACAATATCATGCAAACAATATCGATGGTACTCAGAATCTTATTGATGCCTGTAAGAGACATGCACCGGACGCACGTATTGTATATGCGTCAACCTCTTGTGTCTTTGCGGGTTCCGAACTACCTTGGACAGAAGGTAGGGAGACTGGTAAACAGTTGAATCCTTATGGATGGACTAAATGGGCCAATGAATGTCAGATGCAGGGGTCTGGTCTACACACTATTGGTCTGAGATTCTTTACTGTATATGGCCCTTGGGGTCGTCCGGATATGGCACTGTTTGACTTCACCAAAAATATACTTGCCGAGAAACCAATAACAGTGTATAATTATGGTGATATGAAACGTGATTTTACATACGTAGAAGATATCCTAGATGGTATAGAATGTGTGTTGAATAATGATGTGGACGCAGGTGAGATATTTAATATTGGTCGTGGTGCACCAGTTCAACTTATGGACTTCATTTCAGAGATCGAAAAGAATACGGGCAAGTCCGCAATCAAGTTGATGGCACCACAACATCCCGCAGACACATTAGAGACTTTTTCTAACACAAGTAAGTTAGAAACACTTGGTTATCATCCTACTACTAATATAGAAGATGGTATCCGTAATTTTTATAAATGGTATATGGAGTACAATAGTGGCAGATGATTTTGATGAATATGTTCCCGAGAAACCCGAAGGTGAATCTCAACCCGAAGGTGTGAGTAAGAAGAATCCTTTACGTATGGGTATCGTGGGACATGGGTTTGTAGGTAAGGCTGTAGAATATGCGTTCTATCATCCTATGGTAGAACACTTTATTGTTGATCCGAATAACCAAACTACTATCGATGATCTTGTGAAGTATAAACCACAGATTGCGTTTATCGCTGCACCTACTCCACAGAACTCAGAGACGGGTTTTGTGGACGCGTCTATTGTAGAAGATGCGGTACTCAAGTTGATGTACCATACTAACGCACTTGTTGTTGTCAAATCAACAATCACTCCCGACATTGTGGATAGAATATACAATTCAATCGAACCTCAAGACTTTGATCGATTCGTGTACAATCCCGAATTCCTGACAGAAAAGTCTGCATGTGAAGATTTCGTCAATGCGGAACATCATGTGTTTGGTGGTACGGATCCTGCGTGTAATGAACTACAACAGATCTATGATATCTTTAGTGGGTGTAAGTCCGACAAATACTATCGTATGTCTGGGTGCGAGGCATCCTTTGTTAAGTATGCGACCAATTCCTATCTTGCAACTAAATTGACATTCTTCAACCAGTTGAAAGAGTTGGTGGATTCATTCGATTGTAGTTATAATATGATTACTCGTGCAATGGGTGCGGATGATCGTATCGGCATCAAACATACCCGTGTGCCTGGCCCTGATAAGAAACGTGGGTTTGGTGGTGCATGTCTACCCAAAGACACTATGGCACTTCTGAAGTTTTCCGAATCTCGGGGAGAAAAGTTCGATCTGTTGGAAAATGTCTTGACAATCAACAACAAATATCGTATAATATACGAGTTAGATGAACGTGAAAAAGTAAATAATATATCATTTGGAGATGAGAAAGACGTATGAGTATAATGAATAAATTGAAGAAGAACTCCAAGGTCAAGAGTGCCGAGGTTATGTCAAAGAGTAAGTTCTTCACAGAAAAGGATATGGTTTCTACAGATGTACCTATGGTCAATGTCGCATTGTCCGGTTCTATTGACGGTGGTGTTACGCCTGGACTGACCGTCCTCGCAGGGCCATCTAAACACTTTAAAACATCATTTGCACTACTTATGGCTGGTGCATACTTACGGGAGAGAAAAGATGCAGTTATTTTATTCTACGATAGTGAGTTCGGTTCACCCCAATCTTATTTCGAACAGTTTGGAATTGACACTAGTCGTGTTCTTCACACTCCTATCACGAATGTAGAGGAACTAAAGTTTGACCTTATCTCTCAACTAGAAGAGATTGACCGTGATGATGACGTTATCATTGTAATCGATTCTATTGGTAACCTTGCGTCTAAGAAAGAACTCGATGATGCATTGGCAGAGAAGGGTGTTGCGGACATGTCACGTGCGAAGGCATTGAAGGGTCTGTTCCGTATGTCAACACCATACCTTGCAATGAAAAACATTCCTATGTTGGCTATCAACCACACCTATAAAGAGATCGGTCTCTTTCCGAAGGATGTTGTTGGTGGTGGTACTGGTATCTATTATAGTGCTGATACTATCTGGATTATTGGTCGTAGACAGACTAAGACGGGTACCGAAGTTACTGGTTATGATTTCGTAGTCAACATCGAGAAGTCTCGTTACCTCAAAGAGAAGTCTAAGATTCCTATCTCAGTATCTTGGGATGGTGGTGTCGAGAAGAACTCTGGACTACTTGATGTTGCTCTTGCCGGTGGATATGTTTTCAAACCAAGTAATGGTTGGTACCAACGTGTAGACAAAAGTACCGGAGAACTAGTTGACCCGAAGGTTCGACAGAAAGATACTCTGACCGATGAGTTCTGGGCACCTATTTGGGAATTTACAGACTTTGCAGAATTTATTAAGAAACAATATCAAATTGGATTGCCAACGCAAGTAGATCCTGATATAATAGTACAAATAGATGGTGAAGATATAAATGATTAATCTCGACAAGGTGAGTGAGGGGGTTGACTATGAGTTGATCCCTGTCGAATATGTAGATAATGAGGCCGCGTGGGATGTTCGCATCCTGCGTGGTGAGTTTACCGAAACCGTGTTACGTTTTGGCACGATCAAGTATGATGGAGAACGCGATTGTCTTACCTTTGACTTTCGTGTAGTAGAATCTCCGGATGATGAGTTGGATTCTTCTAGTGAAGACCTCCAAGAATTCTCTGGTTCTATTCTAGAAGATATACTTGAACGTGGTATAAATGAAGGTTGGGTGTACGGTACTGAGAAAAAGAATGGAGAAAACGTTGGAGATCAATCTAGAACAAACGATTCTACGGAATCTATTGACGAATGATGCATATGCTAGAAAAGTTGCAGCGTTCTTAACACCCGATTATTTTGAAGGGGTCTATAAAGGTCTCTTCAATGAATTCACTAAGTTTATTGCAAAGTATAATAAACTCCCCACAATGGAAGCATTTAAGATTGAGGTCGATGAAGGTGATCGTCTCAACGATGAACAATATCGTCATGCAATCGAGATACTTCCAAACATCTTTACTGCTGAGACAGAGAACCTTGACTGGTTGATTGATCGTACCGAGAAGTGGTGTCAAGACCGTGCGGTCTACAATTCTATCATGGAGTCTATCTCTATCATTGATGGCAAACACCAGACATTATCTAAGAATGCGATTCCTGATATTCTATCTAAGGCACTGGGTGTTACATTTGATACTAACATCGGTCACGACTATCTGGAGAATGTTGATGGTCGATACGATTTCTACCATGAACAGGAAGAACGTACTCCGTTTGACTTAGATCTATTCAATCAGATCACCAAGGGTGGTATACCCAATAAGACCCTGAACATTGCCCTTGCGGGTACAGGTGTCGGTAAGTCTCTGTTTATGTGTCACTGTGCGGGTGCAGCTCTGTCTATGGGTAAGAACGTATTGTACATCACCATGGAGATGGCAGAAGAACGTATCGCAGAACGTATCGATGCGAATCTATTGAACGTACCGATTGATCAGTTAGAGAATCTATCTAAAGATATGTTCACACAGAAAGTGAGTCAGATCTCTGCAAAGACCAACGGTAGGTTGATCATCAAAGAATATCCTACCGGTCAAGCAAATGCGTCTCACTTCCGTGCACTACTGAACGAACTGAAGTTGAAGAAGAACTTCGTACCGGATATGATCTATATCGATTATCTAAATATCTGTTCATCTTCACGGATGAAAGCGATGGGTGGTTCTATCAACTCATATACCTATATCAAGTCTATTGCAGAAGAACTGCGTGGTCTTGCGGTAGAGTTTGATGTTCCGGTTATGTCTGCGACTCAGACTACTCGTGGTGGTTATGGTAATGATGACGTGGGTCTGGAGGATACTTCAGAATCATTTGGTCTACCTGCTACTGCCGATCTTATGTTTGCATTGATCAGTAATGATGAACTTTCAAACAATGGTCAGATACTAGTTAAACAATTGAAGAATCGTTATAACGATGTTGGTTCTAATCAACGATTTGTGGTGGGTATTGATCGTTCTAAGATGCGTCTGTTTGATGTAGACCAAAACGATTCACCTCTTAATAAAGAAGAAGACCATGGCCCTGCATTTGATAATTCAAACTCAGGACAAAGACTGAAGTCGGAAAATAGATTTGGAGATTTTAAACTATGAGTCCAGAATATCAAACATTAATAACTCTTGCCTTGATGATTGGTGCCTACTATTTGGGTAATCATCTTGGTAAGTTAAGGGGAGTTGAACTTGCCATTATTTGGTATGAACAACAAGGTATAATATTAACACTAGATGAGGAAGAAGAAGAAGATGAGTGAAGTGAATTTGGTTGCAATTAGTAAACCGAATGTTGGAGTGACTGACAGTTGGGATGCAAATGAGTTGATTGCATATACCGCACGGGTGAGTAATCCTGCTAACCAGAGTAACCGTGACACCGCACCAAAGTTGTTGAGGTATCTAATCAAACATCAACATTGGTCGCCATTTGAGATGGTGCATATGACTCTTGAAATCAAAACGACACGTGATATCTCTCGACAGATTATTCGTCACCGTTCGTTTTCATATCAAGAATTCTCCCAACGTTATGCAGAGAGTGAGAACTTCTCTACTCGTATGGCGAGAATGCAAGATCCTAAGAACCGTCAAGCATCTGTTGATATTGCAGAGGAATATGGTGTTGGTAGTGAGGGTGTTAAATCGAGTCAGAATGGTTTGGTTGAAAATTGGAATATGAAACAAAGGAAGGTTATTTCAGCTGCGAAGGAAGCATATAACTGGGCACTAGATAATGGTATCGCAAAGGAACAGGCACGTGTGGTGTTACCCGAAGGTAATACGTGTACTACACTGTACATGGCAGGATCTTTGCGTTCTTGGATTCACTTCTGTCAGTTGCGTATGGGTATCGAAACTCAGAAGGAACATCGTATTGTTGCGGAACAGTGTTGGGAACATATCAAAACACATTTCCCTGATATAGCAGAGGCGGTAATGGAAAATGAGTAAATATAGTTGTCCGGTAGTACTGGACGAAGAAGGACATCAATGCATTGAGTTTAGTGATGAATTAATGGAAGAACTTGACTTGAAGGTAGGGGATGTGATACAATGGGATCTAACAGAAGAAAATGGTTCTTGGATTTTAAATAAAGTAAAAAAGGTAGGAGAAGAAAATGAAGAAGGGTGATATCGTTACAGTGATGACGGGTGTAGGTGAGTACATTGCACGATTGGATCGAATTGATGCAGGTGCAGTACATGTAACTGACCCACGTCTTATTGTACGTGGTGAAGATGGTCAGATTGGTTTTGGTCGTGGTGTGTGTATGTCTGCTGTTGAAAATCCAAAGACTTTGACGTTTAGTGATGTTATTTTCACTGTACCGACAAACGAGTCTTTTGAGAAAGCATGGATCGAAGCGACTAGTGGCATTATAATTTAATGTCTGAAGTAACTATTCGGAACAAAGAACTCCTAGAGACCCTTGACAGTTTTGTCGAGGATTTCTTTAGTCGTGACTATTCTAGTACTGACTACCAAGTGTATAGTGCAGAAGAAGATAAGACTAATGGGGAGTACTTTTGTTCCGAAGAGTACTTGACAGAGTGCCTGTCACGTGATACACTAGTAGGTGTACCAGACAGACATTTTGCACAACCTATCTCTAAGATGGTTCGTGCTCAACCCAAAGTCTGGTCTGATTATATGAAACGTGTCAAGTATGATTTTGCAGCCGATATCGGTGCACATACTTCTGCACTATTATCATATTATCCGCCTGGCGGGTTTGTTGGATGGCACACTAACTATGACGCATCTGCGTATCAAGTATTATTCACTTGGTCTAAGAGTGGCAATGGATACTTCAAGTATCGTGATAATGATACGGGTGAGATAGTTACCTTACAGGACGTGCCGGGATGGCAATGTAGACACTACTACTTTGCTCCCGAAGATGAACCTAAAGATCTCTGTTGGCATTCTGCGTATGCAGGAGAAGACAGAATTACACTCGCATATAAGTTTTGCGGGTATGGAAAAAATGATCCTCGTGACCAACAGGCACGAGACTTACGTGATTTATTAATTGAGGATATTGAAACAGAATGATTACATTGACCCCCGAAGATAAAAAGAAAGTTGCAGGTGCGATTAAAGAACTATCTGATAGTATGACTCGCATTGATGCAGAGAAAGACTTGATTAAAGATATCGTTCAAGTTACCTTTGAGAATCATGGTGTGGATAAGAAACACATCCGCAAACTTGCAACCATCTATCATAAAGCAAACATGGCAGAAGTTCGTACCGAGTACGAAGACCTTGAAGCATTATATGAGGAGTTGTTCTAATGGCTGGTTCTGAATATTATGGAGATGTTACCGTAGGTGGTCGCAGTCTGAATGATGCGACTCCTTCCGAGTGGGATCAGGCATACGAGAACACTAAATTGTCTGTAGATGATATCACTTATGTTGGTGATGAGGCTAATATCAATTTTGATGCTGAAACCGACAAAACATTTTTCGTCAAAACTAGTCCCGATCCCGACAATGTTCCTCCTTTGTTCACTAGTTGGAATGATCCTATGTTCAAATGTTGGAATGAGTATACGGATGATATTGATTACAAGTTCCGTGAAAGAGAACTGATCGAAGAGTTTAGGAAATATATAGATACTACTTACAGTGGTCACTATGGTCAAGGGGGTCTTCAATCATCTGAGGTCATCGTTGATCGTGGTCATGGTATGGGATTCTTTGCTGGTAATATTGACAAGTATAATGGTCGATATGGCAACAAGGGAGAGAACCCTGCTGACTGGCGTAAAGACATTATGAAAACAATTCATTATGGTTTTCTGAAGTTGTTTGAACACGATAGGATTCATGGGAATAATGGGAATACTACTGACTAATGGTGACTCGTTCACCTATGGCGATGAACTAGAGGGAAGTCGATCTCCGAATGGGATCGACACCCACCATCGTCACACATACACACACAAATTATCAGAGAGATTGCATCTCCCTTATGTGAACCTTGCAGAGAACGGTTCTTCAAACGCGAAGATTTACCGTAGAACACTCGACTTTCTAATGCGTCCATCTGACCATGTTGATATGGTTGTTATAATGTGGAGTAATTGGGGAAGGTTTGAGTTGTGTGAGTCTGAACATTTTCTTGCGGATAAAGATATACATATCCCTCAAGAATGTAACATGAACCAGATAATACCTTCACACAAGAGTACATCCTTTGAATTGCAATGGGGTGATAGTACTAATAAAAATAGAAAGGAAATTCTCAAAGCATATACTGAAGATGTTCTTACCATGCAGACTCAAATATTATATGGGTTGAAATGTATGCAACAGATGCAGTTTATTTGTGAGATGATGATGATCCCTATCATACAGGGCGTAATCCACGGTGACATGTATAAAAATATATTAGCCACTCTCAAAATGGATGGTTTCGAAGATTATAAGAAAGAAGTTACAAAAATCCTTAAAGACTTGCGTCCTGAATGTAAAATGGGTTTGGGTAATTATACAGACCTTTATACCTTGGCTGAGAAAAGTTACACGTTAAAACCCATGGGTCATGCTGATGAAGATACCCATACGGAATACGCTAAACTTATTGCTCATATAATTACTGCGGCAGAAATGTTACCATGTTACTAACTAATGGTTGCAGTTTCGTATGGGGTGATGAGTTGCAGGGATATGATAAGAGTCCGCCAGAACATTACCATTTAACATTCACCCATCACTTATCTAACAAATTAAAAACAGAATATGTGAATCTCGCTACTTGTGGTGCGTGTAATGATAAAATATTTCGAGACACTGTAGACTATCTTTTAGATCCGACCAAAGAAAATCCTACTCATATGGTAATTCTTTGGTCTGCGTGGCAGAGAGACGAGGCTGCAGAAAATAGATTATCTGGATGGGAAAGAGAGGTTGGTATCCAACGGTTCCAGTGTATGTCTCAATTCTCTCCTGCTAGAATGCACCATATTAAACCTGAACTAGAAGAAGTATTATCCCCCGCATTAGAAAAGATGGATGTTCTTCGTACCAAAATAACACATCATCTAAGTTTCATGAAAAGTATGGAATTGATATGTGATAGTCTGGGTATCAAATTAATACAGGGTTCTTTCCACAGAAGGTGTTGGTCGAATATTTTATTGTCAACGCATCCAAGATTCAAAAGAACAGATTCTCCTTGGACTGAATGGATAGAATATACCCATAAATCACTTAGTAGTTTGAAAGATACCAGTAGACTTGGACTTGGTAGGTATATCGACTTTTATACTTTTGCCGAGAATGACTTCAAAATACTAGATTACGGTCATCCCAACGAACCCGCTCATGAAGCGTGGTCACAATACCTATATGATATATTTGTAAAAGAGTTCTCATGAAAAATATTATACTACAACACTGGTCGGGTGAGTTGAATTCACTGACTCTACTATCATCTATGAGTATCTCTAAGTATGCTGAGATGGTAAACGCGGACTATGAACTTGTAAGAGGTGACCAATTCACTTCTATGGATGTGAGACCCGAACTACAGAAACTTGTTATGTTGGACAAACGATGGGATGACTATGACAATGTTGTTATGGTTGATGCCGACATGTTTGTTCGTAAGGGTTGTAATGAAAACATATTTGAGTGTGAAGGCATAGGTAGACACACTCAAGTCCAAACCAATCTGCGTTCGGGTATTGCAAGAACACTCGGTTTCGTATGGGGTAATGAAGGTGCACCTTACTGGGGTGGATCTATATACAAACTGACCAAGGAACAACGTAAGAAGTTCCGTAGTGTATTGACTGACGATATCGTGTTACGGTATAAACAGAACTGGGTTGATGAAGGTGTCATGCACACTCTCGCACTTAAACTGGGAATGTCCCATACACAGAAGGGTAACTATCTGGACGGTCAGATGTGGAATTATTCTTCGTTTGAACCTGATGTGGAACGTGCAAACTTTATACATATAAGAACAAAGATAACACCTAGTGGCCCCAAAGACACTAAGATGAATAACTACCAAAGACTGGTAGACAGAGGGTTGATATCAACCTAAAGAATCCCACCTACCTTGGGATCGTGACCTGAACATGTCCCTAAACTGTTCTCTTTCAAAGATATTAATTGTATAAATAGAATCGTACATAATAACTATTTTTGGATTTATTCATGAAACTACTTTATACCCTACTTATTGGTGTGATTTTAACTTCTTCGGCATATGCTCAAGAAAGTGTTATCGAAGACATTATAAAGACAGACTCTACAACTAATAGTACTGTTACCACAAAATCTGATTCGACAACTACTTTGAAGTCGCCTCCCCCTTCTGCTATTTCCCCCACGATTAATACGTCAAACTCTGACCTATGTACATTCGGTGTTGCGGGTGCAGTACAAACACAAATTCTTGGTATCTCTGCGGGTACACAGTTCACTGACTACAATTGTGAGAAACTAAAGAATGCTAAGACTTTATACGATATGGGTATGAAAGTTGCAGCAGTATCAGTGATGTGTCAAGACAGACGGGTTTTTGACGCTATGATGAATGCAGGAACACCTTGCCCATATGACGGTATGATCGGCGAAGAAGCTAAACTTGCGTGGGAAGCAGAACTTGCCGCAGGTGGTTCACCCGAAGTGAAAAGCGATAAAGATAAAGAAAAGGAGATGACCACAAATGAGAAGACTCTTGCCGCTAGTGGTGGTATTGGCGCTCTGCTCCTCTTACTCTTACTCTGAGGTCATATCCGGTACAACTAGGAACGCAACCGACTTTGGTTATAATTGGGTGATGCGAAATATCTTGCCACAACAGGCAGGACTTGAAGTATCCAGTGTGTTGTACAGATATACTGCTATAAAGAATACCGAAGATGATATGGTCGTCTATGTCCAGAACGAAGATGCTGGCGGTGACGGTTACATCTTTCGAGAAGTGGATGATTGGTCTGGACGAAGATCGAACACTATTAATAAGATAGTTCCGGTAGACAATATACTGATAGACCGTTGGGGAGATGGTTCTATCGAATGGACTGGAGAAGGTACTGTAGAAGACGCACGGGTGGTTTACAACTATAGGTACGACCCATGTTTCGATCCACAGACTAGTCCTGACTGTCCTGGCTATGTTGTACCAATACCCGATATTCCTGAACCGGACTTGACTGCAATATACGAACAAGAACAAAGATTTATCAAGGAGGAAGCTGAGAAAAAGGCAGAACTTGATGAAGAGGAACAAAAGGAAAAGGATAGAAGGAGGGTTTCGATACAAAAGAATAGGGAACGTTTAGAAATCGCAATGGGTGCAGTTAACTCAGTGTTAATGAGTGCTGATGCACAACTAAAGCATGATCAGTTACTTGCGCTTGGTTTAATACCACCAGCATATATGAGAGATATATCTGGGGGAACATATGACGAAACAATTACATTAAAAGATGGTAAGTTACCAACTAATCCTAAAGGAAAAAGAGTTGGACTTGCTCAACAATTATTACATACAAAAATGATAAATAGTCAGTATAACAACTAATCTATAGGGGATAGTTATGTTTAAACAAATTTTATTTGCCACGGTCGCATTAACTTCGACTGGCGTTATGGCATTTACAGAAGTGCCAATTACTGGTAACGTGGAGTCTAAGTGTGTTATCACTACCGACACGCCCGGAGTCTTTGGTAACCCTGTTAGCAATATTCTTAGTACTAAGTCGATAGATGGTGGGGTAGAACCTATCGTTCGATTCGATATCATTGAAGCTGGATCTTACAAGGCGGTTCTATCGTATCCTATCGAGTTTACCACTTCACCGTATTTGAACGATGTTGTGAATTGGACAGGATTGATTGATATTGCTGAAGTATCAGATACGTTGATGAATGACTTCGACAACACCAAAGTACTGTACAACAATGTTACAGAATATGATTTGACTGTTGCTGGTAGTATATGGTTCAGATCAGAATCTCAAGCAGACTATGGTTATGGGAAATCATTTCCTGGCGGTGTCTACCGTGCCGCAGTCAGTGCTGAGTGTATAGCGCAATAATATCATGCGTTATATTATGATGTTATTAGTCCTTATCGGTGGGTATGCGAATGCCCACCAATGGACACCCACGTACCCAAAACTGAAGTTATCTCATGTCTCTGGTATTATGAAAGTTGATATGGAACTCTTCAACAGCAGGCAGGATGTTGGTTGGTATGAAATATCCGTGTTCGATAAAGATTGGAATCCGGTAAAGTTTGCGGTAGGTGGTGAACGAATACTAAATGTTCCCTATCTAAAGAAACAAAAAGTGGAAGTGTATGTTAGATTTGGTGATACTAAACTTGTCAAATACATATGCAGTAAATCTAAGATAATAGCAGAAGATGAAAGAGTAACGGTGGTATCATCGAGGATATGTTCGAAACTTAAATAGTGAGTGATGCAGTGAGATATTTTATAGTGATCCTAACAATATTATGTGTGGGACAGGTTCATGGAGATTCTAGTGCTTTGAATCTATCATTACCTCAATCCCCATCTAATTATGCTTCAGATCAAATTAGGGCTGGTGATATAGATTGTCGGAACGCAATTGGTTCTGCTACTAACGTAGAGTTCGGTGTTGTCGGTATAATCAATCAAGATGATCCATTCAATACGATGGGTATTGACAGTAACCTATACAATAATGGTAGTGGTAAAATGAAAGATGTTGGTGTATATGCCAAGATCACCATACCTATAGGTGCACCAAAAGAAAGAATCAACTGTAATACATTATACCAATTAGAACTTACTAAGAAAAGATTAGAAGTCCAGAAGTTACAAGCAGAGTTGGCGAATCTAAGAAAACTGAAATTCGAGGGTGATGAGAAATAATGTCAGAAGAAGAAGACAAAACAGAAATCGAATTTGGAGGAATGACCTTCAAAGGTGGTAGGATGTTCGCATTGATCACCGCTCTCTCTACACTTGGTGGTGCAGCCTGGGGTGGTTTTGAATTCTACAATGACTATCGTAATATGAAAGAGATTGTGGAGAATATTGACGTAGACGCTATCTCAGCACGTAACGATATTATTGAGACCAAACTAGACGAAGCAATAGAGTATACCCGTGACATTAAGTCTGGTCTACGTGACGACATCATCTCTATCGAGAAACAAGCAGACCGTGTAGAGGACAATCTAAGAATTACCGAAACTGAAGTACGTGACATGATCGATAAAGCAAATGATCGATTCGAAGACAAACGCAACCAACTACAAGAAAACTACGATACCCAACTCAACCGTCTACGTGACAAGAACGACCGAGAGTTAAAAGAACTCGAAGAACGTCTCACAGACCTAGTTCAAAAGGCATTGGATAACCCCCTGTCCGATAACTAAGTACACACCAATTCGCATATAAAGAGAATTTGTGTATACCTAATCCCCCCTTGACATCCTCCCCTTACTGTGGTATACTAAGCCTTATCCAGTCGGGGAGGGTGATTATACCTTTCCGTTATATCAAACCCCATAAAAGTGTTAAAAAGTCTAAAAGAATCAGCTGATAAGTGTTGACTTCTTGTTATGATTATGAGATAATGGTTACCTAATTGAGTTGAGAGGTGTTTGTTATGACTTTATCTTTTGAATGTGTTACCCAAAACTTTCCATCAACAATTGGTATGGCGGTAGGTTCTACCGTTATCGTGCGGGACGTTCCCGCTTCATCTAACCCAAACGGGGTGGCCACTCTAGAGGTCAAACGTCTGACCGAAGACTACTGCGATGTACAGGAGTTATAAAGACTTCGGTTCTCATGACAAAATGTTCTAAAGAAAGTGTTGACTTCTTGTTATGATTATGAGATAATGGTTACCTAATTGAGTTGAGAGATATTATGAATAGAGAAGAACAGATTACTTACCACTGGAATGACTTGATGGTTCATTGTGAAACTAAAGAACGTTTCAATGAAGAAGAGTTCGAAAGAATCTACAACGAGATTGTTGCAAAAATCAATGAGATGGAGAATTAAAATGACCGCATTCGTTAAAGAAAACTTCAGCTGGGACGGTATGTACCTTATGTATCAAGGTGAGTTCGAAGGTTCACGCACTATGGAAGAGATAGCACCGAACTGTCACCCATCTTGGTATGGTCAACCAGAACGTAGGTTCATTGCGCGATTCAAGTATGGTTCGAAACCATTTAAGTCTTGGATTAACTTCCTATGTAAGAAAGTCTCGATCGAAGAGTATATCGAGATGAGTCAAAAAACTAGTCCGATGGAGACGATGGAATACTTCGGTTTCAAACCACGTAAGAAGAGGACTGTATGATGTACGGTAAAGTTGGCGACACTATTCAATGGGAAACTCATAATGCCATAATTACAGGTGAGATAGTGTTTGTTCATGAGAATCTAATCGATAACGATATTGATTACTATAGTATTGCGACTGGCCCTGAACCTATGGACAGACACTTTCTTGATAGTAAAATGATGAAAACCCTTAATGTTAAAAATTTATCTAACGGAGAACAATATGTCTAAAATGATGATTGAAATGGAAGAGGAACAGGTTGACGCGATAATGATCAGTGAATTGAAATGGCACCTCGAAACCTTCAGGAAAGATCTGGAACGCAGAGAAAAGGGTGGGGGTTTGTCTATATTTGATAATGACCCTAAGGCTGATGTTGTTTACCTGAATGAATATATCGAGGCCTTCGGTTTAGTGTTGGATTACTATGGTGGTAATCTAAAATGAGTAAGTCACTCGTATTGGGGATAATTGAGGAAGAGTTAACTCGACTTCATAAGGAAGCAAAAGAAAGTACAGAAACTTCTACTCTCTTAATGGCTGCCCACGCTATTGGACTGATGCAGAGAGTGAAACAACGTATCGAAGAGGAAGTATAGAATGATTCACGGTAGTATGCGACACTATGCAAATGGACGTAAGAAGAAGTACAATGCATGGACGACCAAGAAACGTGAACACACGTTTACTGAATATACACCGGAACAACCTTATATACGTGAGACTCCGGTTTATAACTCTCTTGATACTGGTACGGGTAGTACATTAAAGAAAGAAAGAATGGTGTATACCGGAACCTTGGTCAAGGGTATCAGTACTATGCACAAGTCTAATGCGGTACCGATTATCAACCAAGAAGAAGCCATAGAACATGCGAGGATGAGACGATGAGTGAACGACTATTGACTTCTCTATGGAGAGAAGAACTGACTGACTGGGGTGACCATAAGACTCCGAACCATACCTACATTACCCGAGGTTCTCAGTTGATAGGGTATGTCAAACGTGGTACGACCGAGGTAATCGAGTTCAGTACACCCCTGAAGACTTGGGCAGTGACTCGCAGGAAGTTCCGCAAGTTATCCAAAAAAGAGATAAGAACCTATCTTGATATAACAAAATGATCTAAAAATAAGTGAAATAAATCTTGCATACTTGTTATTATTATGAGACAATAGTACCCTATTGAGTTGAGAGGTGTTTGTTATGTTTCCAGTTAAGTTGAATGATTTTCGTGATTATGTCCATATGTTCTACGGTAAGGACGGTATCTATGACCTTGGTTGTAGTATCCCTGATATCCAGTCTGCGATTATGGAATATATGACTAGTCTAGCAATGCACGCCCACCAAGAGAATTCTATGACTTGGGGTGACGGTGACAGTCTTGACCGTGAACGTGTTCGTGCGATTTTAGAGTCTAATGGTTTCGAGGAGATTAAATAATGTATGTTTTTATCGAAGGTCGTCATAAGAATAAAGCGGTTGTTGAAAAATATGTCGATAACCTATGTCGTGCATTGCAGATCAATCGTCTTCAACGTCTATTGACCATTCGATTCAAAGGAACATTAGAAGGTTCTGCCCAAGGTCTGTGTCACGGTGAACATGACTATGCTGAGATTGAGATTGGTACCAAAGGTCAGACCTTTATGCGTCAGATGCAAGCACTTGCTCACGAGATGGTTCATGCGAAACAATTCTTGCGTGGAGAATTATCCTCGACCGGTGTTTGGAAGTGGAAAGGTCGTAAGGCAGAGAATTACGAATACCTTAACCAACCTTGGGAAAAGGAAGCCTACAAGATGGAACGTGATCTGTTCTTGGACTTCTTCCCATTCGATATGGAAGTGAAATGATACGTTTTGTTTTTCTCTCGATTAGTTTCTTGATACTAGTTCACGCAGTAAGTTTACGGCTTGAATTTGGTGATGCGGGATTTTGGTCTTTGGCGACTATTCCCGCATTGGGATATATTCTCCTATTTTTATCTGACATATGGAAATATATACATAGTTATGAAACAACAAAGAGGAGACGTGACACAAAATGAAAGCACTACTATTGATCGGTGCCCTTGCGGTAACCGGATGTTCAACCATATCTAACACTAGTTTCTATGATGATAATGAAAGTAAGGCAGTAGTTGATGTCTGGGTATCAGTTCAGAATTTAGATTGTTCATCTGAACTAGCGCCACTACAGGTCGATGACATTGTACAATCCAAACAATGGTTAAAGACTTATTCAACTGGGAAGGGATCTAAAGATGTCCTTGAGATGGTCAGTATCTTCGAGAAGAGTCTCGATGGACTATCCGGAAGAGAATTTGGAGAGACCTACTGTAACTTAAAAAAGAAGACATTAATAAACCAGTCCGAGAAAATGACTAAAGCAATGATGAGGAGATTTTAATGGAAAGCTATGATCAAAGAATTAAAGACATCCAATTGTTAGACGAACTGTCTACCGATGAGAAACGTGAACTATTAGAAGATCTCAGATTAGAGATTGAGATGGATGATGCTGTAAGTGATATGGAAACCAAAGCTACCCTATTGAAGACAGTTAATCTGTTGATGAAAGTTATTTAACTTTTTTTGAAAAAAAGTGTTGCCAACTTGTTCTGAATATGAGATAATGTCCTTGTTGAATTGAGTTAACCTTTTAAATAGAGAGTAACTATGTTTGGATGTAGATTAGATAGATTCGTTATTGCTGGTCAGGATGGCAAGCCAATGCCCGAAACAGATGATGAGCTCGAAGTAAGAGCTTACCAAATAGGCAGAGCGCAGGCAGGAATAGCGCCCCTGAAAGTAATAACGGAAACAAAAGTAGAACAGCGCCCGCGAGAGTCGTGGAAAACATTGGGAATTGTTGGCGCATAGAGTTAACCTTTTAAATAGAGAGTATATATTATGAGTATGAATGACATTTTACAAATCGAGACTACTGCTTCTGTTGGTTCTTCGCCATGGGGTATCGGTGAGATTGTTTCTGGTGACCTGACTCCACGTCAAATGATGGAGAAGGCAGGTTGTAACTGGTCGGTAGAAAAGGTTCCTACCTATGCCGACTATAAAGGTGACAAGATCCCTACCGGTATGGAAGCTCTTGTTCGTTCTTCGGACAATAAAGTTCTCACCCAAGTTGGTGGTAACTGGGAACCTTGTCAGAACGAGACTGCGTTTGAGTTCTTCAACGAATACTGCCTCGAAGGTGGTATGCAGATGGACACTGCCGGTTCTCTGAAAGGCGGCAAGATGGTCTGGGCACTTGCCAAGGTCAATGAGTCTTTCGATGTGTTGAAGGGTGATCGAGTTGATTCCTATCTTCTTTTCTCCAACCCACACGAGTACGGTAAGTCAATCGACATCCGTTTCACTCCGATCCGTGTATCGTGCATGAACACTCTTGCGTATGCCCTGAAGGGTCGTGCGATCAATGGTGCGAAGATGAATCACCGCCGTGCGTTTGATGCGAATCACGTTAAGACTACTCTTGGTCTTGCTCATGAGAAGTTCGAACAGTACAAAGAACTGTCTCAATTCCTTGCGGGTAAGCAGTTCAAGATGGAGAACTTGATTCAGTACTACAATGAAGTATTCCCTCGTACTTACCAAGGTAAGAACCCACCACAGGTCAAAACGTATGCTGACTTAACCACTAATGGTCAGAAGGCATTCGATGTGTTGGAGACTCAGCCAGGTGCAGAGTTTGGTGTGGGTTCATGGTGGCAAGCACTGAACAGTGTAACCTACTTGACTGACCATGAGATGGGTCGTGAAGCAGATTCACGTATGACATCTGCATGGTTCGGTTCTAACCAAAACCGTAAACAACTTGCGGTATCAAAAGCAATCGAATTTGCGGAGGCTCTATAATGTGTGGAGGTTACTCGGGAGAACATGAAGTGAAACTTATTCGTAACGCGCTACAAACGCCTGACGGCACAATCATCGAGTCAACGCATCGTCATGACTACGTGACTTATACAGATGCCAATGGTAAAGAATACATGGTTGACGGTGGTTTAGATTATTTGAGACGGTCTATTCACGATGATCAGATTGACCTGAGTGAGTATGATGATGCGCCTCATGAACGACAACGTGAGTTACTTACGTGGGGAACATACGGTATCAATGGCGACCAACCATTGCAGTATAAGACTATCGCAGAAATGGAAACAGGACACCTCGAAGCTGTAGTAAAAATGACTGGTATATGTCCAAGACGAAGAAAATGTATGCAAAAAGAATTGGAGTTACGCCTTCAAGAGCAAAAAGACCTTGATTGTTATATTACAAGCTACATTATTCCTCCCGAAAAAGAGGTTAAGTAAATGAAAATTGAAATAGAGTTAGACCACGAAAAAACTGATGAGATTGTTATTGCGGATTTGCAACAACATATTGACAACTTAGAAGAAGAACACGATGCGGACAATGAAGAATATCTTCTGGCGTTTCGTTTAGTGTTGGATTGGTACGGAGGATAAGTAATGAAACGTAAAGATCCTATATTCGATCTGGAACAACATATCATGGAAGCATGGTCGGTTGTTGATGATATTGATATGATAACAACATACTTTGTAGATAGTCCGGATTGGGCTGGGCATCACTTCAGTGCTGAAGCAGAAGATGCGCTTATGAATAAATATTTCTCTGTCAAAGAACTGTATGCGTTAAAGTTCGAGAGATTGTTTCATACTTTCGAAAAGGTGTGTAAAGAGTATCATGTACGTGGAAAAAAACTATCGGAGTTTGTAGAAGATGCCGACTTATAGTTACAAGTGTTCGAAGTGTGATGTCGTCACAGATGTCCGTATGAGTATGAGTGAAACTGAACGAGAGATGGAACTTCCGTGCACGGCCTGTGACGAAGATACTCAACAAATTAAAGTGATTACTCAGAGTGGTGGATTCCAACTCAAGGGTAATGGATGGTTTAATAAAGGTGGATATTAATTATGACAATGCCAAATGAAAGACGTAATGCTGTTAACCGTACTCGTATATTCTTACTTGACTTAATGGATCCTAAGAAGACACCACGTGTACCAAAATCCATAAGAAAAGAAGCGGCAAGTTGTTTGAGACATTATCCAGGCGAATACTATATGCTATTAGCTTCGGAACAGGCACCAGAAGTATTTGGTGAATGGAATAGTGGATGGCCAGAGAGTGACCCCGTTATGGCGGTAATAGACAAAGTTTTTGAAGAACACGGTAAGCAAAACGATGAGTGATTATAGACCAGACAACTGGGTCGTGTTGAAAATAACTTATAGTGAAGAAACATTATATAAGGTACTCGGTGGTTGGAGTGGTGGGTATCTTGATGGTGACTCTTGGCGCATGAACAGTGGTATCAACTTAGCATTTGAACACAAAGAACATATAGACTTCTATGGTCATTCGGGTAGTTGTTATCACTGTCATAGAAAAAGTTACGGATTGCGTATGAATAACGCTGGCGTGTATAATCAAATTAAAGAACGCTTTGGTGATAAAGTAGAGTTGATGCCTGAAGACACAAATTGGATGGAGATTGAGTGGTGAGGAAATGAAAACTTACACTGTACTAGCGAATCGTTGGGGTGATGCTGAAAAACATACCTATTTTGTTGGCGTGTATGATGATGTTGTTCGTGCGTATCGTGCGGCAATCTCTGAAGAGTGCTGGCGTGGTGGTAAGTATGAATGTGTCGTACACGAAAGCGAACTCAATGCCGAGAACTTCTGTGACTTTCACGGCGAAAGTATAGAAGAATGGTGTGAGAAACAGTATTTCCCCGAAGGTCATTATGCGTTAGACGTTATGACTCGAGTCAATCAACATTATGATTTGTATAACATTACAGCGGGTGAAAACCCATTGGTGAAGAAATGAGTATTCGAGTAAATAAAAGACAAGTAGTATCTGGTGAACTGAAACCGTATTGCGCTTTCAGTGGTATTCACGATTACATGGAAGTCACTCAGTGGACAAATGGCGAAGGGTTCGATATTAACATTGATCGTGATCAAAGACCTGAAAAGTTCAGTCTCACACACGGCGAGTTTGAGTTGTTACAAGTGTTGATGAATTACAAGGCGAGTGAGTAAAGAGACTTAAAGTTAAACTCTGGTCACCTTTTGTTGTGTACATTGCCAAAAACATGTAGTATAATAGTACCTTATTGAATTGAGAGAGATTATATTATGACAGATAAAGAAATACTAAACTTTGTAAGAGAGAATCTAACACTAGAGAAAGACGATAACGGCAGTTACAAAATAAAAGAAATACTCTGCCCCGTTTATGGCGATGTTGTTAATGATATTCATGGCCATGTTCTCGGCAACGTTTCTGGCAACGTTGGAGATATTAAAGGTAGTGTCTGGGGCAATGTTGAGGGCAGTGTTCGTGGCGATGTTGTTAACCATGTTTTTGGCGATGTTCGTGGCGATGTTCGTGGCAATGTCTGTGGGGATGTTAGAGGAAATGTCCATGGCGATGTTAAAGCGAGAGGCGATGTTCATGGAGTTAGTTATCGCTCTGCTATCGACACTGATGTCGGTACCACGAATAACTTACAGGAGAGGGACTTGAAATGAATATAACAGACGAAGAAATACTAGACTTTGTAAGAGAGAATCTAACACTAGATAAAGATGAGAACGGTAGTTACAAACTAAAAGAAATACTCTGTCCCGTTTATGGCGATGTTGTTGGCGATGTTAAAGGCACTGTTTTTGGCGATGTTAAAGGCACTGTTTTAGGCGATGTTAAAGGCACTGTTTTAGGCGATGTTAGAGGTGACGTTAAAGGCAATGTTCGTGGCAAGGTTTTAGGTAGGGTTTATGGTGAGGTACGTAAATAATGTTTAAATCTTTACATGTTGAATCATTTGGTGTACCGGAACATGATAAGTTCATTGATGAATTCAAAAAGGAACTACATCTTCGGATCAATGACGATATCGAACAATCACTTCATGACGAGTTGGTCAAACTTGGCTGGACTCCTCCTAAGAAAGAGAATGAGTAGTGAGATATAGAATCGTTGAGAAAGAGAATTGTTATGGCCAATCCATGTTTTATGTTCAAGAGAAGGGTTTGTTGTGGGGGTGGAACTATGTTATGGATCTCCATGACATGATAATCACTTTTAGAACTGAAGAGTTTGCTTTGAAAACTATCAAAGAATGGAATGGTTACAAATACAATAAGATCGTAAACATTACAGAGGTGTCGAATGAAAGACCGGATTAAAGAACTTGCTGTAGAGTCAAGAGATAGTTGGGGATACGAAAATTGGGAAAGGTTCGCTGAGTTGATTATTCAGGAATGTGCAGAGGTGGCATCAAGAGCAGATGATGTTAACGAGGATTATCCAGCATGGTATTTGATCGAGAAACATTTCGAAGTTAGGAGTAAATAGCTATGAAAGACCGGATTAAAGAACTTGCTATAGAGTCAAGAGGTAGTTCGGGATACGGCAAACCTTTCCCATGGCGAAGGTTCGCCGAGTTGATTATTCAGGAATGTGCAGAGGTGGCATCAGGAGCAGATGATGTTAACGAGGATTATTCCGGATGGTATTTGATTGAGAAACATTTCGAAGTGGAAGAGTAAATGATAACGTATAGTACAAACTTCATGGGCCCAATCTCAATAGAATGGTATCGTAAACGTGGATTGACACATAAAGTCAGCAAAGTTCTCGAATATGGCAGAAGGTTTTATCCAAAAGGCTTAGGGCCAGGTGATGTGTGGGAATATGATGAGATCACTACACATTATTGCTGTGGACGTATCGACATTCGTGGTTTAGACGAAGAAGAAAACTACGGTGGGTGGGGCGAGTATGGTGTTGCTCCTATGCGCACCGAAGACTGGAATGCGCTTAGTGATTGGTTGGATGAGTTGGAAACTTACGAGCTGACTACATACGAAGAACTGATCGATCAATTCGAGCATTACAACGGGAAATCGATAAGATGGGCAGATGAGTAAGATACTGTGTATCGACTATGGGTTGTGTAACTTTCACAATCTTATTTCTCTTGTCGAAGATGGTCATAAAGTTTATGTCCTAACATCCGAAAAATACGAACTGTGCCCCACGACTTTATATAAAGAGTTGGGTATTCATATATTGGACATTGACCGGAAAAGTGTTTTAGATAATTTCATAGAATCCGAGTCTATAGATTTGATGATATCGACAGATCCTACTATCGACATGATCAATTCATATCAACACAAATTAAAGTATATCGGACTGACTCCACGATCCTCTAGGTTAGAAACCCATAAATGGATGACCAGATGTGAAGTTAAGAAGTTAGGAATAAAAGTCCCTGAGATACTTCCTCGACCCATTGCTCCCTGTGTCATAAAACCAATAGTCACCAAAAAGGGATTTGACCGAGTTAACATATGTCTGACCGAAAAAGATTTTGGAATCTTCGATGATAATACATTCTATGTTGAAGAGTATCTTACCGATACCATAGAGACTAATGTTGATTATATAATGTCTCAAGGTAAATGGTCTATACTACATGCCCAACAAAAGATCGGAGAAGACCTCGGAAAGATGTCGAACCAATTGATACACTGGACTTGTACTTCCAGTTTCAAGAGCCTTCCCGTTGAGCTCAACGATATGGTATTGGATAATGCAAAGAAGTATCTGGACTGGGCATCCGCACAATGCAGTAGATCCTCGTACATTGGACAACTGACCGGTTTCATTAAAGATGGGGAGTGGTACTTCTGTGAGAATAATGTCAGACCTTCACAGACCAATAGTGTACCCTATTTCGTATCGGGAGATGAATGGTTGATGGCCATGCATGGTCACCCTGAGATAATAGGTGAATCCTTTCCGGTAGATGTTAATAAGATGATCGTGATGCCAATGGAACCAGACTCACCATACCCTTTCGATCTACACCTAAAACATAATGTTGCGATACCCTGCGGACTCGATATAGTCGATGATGAGTATCGTGTATCTTTGATGATGAGAGGAAAATCTACTGACAATAGGATTGGGTTGTTGATATGTGATGATAATATCCCCCAAGGATTTGTCGATGATTTCCGCACCGATGGTAATTTTTCCATTACTACATTCATATAATGAATGGTGACTATTCGTGAAATGGATGACGATAGTTGTTGACTTCTTGTTTTGGTTATGAGATAATGGCTGTACAAATTGAGTTGAGAGGGTTTTATTATGCAGATTACATACAAAGGTTATTGCGCTCTGGGTGGCGCATCTAATCCAAGACTTTACTCACGAGCTGTGTATTTGGGTAAACACTATATGCACACCTCTTATTACTTGATGGGTTATTAAACCATGAGAATTGCTGACTCTACTCTTTATGAGATGTATCTTGAAAAACATAAGAGAGCACAGAACAAAGGTGCACGTGTTCCTTACCACACGTTCTCTTACAAAACTAGAGATTCTGAACGTCAAAAGACTTACAATGCAGAACACTTGTTTCAAAGACAAATCGAGAATCCCACGTTCGAGACTCTAGAAGAAGTTCAGGAATTCTCACGTAAAATCTACAAGTCTAAGACTTGGATCAAGTTATGGACAAAATCGGTCGAAGAAGACTTTTCTCGTGTCCTCAATTCACAACCAGAAGTAGTACAGATGAACTCCCGTACTAAGAAATTATCGGGTTTCACTGATGGTTCTAGTGTAACCCTATGTCCTATCAATGGTTTCAACAAGTACGTTCTACTGCACGAACTTGCTCACACTCTGGGTCATATGCACCACGGCCGTTCGTTCCGTCAATGTCTCCTGAGTCTGGTCGGTACCTTTATGGGTGCTGATGAGAAGAAGATTCTGAAGAACGAATTTAAAAGAAAAGGTCTTGCATTCGGAAACGCTAAAAAACCAATGACTTTCGAGAATTGGGTATCACGTAAACAACGTCTGGAAAATATGAGGAAAAAACTATAATGTCAATTGATTATATGAAAACGGTACCGTTTATTGTTGTAATATTAATAAGTTTCGTAATAGGTTCGGTGTTTGGTTCTACTTCCGTACAGAGTTCTTGGCGACTCGATGCAGCTGCAACCGAATGTGCACAGTTTAATCCGTCCAATGGACACTTTGAATGGTTGACAAATGAAGAAAAATAATGTAAAATGGTATAACCAAAACAGTATAGACTGGTACGTAAAATGGTGTGCTACCATAATCATTCTAGTCTCTGTTGTTTTTCGTAATGCTGGCTTTGAATACCGCATGTTTGATTTGACTTTCGGTGTAATGGGCACGATACTATGGTTATGGGTAAGTGTGTTATGGAAAGATAGAGCACTCATAATATTGAACGCGGTTATGTTTATGTTACTTGCATCCGCACTACTAAAGGAAATTAATTAATGTTTGAACATGTACCGGTCGAATTGACTGAGATGGAAGCAGTGACCACTGATAGTGGTCGTAAATACAAAACCCCCGAAGGTGTCAACCTTCCCTCTATCACTACAGTCCTTTCGATTCTGTCACGTGACAGTATTGCCAAGTGGCGTAAACGTGTAGGTGAGGCAGAGGCGAATCGTGTCTCTTATCGTGCGTCTACTCGTGGTACTGCGGTTCACGAAATCTGTGAACAGTATGTGAACAATGACCCTGATTGGGACAAGTATATGGCAATCGACCCCGACAATGGGGAAATGAAGTTGACCAAGCGTACTCCTGACCTCATCCAATCGTTTCTTGATTTGAAACCAATACTGGACGAACGTCTGACTAAGGTCTTCGCACAAGAAGCCCCACTCTACTCTAATCATTTGGGTGTTGCGGGTCGTGTGGATTGCGTGGGTATCTTTGATGGTAAACCGTCAATCATCGATTACAAAACTTCGATGAAACCCAAACGTCTCGATTGGATTAAGAACTACTTCATGCAAGAGGCTGCATATGCCATCATGTGGGAAGAACGTACTGGCCAACCGATTACTCAGTTGGTTACTATAATCTCAGTAGACCAAAATGAACCTCAAGTGTTTATTGAACATCGTGACAACTGGGTTCGTCCGTTAATCGACACTATTGCACAATATAATGAGGAAAATTCTACTTCCCTTTTTGTATAAATAGTGTTATAATTTGTTTATATTCACTTTTTAGGAAATAGGTATGATAGGTTTTGACACCTTTTTATCTGAGGCATCATTAACTTTCGGAGAAATTACTCGTGAGGATAGACCTGATCGAGTAGATATTTTTCTTCGCAAGTATAAAGGTAATGAACCATTCGAATTGGTCGGTGGTGACCAAGTAGTCTTTAAGTATAATGCGGAGATTGAGAAAGCTGTTAAATCAGGAAACTCTAAACTCGCACAGTCAATTGGACTCGAAACCCTAGATGGAACTAAACTCGCATTCGGTAAGTTATCTAAGACTGCCGAATTCGGGGGTGGTCGTGGTTCGGGTGGTGGTGCAGCCAACACTCGTGCAACTGAATCTGCACAATGTGTTTATCTGCAAGCAATCTGGGATAACCGGACAACTCAATTCGCTGCGGATGATATACGTAACGCATATCCCAAAACGCACACAGATGCGTCTCTAGAAGAAGTACTTCTGGGTGATGAAGGATGGATCTCCTCTTCCATTACTGCCGCAAAACTTCTACATAAAGCTCTAGGTAAAAAACAATACAGTTTCCATCGTGGATCTGGTTGGGTTGAGATATTAGAGAAGAAGTTTAAAGAGTTGAATCGCATCGAGAAAGCATTCGGTAATGTCAACAAATGGTCTCCTGCGGACATCTACATGGTCGCAAAGGGTGCAGAGAACAAGTATGATATAGAAGGTGCAAAGTCTCTGGAATACCTGAACAACGAATTGATGAAGGCATACACTGCACGTGACATCATTGGTGTGTCGTTGAAAAAAGTGGTAGGTAACAAGGCCAGACTGTCTCAAGTTAACTATAAGAAACCATTCAAAGGTGCGAAGTTCACCAAGTCATCTTATGGTAAGAGAGATTTCTTCAAGTCTAAAGATGGTTACTTGTTTGGTGCCGGTGGTCTTGAGATGCAGTTCCGAACCTTCCCCACATTCCAGTGTGAGATTATCGGTAAGGCTGCTAAACACGGTAAGGTATCTCATGGTGGTATTGATGCAGCTCTCTATGCCACAAATCGGGATAAGACCGATAATCGTAAAGAACTTGAATCATTTATAAAGAAAGATCGGGATTCATTCCTAGATAAGTTCTATGGGTTCTATGATGGTGCAGTAAATAGTCCGGTAGACAAAGAAACCTTTAAAAAGAATCTGGAAGGTGTGACAACCGAATGGTTAGTCTCCAAGTACTATGTAACTTCTATTTTCGTAATGATAAAAGGTAGAGAACAACAATTCATGGATTATTTATTCCGTGTAGCAAAATCACAAAGTCCGTTATCTGCGGTTCACTTAAAGGTAAAATAAAATGGCAATATCACGATATATGGAGGGAGACAACGGCATCAATATTGCTCGTGGTCTTGTTCTCGATACAACATACGAACATAAATTTGGTGCGGTACTTTCAATGTCAGTCTCTGAGACCGGAACTGTTTGGGATGTCGATGATGCCCTATACCCTTGGTCTGCATTTGATACTGCCGGAGTTTTGACTATCCCCGCAGTGAATGTTTCGGACAATGGTGGAACGGTAACTGTGACTGGTTTAGATGCGAACTACGATGTGATAAGTGAAGAGTTCGTAGTATCCAGTTCAGGAACAACCACCGGCACCAAAACATTCAAACGTGTGGTTCGTGCATTCTTTACTGATGGTACATCTAACGTTGGTGATATAACTATTCAACGTGGTGGTACGACTATCGCATTGATCAGAGCAGGTCAGGCACAAACACTCATGGCGATATTTACTGTCCCTGAAGGACACACTGCATATATGTCTAAAATCAGTATGAGTATCGAGGCCGGTGGTGATGCGAGTGGTAACATGTATTCTAGAATTCCTGCCCAAACATCATTTCGTATTAAACATACCTTCGAGATCGGAGATGGTGGTCATTACCTATATGACTTCACGGTTCCATTGAAATTCGATGCAAGGACAGATATTGATGTTAGATGTAGTATGCGAACTAACAATTCTCGTGCTTCTGCTGCGTTCGACATGATTCTAATTAAGGATTAATATGAAATTTGTAGATTTTATAACCGAATCCAAGAACACCCATATGACGCATATCGAAGATAAAGTCATCTATGGTGGTGTTAATGGTACACGTCAAGCAATATTTGCATTACGTGAATTGCGTGATATGCTTGCGGGTAAAGGTACTGCGGGACTGTCCACTAAGTGGGATGGTGCACCTGCTATCTTCTGCGGTCAAGATCCTACGGATGGTAAGTTCTTTGTGGCGAAGAAAGGTATCTTCAACAAGAACCCCAAGGTCTACAAAACCGATGCAGATGTTGAAGCAGATACTTCTGGTGACCTCGCAGAGAAACTCAAAGATGCATTGAAGTATCTACCTGAACTTGGTATCAAAGGAGTCATCCAAGGGGACTTCCTATTTGGTCGAGGTGATCTGGGTAAGAAGAAAATTGATGGTGTGCAGTATACTACATTCCATCCCAATACTATCGTATATGCAATACCATTCGAACAGTCGAAGGAAGTACGTGCTGCAAAAATCGGTATAGTGTGGCACACTACATATAAGGGTAAAACATTTGAAACGATGACTGCATCCTTCGGAGTAGATGTTTCCAAACTTAAAAAATCTAAAAACGTATGGTCACAAGATGCAATGTTGCGATCTGTAGATGCAACAATGACCGAAAAAGAAACGGAGCAAGTAAATGAATATCTTTCAAAAGCTGGTAAACTTTTTAACCAGATCAGCGGAACAACCCTCAGAACCCTTGAAGGAAACCCCGTCCTCGCCGGAACAATCGAAACCTTCAACAACACCTACGTCCGAAAAGGTCAAACGCCCGGCGACTCGAAAAAGCACGCCCAAGCCCTCATCAAGTACATCCAAGACAAGTACCAAAAAGAAATCGACAAACGCAAAACCGAGAAAGGCAAGAGCGCCCAAGTCGAAAAGCGAGACGAAATCTTAAAGTTTTTCTCTCCGAAGAATCTAGAATCTCTAGAAAAGATGTTCGATTTGCAGAAAATGATTGTACTTGCGAAACTAAAACTTATAAATAAACTTAATAGTTTAAAGAAAATTGACACATTCGTTCAAACCAAAACGGGTTACAAAGTAACTGGTGAAGAAGGTTATGTAGCAATTGACAAACTTGGTGGTGACGCAGTGAAACTTGTTGATCGTATGGAATTTTCATACAACAACTTTTCACCCGATATATTAAAGGGCTGGGACAAACCTAGTCGTAATTAATGGGATAAACCAGAGGAAAACAAAGTGGCAAAGAAACCGCTTAGATTCAAAGATTTTACATCTGTAGATTACACTCAGTCGGGTGATGATCAACTTGCGCACAATGCTAAGAAACGCAAGAAAGATATACCTACCGGAAATACCGGAGAAGAAGTAGAGAACGAAGCACTAGACATGACCCAACGTCTTGCACGTGGTCGCATGTTTAAAAAGAACAAGGCCAAGATTGCAATGGGTCGCAAACGTGCTCAACGTAAGATTGCCTCTATGGACACTCTGAAGAAACGTGCACGAAAGGCTGCACGTAATATCCTACTCAAGAAACTTACCAAAGATACACCCAAAGGTGAACTCTCATTGTCACGTAGACAGGACATAGAGAAGAGACTCGAAAAGAAGAAACCGGTTATCGATAAGTTATCTCGTAAACTACTACCCCAAGTACGTAAAAAAGAAATGGAACGTAAGAAGGGTGGTAAAAGTGCCGATTAAGAATTTTACTCAATACCTGATCGAAGAAGATCGTGAAGTTTATTTTACCTTTGGTAGAATGAATCCTCCTACTATTGGTCACGGTAAAGTGATGGATGTACTTGCCAAGAAGTCTGGTAAATCAGACTATAAAGTATATGTCTCACAATCACAGAATCCCAAGAAAGATCCCCTATCCTACACAGATAAAGTGAAACATGTACGTAAGATGTTTCCTAAACATGCACGTCAAGTAATGTTAGATAAGGATGTCAAGTCCGTATTTGATATTGCAGTAAAACTATACGATCAAGGTTATACTAAGATCAACATGGTTGTTGGTGCAGACCGTATACGTGAGTTCGATGTATTGTTGAATAAGTACAACGGTACAAAGGCACGTCATGGTTTCTACAATTTCAAGAAAATCAACATTGTCTCTGCGGGTGAACGTGATCCTGATGCGACTGGTGTTGAAGGTATGTCTGCGTCTAAACAACGTGAGAATGCAGCAAAGAATGACTTCGTTACATTTGCACAAGGTGTACCGAAAGGAATGTCTGATAAAGATACACGGAAGTTGTTCAATGATGTTCGGAAAGGAATGGGTCTCAAGGAAGAGCTTGAATTCAAGAATCACATTGAACTAGAAACTGTTTCTGAAACAAGAGAACAGTATGTTCAAGGTGAATTGTTTAAAGTAGGTGACACTGTTGTTATCAAAGAAAGCGATGAAATAGGAACTGTATCTGTATTGGGTGCTAACTATGTTATCGTGGAAACAGATAACGGTAAGTTGCGCAAATGGTTAGATGCTGTAGAACTACTAGAGAAACAAGACTCAGATATCAAAGATCGTAAAGGTACACAACCTGCACGTTATCACTCGGGACTGAAGAAGTCCACCAAAGTTGCACGTGATGCACACTTCAAGAAACACGGTAAGAAAGCAGACGATGATGACTCTGCATACAAACCCGCTCCAGGCGATGCAACAGCAAAGACCAAACCTTCTAAGTACACCAAACAGTTCAAAGACATGTATGAAGAAGTATCTCAGAAAGAACTCAATGACCTTGAAAAGTTTGCTGACCGACTACTGAACAAGTTTGATGTGGATATCGAATTTACTCGTCACTTCAAAGACCGTATGAATGACAAACGAAACAAACCTGCTATTAGTGTTGACGAGTTAGAACGTCTGTTCAAGAAGATGGCTGATAACAAGGGTAAGAAGATCAAGAAGTATGGTAACAAGGAAGCAATCCTGAAGGATATGCAGTCTGACCTGAACCTACCTGTAGTTATCAACTGGAAGAACGGCGAGTTCGAAGTTGTTAACAAAACAATTATGCGTAAGAAAGCATTCAAGTCACCTGATCCCGAACTGAAGTATGAGTCTGTCGAAGAAGATATGACTCCTCGTTGGATGAAGGATATGATCGGGTCTAAACTCAGTCCTAAAAAATACCAACATGCACTGGATGTTCTTAGTAAGATCATTGACCGTAAGAAGAAAGAAACCGGTGGTAACCTTAGACACGGTGTTGTTTATTATGCTGGTCAGGTTGCAAAACAGTATGACGGTGTTGATGCTAGGAATCTCGCTAAAGCATATGAGAAGAGTGTTAAAGAAGCGACTGATCCTGTAGATGCTGCCTCTCAGAAGATTGAACGTGAGAAAGAGACTGATAAGAAGAAACACGACCGTATTCTAGACCGTGCAAGACTCGCTCGCGCAAGACAAAAGAATAGGCAAACTAAATGATTAATTTTAAAAAATACCTTGCCGAAGGGCGGTATTCAGTGTATGATACACTTGACGTTAAAGAAGGATCGGATGGCATTGCAGCTAAGTCAAAGAAGTCTGGTATCTCGGTAGATACACTGAAGAAAGTATATAACCGTGGTGTTGCTGCATGGAAGACGGGTCACCGTCCCGGCACTACCCCGCAACAATGGGGACACGCAAGAGTCAATGCGTTCATCGTCAAAAAGAAGAAAGGCAATTTAAACCACGATAAGGATCTTGCATAATATGAAAACATTTCAACAAATCAGAGAGAAACGCGAATTAGTCACTTTAGGTGGAACATCTAAAACAAGTGGTGAATACTATATGGGTGATGAGGGTATCAAGAAATTGGTTGACCTATCTAAAAAGAATCCCAATATCGAGTACACTGTTAAGTCAGATAACTACGGTGACTTCAAAGCACACTGGTTGAAGAACGGTAAGTTCGCAAAACAAACTGTTGCCAATATTAACTACGATATGGATAAACATAAAGTACGTGGTGTACCGAAAGGTAAGACTGTCAAGGACACTATATTTGTGGTGAGGTACACTAAGTGAAGTCGTTTAAAGAATTGAGAGAGAAGACTCTCACTGCCGCAGAGAAAAAGAAACGGGAAGAGATTGCAAAGGCAATTGAGAAAGATGAACCTGATATGCCAATGGACAAGAAGATGGCAATCGCAACTGCGCAAGCAAAGAAAGTTGCGGAAGGTGCTGAGAAGTACACCGTCAAGAAAGGTAACATGACCCGTAAGGTCGATGGTGCGACTGCCGACAAGATGAAACGACAAGGTTGGAAGTTGATTGCGACCGAAGGACTTGATGAAGGTGCGATGTCTGACTTCCATCTGATGGTTCAAGAGAAGGTACCTGCTGCGCAGATTGCTAAGGAACTTGGACTTGACCTCAAGACCGTGAAGAAACTGATGAAAGATATGAAAGAGTCGGTTGAACTTGAAGAGAAGATGAAAGATAAACCATACGAAAAACAAATTGGTATGGGTGATTCTCGTAGCGAAAAAGAAATTCGTGATCAGATTAGTGGTTTGAGCGATGGCACATTAAAGAAATGGGCAAGTAAACCAGCAGGACGTTTTGGTTCTAAGATTGCTAAATTACAAGATAAAGTGGTCGCTGCCGAGATGAAAAAGCGTGGTCTTAAAGAATCTGTCGAAGAAGCACGTAAAGACTCGTCTGCCGATTTATACTTCAACACATACTCTGCCGCAGTACAACACGCAAAAGCACAAGCAGAGAAGAAAGGTTTTGAGGTAGTAGAAGACGATTGGTTCAACCAAGTAACTACGGGTAAAGGTAAAC
>Ga0213868_10000241_pt1 | contig 51480 bp, 45 predicted proteins | sample PICome_9_FD_160087 | JGI IMG/M metagenome (GOLD analysis project Ga0213868, IMG submission 160087) | Coastal seawater microbial communities near Pivers Island, North Carolina, United States - PICO127 | ecosystem: Environmental > Aquatic > Marine > Coastal | place: USA: North Carolina...
TTGATTCTTTGAGCATGTCTAAGTAGCCTGAAACATCCTCAGGAGATAATTCTTCAATTTGGCTAAGCATTTTTTCTCGATCGGATCCATAATCAAACTCTGTTTGATCGTTGAAATGGAACCTATACCAAGTACTTAGAGGTTTGAACTCAAGATGATCTTCTAAGCTTTCACCAAATAATTCAAATAGCTCATAAAATAGATTAGGCGCTGTTATTACTGTAGGCCCAGCATCATGGAAATAGCCATTTCTTTGGAAAGCTTGTGCCCTACCCCCTAATTTATCGAGACGTTCATATATAGTTACCTTATTCCCTCTTGCTCTAAATCTGATCGCGGCAGCAATACCACCAAAACCTCCTCCGATAATAGCAACTCTTTTCATATCAAGTTAAGCCTTTTAATGATTTCATCTTTTAGTGACTCGATGATTGGTTGAATAATTATAGGTAATCGATGATTATTTAACATAGCATTATTTAATATAGCGACTATTTCTTCTTGTGACTGAATAAAATTTCTTTCAGAAATAAAGTCATTAAATTTGCTTGGCTGTTTAAATATCACTTTTTTTTCTAGAGCTGATAAATTTTCAAGTATTCGAATTACCATAAAATTTGGATGACCTTTTAGAAAATCTGACGATATTTCTTGCTCAAAGCCGATTATATTCTCTATATCGTTTAAATATTGATAAGCGAAACCGAGTTCGTTAGAGATCTCTTTTAGGGCGACACATTCGTCTTCTGTGAGCTCCTTACAACGAAACATACCCATCATAGGTAATGCTATTAATGGAGCAGTTTTATCAATAGCTACCTTTCGACACTGTTCTTTAGTTAGCGTTAAATGATCTAAACTCACATCTAGTGATTGACCAAATATAATCTCTTTTACAGAGCATGATAATAGTTTTAATAGGATATTCTGGTGCCACCCTTGTTCTATTTCAGTAATTTTTCTAAATGATTCTGCAATTAAGTAGTCTCCCGTACAAACAGCTGCAGGTATGCCAAACTCCTTCCAGAGAGACTTTTTTCCTCGCCTCATTGAGTCTTCATCACATATATCATCATGTAATAGGGAAGCACTATGGATCAGCTCACATACAACTGCCCATTTGATATATGTTTGACTTGAAAGCCCTAATAGGCCACCAGAAGCGAGTGCTAAACGGGCTCTTATCCACTTTCCTTTTGACTCATTATGGTGTTTCAGCCAATCAGATATGAATGATTCTTCTATATCAAAACTTCTTGCAAATTCTTCCTTTACAAGATGAAGAAATTTATCTGCCTCTGGAGGCATATAATATTTCATAGGCTCTCTCATATATCTCAGTATAAAAAAAACGCGCCAATGAAGCGCGTTTTTTTCTTATATTTTTTCTTCTACTTATGCGCCAGCATCAGATTTACGTTGAGCAATCATATAAATCATAACACCGAAACCTGCTTTAGCAACAACATCTGCAATTGTATAACCCACTTGAACAGAAGCATTAATTTTACCGAGCTCTAAGGCACCTATGCCAAGCATTGGTAGAATAAAAACTATTGGGTAGAAGCACCAAGAAAGTATAGTCAAAGTTCTTGCATTGGCTACCAATCTTTTGACATCAATGGGTTGAGAATTTATTGAGGCTCCTAAACCTACAACCAATTCTTTTATAATGTAAAGAAAGGGAATCATTGCAGCAGTCCACCATAACCAGCGCTCCTCTCCAGTAGCGGCAACTTCGCCTGGGTAACCTAGAATAACCATCAATGCTGAAGCGACTGCTAGCTTGATGCCTTTTGAATAAGTGTCTTCCTTACTTAACCTCATTACAAGAACTAGTTCTAGTAAAAGTAAGGGTACAGTTAGTAACCAGTCAACATAACGATATGCATCGTTAAATGCTGAGCCAGTAGCAGTCACTGTTCCATCTTTAAGGGTGTATGCATGCTCAAAGCTTTCAAACATTCTGACATAATGATAAAAGGCAATTAGGCATACTAAGCCTGATAGTGTAAGTGCTGTTTTATATGCTGGAGCAACTTGACTACGCTGCGCGAACATAAATACTGTGGCTGCTCCAAACGTTGCAATGGCAAAGGACAGTGAATTAAAGACGAGATTATAATCACCTAATTCCATTCATTTCTCCCCTTAAAAGATATAATTTTTTATAGCGCCCTCTAAAATAAATTTTACAAAAAAATTATGAAGACATTATAAAAAATTGGCGTTACAGGACGAAATGCATTGCCCTCTAACGCCAAACTTACTGCTTGATATTCGAGCTACAGGTTATTAAGCCTTAGACGAAGATGTAGCAGCTACCCAAATAACAACACCAAATGCAATCTTGTTAACGAAGTCAGCAAGGTTGTAAACAAGGTTGAGGTTAGATGCAGCGTCACCACCAGCACCAGCACCTACGATGTAACCTATAGGATAGATTGACCACCCAACAGTTACAATCAAACGTAGTGCATTGAAGGCAGTTTTACTCGCTTCAGTACCCTGGGCTGCACTGATTTGACTAGCTTCACCAACGAAGATTTCGTAGATAATGTATATCCACCCAGCCATACCAATTGCGAATGCTGGCCAATAAGACATAGCTCCAACTTCCCCGAGATATCCGCCAACTAACATCACAACGGATGCAATTAACAGCTTCCAGAACAAAGCAGCACGAACCACAGCTATAGCAGAAAGAATCAAGAAAAACTCGACAATCTGCAGTGGAACAGTTAATAGCCAATCGACGTAGCGAAAGACTGTCGGACTTGCTCCTGTTGATACCCAAACTCCTCGCATGTAGAAGTAATGAATCGCTGCAATACCTGTTACCATCGCAGCAACGGTTAAAGATGTTTTCCACTTGCCTTCTGCACGATCGCGTTCAACAGTGAAAAAGTAAGTTGCCGCAACCATTGCTGCGGATATAATCCAGAAACTGACTCCCGTATAATCACTAGGATTTAAACCTGTCGTTTCCATGTTTCTCTCCTTTTACTTTTATTAAGTTTTATTTCACATTAATGTAAATATTAAAGCTTGCAAGTCTTAACGCCTGCTTCAAATTACTACTTAAATGAGCCTTTCTTTGCAAGTTAAATTGCTTGCCTTAAGGAATCACTCGTCTAATTTGAACAATGAAGACCCTTTAGTCAATAGATTTTTGCTAAAAAACCAATATAAAACCAAATATGATTGATAATTAATGCAATTAAATACCTATTTATTTATTCAATATTAAGGACTACAGGCTAAAAGTACCGATTAATATTAATCCAAATAGGAATCATTATCATCTAAAATAGAGAATCTTATTAAATTATTAACTTCGTCTATGTATGGATAGATAAAATTAGCCTATTCTGGCAATATTAGATATGTAGTTTTTTAAATTCTTGTTTTGGAGTGGTGATGTCGTTTAATAGTTTTCCCGATAAAAAACATATAGCGTCCTTGAGCGCTAAAATGTTAATAGAGATTGGGGCAATCAATTTTAGGCCAAGTGACCCTTATATTCTGACATCTGGTAAAGCAAGTCCAGTCTACATCGACTGTAGAAAGATAATATCCTATCCTAGAGTTAGGTCGGCTCTTATGGATTTTGGAGCTTCCGTGGTGCTAAGAGATATTGGCTTTGAATCTGTAGATGCTATAGCTGGCGGCGAAACAGCTGGTATACCTTTTGCTGCTTGGCTTTCAGAAAGGCTTTCTTTGCCAATGCAGTATGTAAGAAAGAAACCAAAAGGATTTGGTAAGGATGCGCAAATAGAAGGTCATATTATAGAAGGGTCCAAGGTTCTCTTGGTCGAGGATTTAACTACAGATGGAGGTAGTAAAATTAAGTTTTGTAATGCTCTTCGAGAGGCCGGTGCAGAAGTTACCGATACCTTTGTCCTCTTTTTCTACGATATTTTTCCTGACACACAAAAAATACTTGCTGAAAATGATTTAAGGCTACATTTTCTTACGACATGGAAAGATGTTTTATCTGTATGCAGGGATACCAGTTATATAGATGAGTCATCGATCCTGTCGATTGAAGAGTATTTAAATGATCCAAATGGATGGTCTAAAATGAATGGAGGCAAATAAATACCTTAAAACGCCTTGAGAAACTTTTATTTATATTATTAATTTTATTTACCCACCCTTTTCTACAAACATGCGTCAAACTAGTGCTAACTATGACAAAGCCTTTAACACCAGAGCAGGTCGCTATTATTGACAAGAATCATATATGGCACCCCTACTCTTCCTTAACAAAACCTATACCAGTATATCAGGTCGTGAGTGCTTCTGGAGTTCGATTAAAATTATCTGATGGCACAGAATTAATAGACGGTATGTCTTCATGGTGGTCGGCTATTCATGGTTATAATCATCCCGCTTTAAATAAAGCTCTGATAGATCAGATAGGCAAGGTTTCTCATGTCATGTTTGGGGGTATTACGCATGAGCCTGCCGCTTCTCTTTGTAAGACTTTAGTCGATATAACTCCTGATGGCCTAGAGAAGGTATTTCTTTCAGATTCTGGGTCGGTGAGTATTGAGGTGGCTCTTAAAATGGCTCTTCAATTTTGGTCATCTCAAGGGCGTTTTGAGAAGTCCCAGTTTCTCAGTTTTAAAAAAGGGTATCACGGCGATACGTTAGGAGCCATGTCTGTCTGTGATCCAGTAAACGGAATGCATTCTCTTTTTAACCACACTCTTGATAAGCAAATTTTTGCAGAAGCACCTATTTGTGGATTCCATGATCCCTGGGAAGATAGATATATATACGACGTTAAATCGAAACTAGAAGCAAGCTCCCAAAATATAGCAGCTGTAATTATTGAGCCAGTAATGCAGGGTGCCGGAGGGTTAAATTTTTATTCTCCATTTTATATGCAGGAAATTCGAAAACTATGTGACAGTTATGATGTTTTGTTGATTGCAGATGAAATTGCTACAGGCTTTGGTCGCACAGGTAAGTTATTTGCATGCGAGTGGTCAGGTACAAGCCCTGATATCCTATGTGTTGGCAAGGCATTGACAGGAGGCTATATGACATTAGCAGCAACACTTTGCACTAGTAAGATAAGTAACACTATATGTTCAGGAGGTTCAGGTGTTTTTATGCACGGACCTACCTATATGGGGAATCCTTTAGCTTGCTCTGTTGCCAATGCTAGCATCGACCTACTTTTAAATACTGATTGGCAAACAACTATTAAAAGAATCAATACACAGTTAAAAGATCAGCTTTCGAGGCTGGACGGACATCGCAGTGTAAAAAATATCAGATGTTTGGGGGCGGTTGGCGTTGTTGAGATGTTTGAAAAAATCGATATTGGTAAAATACAAAAAGAATTTGTTTCCGAGGGTATATGGATAAGGCCTTTTGATAAAAGAATATATTTAATGCCTTCTTATAATATTTCGTCTGAGGATCTAAAAAAGTTGACCGATGGAATTATAAAAGTTGTCAACAGGCTCTACTAGCTAGTTTTTCAAATTCGAAACTGTTGGTAATCCCTCTAATTTCTTATTCCAAGTGATTTTAGCCCCATACTAATATTGATTTTTTTTAAGAATGATGCGCTATGATTTCTAGCTTTTATGGCTCCTTTGCATAATATGGACTCAATATAATCAGGAGATTCGATTAGCTCATTATAAAGAATTCTCGGTTTTTCAAGCTCCCCATTAACAAGTTCAAAAAGTTGTTTTTTTGCATCTCCCCATGAAATTCCATTTCTAAATGATTCCCGCATATAGCTAATTTGATCTGGTGAAGCAAACGCTTTCCAGATTTGAAATACGACAGAAGAGTCTGGATCTTTTGGCTCTCCAGGCTCCAGAAGATTTGTTTTAATTTTATTAATTTGTTTTTTTAGTTGTTTTTCAGATAAGAAAAGAGGAATAGTATTTCCGTAACTCTTACTCATTTTTCTACCATCTGTGCCCTGTAAGAGTGAGATTTGGTCATCAACGACAGCTTGCGGTAAAGAGAACTGTTTGCCATAGAGATAATTAAAGCGTTGAGCTATATCTCTGGCCATTTCTATATGCTGAACCTGATCTTTTCCAACTGGAACTTTGGTGGCATTAAACATGAGTATGTCTGCTGCCATCAGAATTGGATATGAGAACAAACCCATAGCCACTCCAAAATCATTATCTTCACCAGAATTAATATTTTTTTGGACTGCATCTTTGTATGCATGCGCTCTATTCATTAATCCTTTCGGTGCTACGCACATCAAATACCAACATAACTGAGGTATCTCTGGAATATCAGATTGTCGGTAGAATGTTACATTAGTAGGATCTAAACCAAGTGCTAGCCATGTTGCAGCAATTTCTTTTGTTGATTGATGTACCACTTTTGGATCCTGGCACTTTATCATTGCATGAAAGTCCGCAAGGAAGAAGAAGCTATCAACATTTTTTTCTTTACTAGCCTCTATCGCAGGTCGAATAGCACCCACATAGTTACCCAAATGAGGTGCTCCCGTAGTAGTTATTCCCGTAAGCACCCTATTCGAAACGTTTTTCGATTTAATTTCCATCTAAAATCCTGTTTATATATAAATATAAAGATTATAACTTTTTATTGGGCATAAAAAGTATCTTATAATCATAAAATGAGCACTGCAATTTCGGCCATACTTTTGCAATACAGTATTTCATTATAATTTTTCTGCATCTAAGAACTTACTCAGCATTTGAAACAAATAAAAAGCATCTTCTTTACCTGCAATTTCCCTTATAGAGTGCATGGCAAATGTAGGCACGCCTATATCAATAGTTTTTATACCGATATTTGCTGCTGTGATAGGCCCTATAGTGCTTCCGCATGACATATCAGCTCTATTAACAAAAGATTGTGTTGGGATATTGATATCATTACATAAGTTTTTCAGTAATGAGGATGTCAAACTGTCGGTAGCATAACGTTGGTTGGCATTAACTTTTATTACGAGTCCGTTGTTTATAATAGGAGAATGATTTTCATCATGCTTATCTAAAAAATTGGGATGAACGCCATGTGCATTATCAGTAGAAATAAGCATTGAGTTTGCAACAACACGGGACTTAGTTTCAGCCTGACCAAAAAGCCGATTGAGCAGTGATTCCATAAATGCCCCATTCGCACCTATAGCAGAGGTGCTACCAACTTCCTCATGATCATAGCAGGCAAGCATACTAGTTACTTGTTTATTAGTTCTAGTGATTGCTTGAACACCAGCAAAGCAACTTAAGAGGTTATCGAGTCTTGCGCTAGATATGAACTCTTTTTTAAGCCCGATTAAACCTGGTGGCTGAGTATCATAAAAGGAAAGATCGTAATCTATTACTGACAAGTTATCAGATTTTGATATTGAAGATAATTGAGAAACGAGTTCTTTAGCCAAAATATCTCTAAAATCTTCATTATTTTTGGGGCATTCAGTTAAGATTGGACGCATCTCAGTTTCAGGATTAACTATGTAACCTTTATTTGCATCTCTATTTAAGTGAATTGCTAGACTTGGGATAATGGCGATTGGTTTTTTAAAGTCTATTAATGCTACAGCAAGTTTATTATCTTTATTTTTATAAGTAACTTTCCCAGCGATAGACAGATCACGATCAAACCATGTATTTAGAAGCACTCCACCGTAAACCTCTACACCTAATTGAAAATATGTTTTTTTGTGGATCTCTGGGTTGGGTTTTATTTTTAAGCAAGGGCTGTCAGTGTGTGTCCCAATAAGACGAATACCTGTTTCTATAGGTTCTTTAGCTCCAACAATAAACGCGATAATAGATGAATCATTACGAGTTACGTAATATCCATTATTACTTTTTAGGCACCAAGGTTCACTTTCATCTAGATTTTCAAATCCTGCAGAATTTAAAAACTTCTTCATATTATCTACAGCATGGTAGGACGTCGGTGAATTTTCAATAAATTCAATTAGTTGTTCGCTATAAGTAAAGTTATTCATATAATTTCTCAGATTGTTTGTTTATTAAGTAACAATTGTGATCATAATCAAGAATATACCTAAAATGAGTCTATAAATAACAAAGGGTATCATCCCTACTTTGTTGATTAAAATAACAAATAAATTTATGCATGTGTACGCAGCTAAGAAGGATATTAATGTTCCCAACATAAGGTCTCCCCAGTTGATAGCCGTATCGCCAGCTATTTGAACGACTTTATATGAACCACTTAAAAAAATAATTGGTATAGCCAGCAAGAAAGAAAATTTAGCTGCAGCTGTTCTTTCAAATCCCAATAAAAGAGCAGCTGTGATGGTTATTCCAGATCTTGATGCCCCGGGTATCAGTGCTATAGCCTGAGCAAGTCCAACCAAGAGTGCAGTTTTCCATGTAAATTCATTTATTTTTTTTGTCTTTACAGAGGTGTAGTCTGCAAAACCGAGAGCTAACCCAAAAATTATAGTTGCAATTCCTATTATGCTTAGGGTTCTCAAATGTAATTCAATTAAGTTCCCGAAAATTAGCCCAATCAATCCAGCTGGAATCGTTGATAAAATGATACACCAGCATAATCTACTCTCTGCGGTACTCCTTCCATTAGTGAAGCTAGATAACCAGGCAAATAATAACTTTTTAATATCATCATATAGATAAATAATTACAGCGATTAAAGAGCCAATATGTAGAGCTATATCAAAAGCTAGACCCTGATCTCTCCACCCTAGCAGCACAGACGGTAAGATAAGATGAGCTGAACTGGAGATAGGCAAAAATTCAGTTAAACCCTGAATCAAAGATAGAGCTATTAAATGCAATAAGTCCACTAGATTTCATCCTTCTGCTTTTATGTTTTCCTTAATTTTTTTCTTTTTTTCCATTTAATATCATTCCTTAAGTAAATCGGACTAACTTCCTGAATATTAATACCTTGTCCTTTTTTCAAATGCAGTTGAGCTATATTAAGAATATCTTGGGCTTCAGGGAGCATTACAATATGGTCTAAATCTAGAGTATTTTCTGATACTGGATCATTACAATTGATAACATTACCAGTCAAAATTACTGGTAATTCTATTGAATTTTTTAAGCACTGAGGTGACGTAACACAATCTTTACTGTCACGGGATAAAATTCCAGATTTATATGAAAATTTAGCCCAATATATTTCGTTCATTCGAGCATCAATCATTGGAACTATATTTAAATCTTCTTCTATTTTAAGCTTTCTGATTGCTGTATATGCAAGTGTTTCAAGACTAGAAACGGGTAAGACAGGTATATTAGCTCCATAAGCTAACCCTTGAACGATACCAAAGCCTATCCTTATACCCGTGAATGATCCTGGTCCAGCGGTAAAGGCTATATAGTCCAATTTATCCAAAGTTAAGTTGCTTTTACTCAAAACCTCATCAATCATTGGTAGAATTAATTTCGTATGGTTTCTTTTCGCTTGATTACATTCTGTGATCAGCTTATTTTCTGAGCTTAAAGCTGCAGAGCATGATGATGTGGTTGAATCAATTGCTAATATATTAACCATTTTAATGAAGTCTTTCACTAATGATATCTGCAAGAGCAGACATAAATAATGGCGAATCATTTACACAAGATATATAACTATAGTTTTCACCACCAGCATCAAGAAATAACTCTCGATATCCAATATTTAATTCTTCAAGTGTTTCGAGGCAATCTGCCGTAAAAGCTGGACTTATAATATCTATAGACTTTATACCATCTTTTATACAATCATTAAGCTGATCATCTATATATGGTTGAAGCCACTTTTTGGGGCCAAATCTAGATTGAAAACCCATTGACCAATTAGCATCTTTCAAATGAAGTTTTGCAGCTAGAGCTTTAGCGGTTGATAAACAATGAGCTGCATATGGATCACCTTTATCTGAATATTCTTGGGGTATCCCATGAAAAGACATTAATAACTTTTCTTTTTTACCATAAGTTTTCCAATGATCTTTTATCGTCTGAGCCAATGCATCAATATAACCAGAATGTGCTGCATAAGATTTTATGACTGTGACATCAGGCACGTTCCTAGAATTTTTAATTATATTGGCTACTTGATCGTATATAGCTCCTGTTGTTGATCCTGAGTACTGTGGATACATTGGTAGCACTATAAAGCTTTCAATTTTTTCTATTTTTAGCTTCTCCAGTACAAATTCAATTGATGGCTCTCCATAAGTTACCGCATTGACAACCAAAGGTCCCTCAGGACCATATTGTGCATTAAGTTCTTTTTGTAGTTTTTTTACCTGCCGGGAAGTGATCACTCTTATCGGTGATCCTTTGCATTTATTTCTAGCAACTTCAGTGCATTGATCTGTAGTGCACCCTTGCCACCATATTTCTTGGTATGCTCTTGCAACTTTTTTTGCTCTAAGTGGTATGACAATAAACCTTAAAAGTAGCCACCAAAAAAATTTGGGAAGCTCAACAACTCTTCGATCAGCAAGGAATAACTTTAAGAAATCTGATACACCTTTTGCTGTCGGTGATTCAGGCGTACCAAGATTTACGAGGATAACAGCAGTTTTTTTCATAATAATTAAGCAGCTTCGTTCGTGGGATAAAAAAATGGGCTCATAGAGCCCATTTTGCGTCGCTTATCACTATAACATCAAGCTAATGATGCTTCTAATCTTGCTTGAACTTCATCAAGCGGCCCTACACCGTCTACACAGCTATATGATGGTGCACTTGTTGAGTCGACGGAAGATAGACTCTGATAGAATCCTACTAGAGGCTTAGTTTGCTCATGATATACGTCAAGTCGATTGCGAACAGTGCTCTCCTTATCGTCTTCGCGCTGAATCAAAGGTTCACCAGTTATATCATCAAGGCCATCTTTTTGGGGGGGGTTGTGCTCTATATGGTATACGCGACCTGAGTTTTCATGAACCCTTCTGCCACTTAGGCGTGCAATTATCTCTTCGTCTTTTACATGTATTTCTATTACTTTATCTATTTCAATTCCCTCTGAAACCAGAGCTTGAGCTTGGGGTATTGTCCTTGGAAAACCATCAAATAAAAAACCATTGATACAGTCATCTTGTTGAATACGCTCTTTTACTAGGGCAATAATTAGATCATCAGAAACTAACCCACCTGAAGCCATTATTCCCTTTGCTTTTAACCCTAATTCTGATTCAGCCTTAACAGCGGCTCTCAACATGTCTCCTGTAGAGATTTGAGGTATAGTAAATTTTTCTGTGATATACGCTGCTTGGGTTCCTTTGCCGGCGCCCGGTGGTCCTAAAAGAATAATTCTCATCTAACATCTCCAATTTTAGAAGAAAAACATGGTTATTCACGGTTTAAAAATTATGAGATCAAACATTACACATAAATTAAGCTGATCACAAGAAAACTAGAGTTTATTCTTAGTAATGTTTTTTTGCTTTACTCCAGAGTTTTTCAAGTAACTCAGAGTTAAGATCTGAGATTGAGCCCCCTTCTTTATCTAACTTAGCCTCAATATAATTAAATCTACACTCAAACTTTTTTGATGACCCCCTAAGAGCAACTTCTGCATCTACATCTAAGTGCCTGCATAAATTTACAATTGTGAATATTAAATCCCCAAGTTCTTCATTAATATTTTCTTTATCTTTTTTTTCTATTGCTTCTGATAATTCTAACACTTCTTCATAAACTTTATTGAAGATTTCTTCATTTGTTTTCCAATCAAAACCAAAGGTTGCCGCTCGCTTTTGTATTTTTTGAGCTCTCATTAAAGAAGGCAGCGTTACTGGTATATCAGCCAAGATTGATTTCTGACCTTTTTTCTCACGCTCTTTTAACTTTATCACTTCCCATTTTTTCTTAATATCTTCTGAGTTAAAGTTTTTCTTTAAATTTAGACTTTTACCCGAAAGTGTCCCATCTGGAAAAACATGAGGGTGTCTACTAATTAATTTTTTTACGACAGAAGATATTACATCTTTTAAGCTAAAGAGATTTTTTTCATCTGCCAGATTACAATAAAATATAATTTGAAAAAGTAAGTCGCCTAGTTCCTCCTTGAGATTACTAAAATCGCGGTTCTCGATAGCATCAACAACTTCATAAACCTCCTCTAAGGTATATGGAATTATGGAATTAAATGTTTGTTTGATATCCCAAGGACAGCCGGAAATAGGATCTCTTAATCTTTCCATAAGAAATAAAAGATCATCTATTGAGAAGAGTTTATCAGGCATATATTCCAGAGGATAGGTAACGATCTCCTCTATCGCAAACTATAGCGACTATAACCGCATCATTTGTTTTTTTGGAGATTCTCAAGGCTGCTGCAACTGACCCCCCAGATGATACACCACAAAATATACCTTCCTGAGTGGCCATTTTTCTCATAGTTTCCTCAGCCTCTTTTTGACCCATATCTATAATTTGGTCGACCTGTGATAATTTATAGATACTTGGTAAATACTTTTTTGGCCAACGTCTAATACCAGGTATGCTTGCCCCATCCTCTGGTTGTAAGCCTATAATTTGAACATTAGGATTTTTTGACTTCAGATAACGTGAAACTCCCATTATCGTGCCAGTTGTGCCCATTGAGCTTACAAAATGGGTTATTTTTTTTCCACTTTGTTCCCAAATTTCAGGACCAGTATTTTCGAAGTGCGCTAAAGGATTATCAGGGTTTCCAAATTGGTCCAAAACTTTTCCCATACCATCGGTTTCCATTGATTTAGCTAGATCTCTAGCTCCTTCCATGCTTGATTCTTTTGATACTAATATTAAATCTGCGCCATAAGCCCTCATTGCAGCTTTTCTTTCCTCAGTATTATTTTCTGGCATGATTAGTATCATTTTGTATCCTTTTATTGCAGCTGCCATAGCTAAAGCAATACCAGTATTCCCTGATGTAGCTTCAATAAGCACATCCCCAGGTTTAATTTCACCACGGGCTTCAGCGCGTTGAATCATACTAATTGCAGGTCTATCTTTTACAGATCCAGCAGGATTATTACCTTCCAGCTTCACAAGAATAGTGTTTGAGCTCTTTTCAGGTATACGTTGTAGTGCGACAAGTGGTGTTTTTCCTATACAGGACTCTATTGTTGGATATGGCATAAAAATCCACCTCAGATAAAATCATCTAAATTTTAATTATACAAATCTTAAGCTAATATATTTATATCGAAGTCTAACTTATCACTTACCTCAAGAATACTTTAATCAGTATTCCTTAAAACTAAAATAGACTGCACCTCTAAAAAATCACAACAAAGGATAGTACGTGATCAGACTCATCTGACAAGCTTATAAGTGCTTGTTTCGCACCTATAACCCCCATCTTTTTTTTTGCCTCCCCAGTTAATTTAAGTATTGGGGCTCCAAAACTATCATTTTTTACCTCAAAGTCATGCCATGATATTCGGCCAATACCAGTTCCTAGAGCCTTACTTGCTGCCTCTTTTGCTGAAAAACGCTTAGCTAAAAAGCTTATTGATTTATTCTTATTTTCAAATATATTAAGTTCAGCACGACATAAGATTCTTGTTGAAAATCGGTCTCCATACTTGTTAAAGATATTTTCAATTCTAGAGATCTTCAAGATATCTGTTCCTATGCCAATTATCATCTACTAGCTCCAATATCTAAACTTAAAAATACTCATAATAAGTAATTTTTACCAAGTTAACTATTTTTTGACAATTTATTTTTCTTAAAAAAGCTACGACTCAATAGAGGTTTTTCACCTATATGTGGCTGTAACGCAAGACGTATCAGTTTCTTTGCAGCTTGCGGTGATAATGAGAAATCACCATTTTTAAATGCTATCAAATCACATCCCCTAAATAAGTCACTAGAGTGGTTGATAGCAGTGTTGTTATTTTTTGATAAAAAGCCAAAATCTGGTACGAAGTAGTATTCATCATCATGATCAATTGGCTCATCGAGTTCCGCGTCAGTCGTTAGGTTTAAACCGTAACCTAGCTCCTCAAGTAATGAAAATTCAAAAGTACGTAAACTCTCTGATAGGGATATATTTGTTGTGAGATCTATTAGCACATTAACATAGTTGTCATAAATTACTTGATGAGGATCGTTTTCAGCGAGAAGTCTCATTAATAGTTCATTAAGATAAAAACCACAAAAGAGGCTATCGCCCTTAAGTGATATTGGAGCAGAAGAATGCTCTATTTGAGTTATTGTCTTGAGGTTAGATTTGCCTGCCCAGCTTACTAAAATTTGCGAGTATGCATTGAGCTTTATTGCCTTTTTCTTTCCTCTCGAGCCTCTTGAGATGGCACGGATTCTGCCAAAAGATCTTGTAAAGAGATCAACTATTTGGCTTGTTTCTCTAAAAGGCCGCGTGTGTAATATGAATGCTAGTTCAGGCTGCATAAGGGAATACAAAAAATTTGCTAGAATTCAGATTTATATCCAAGACTTTTGAGTGCATTTTTGTCATTAGACCATCCTCGCTTAACTTTGATCCACAAAGTTAGCATCACCTTACTTTCAAGTAGTTTTTCCATATCAAGACGCGACTCTTTACCTATCATTTTTAGTCTTTCGCCTTTATCTCCAATTGCAATTTTTTTTTGACCCTCTCTTTCTACGAGTATAAGTGCATTAATGTGACAGATATTTTTTTCGTATTTAAATTTTTCTATTTCTACTGTGGTTTCATATGGTAGCTCCGCACCTAACTGGCGTACTATTTTCTCTCTAATCAATTCTGCTACAAGAAATCTCTCACTTTTATCGGTAACCTGATTATCAGGAAAATAATATTCTCTAAAGGGTATATTATTTTTAATTTCTGATTCTAATAAATCAAGCTGATGACCAAATAAGGCAGATATAGGAATAATCTTAGCTTCTGGATAGCGTGCTGAAAGATCTTTGATGTGTGGAGCCATATCTTGATCTACAGATATCTTATCAAACTTATTGATAGCAATAATTACAGGTATCTTCATTTTAAATACTTCCTTTGCTACCCTTATATCTGTTTCGTTCCATATATCACGATCTAGGACTAGAATTATTAAGTCTACATCTTTTAAAGCACTTTCTGCTTCATGATTCATATAACGATTAAGTGCTTTTTTTTGATTAAAATGTATACCTGGCGTATCTACAAAAATTATTTGAGCATTTTTTGTAGTTTTTATTCCGAGCAAATTATGCCTAGTTGTCTGGGGCTTCCTAGAGGTTATGCTAAGTTTGGAACCTAAAATGTGATTAAGCAAAGTGGACTTACCAACATTAGGTCGCCCGACTATCGCCACATACCCACATTTTTTTGGACATTTACTCTCTGCCATTTAAAAGTTCCATAATTGCTTTTTCAGCTGCCTTTTTCTCAGCATCCCTTTTTGTTGCTCCTAGACCTTCAGTTGATTTTTTTAGACCGCTGGCATGACATTCAATTTTAAATTTTTGTTTATGAGCTTCTCCAGATATATTCATTATCTTATACACAGGAAGTGCTTGGCTTCTCGACTGCATTAGTTCTTGGAGCTCGGTTTTTGGATCTTTTTGACCACTCATTTTTAAATTTTTTAATCTTTTATCAAACCACTTAAGGATACATATTCTACAAGGGTCAATACCACCATCTAAGAAGATTGCGCCGATAACCGCCTCAACGGCATTAGCAAGAATTGAGGATCTAAAACGTCCACCATTTGTCATTTCTCCTTTACCTAATACTAAAAATTCCCCAATATTTAACTCATTAGCAATTTTAGCAAGTGTTTTTCCCTTTACTAAATCTGCTCTATATCTACTTAGTTCCCCCTCTTTACTCTGAGGAAGTAGATTATAGATCTCATGACTAATTATAAAATTAAGAATAGAATCACCCAGAAATTCTAATCGTTCATTATTAGATGAACCGAGGCTTCTGTGTGTAAGCGCGAGCTCCAACAAAAACTTATCTTTAAAATCGTAGCTAATATTATTTGAGAGTTGATTTTGTGTTTTTTTCATAATTTAGTTTTTTCTATCATCTAATTTTTCCTGCACCAGAAAAGCTTGGAAGCTCGCTAAATGAGCTCCAACTCATCCAAATTAACATTGCTTTACCTACAATATTAGCTTCTGGAACAGCGCCCCACATCCTACTATCACTGCTATTATCTCGATTATCTCCCACCATAAAATAGTGTCTTGGTGGAACAACAATAGAGTAGTTTTCTCCAAGGCTGGATGGTATTTTTCTTTTTCTTACAAGATGTTTAACTCCATCTAGAATTTCATTTTCTATTATATAATCTTTATTTTTTGCGTCCTCAGTCAAGAAAGTATAATTTACCTCGCTTCCATTTAAATATAATATATTTTTTTTTATCGTGATCTTATCGCCAGGCAAACCAAGGACTCTCTTAATAAAGTATCTTTTATCATGCGGAGGTGTAAAAACCATTACATCTCCTCTTTCTGGATAACCTAAATCAAAAAACTTAAATCTAGTTACGGGAAATCTTAAGCCATAGGTAAACTTATTTACTAAAATATAATCACCTACTTTTAAGGTTGGTATCATTGATCCTGAGGGGATCTGAAAAGGTTCGAAAATAAAAGATCTAAGTACAAAAACAAAAAGCAAGACTGGAAAGAAAGAGCCAAGATAAGTAGAAAATTTGATAAAAATTTGGGGTTTTGTATCGTTATTTAGCTTGCTTACTAGCAAAAAAATTCCACTGATGAAGACAAGTATTGTAAGCAAAAGTGGGAAATTAATATCCATTAGATTCTCAGTTATCAGTTTTTAAAACAGCCAAAAAAGCTTCTTGGGGGATTTCTACATTACCAACCCTCTTCATTCTTTTTTTGCCTTCTTTTTGTTTTTGCAGTAATTTTTTCTTACGAGTAATATCCCCGCCATAACATTTTGCAGTAACGTTTTTGCGAAGCGCTTTAACGGTTGTTCTCGCTATAACATGTCCTCCAATGGCAGCCTGGATTGCAACATCGAACATTTGTCTGGGTATCAGTTCCTTCATTTTTTCAGTTAGTTGTCGTCCAGTTCTCTGTGAATTAGCACGATGGAGGATAAGTGCTAAAGCGTCAACTTTATCAGCATTAATTAGAACATCTAGTCTTACTAAGGGCGCTACCTCGAATCTTACAAAGCTGTAATCGAGTGATGCAAAGCCCCGACTTACAGATTTTAATCTATCAAAGAAATCCATTACCACTTCGCTCATTGGGATATCATATGATAATGAAACCTGTTCACCAACAAACTGGAGATCTTTTTGGACGCCTCTTTTTTCAACACAAAGAGTAATTACGTTACCAACATGTTCTTTTGGCACCAGGATATTAGCTTCACATAAGGGTTCACGCATTTCTCTAACTTGCGCTGGATCTGGCAAATCAGTTGGGTTTGATATGTGTATGGTTGATCCATCTGTCTTTAAAATCTCATAAACAACAGTTGGCGCTGTAGTAATTAAATTTAAGTTATATTCTCGTTCTAGTCTTTCCTGAATGATCTCCATATGTAATAAACCTAGAAAACCACAACGAAATCCAAAACCCAGTGCATCAGAGTTTTCAGGCTCAAAAAATAAGGAAGCGTCATTAAGGGTAAGCTTCGCTAAAGCTTCTCGAAAGTCTTCGAAGTCATCCGAGCTTACGGGAAATAATCCAGCATAGACTTGTGGCTTTATAGTCTTGAATCCAGGTAAGGATTGTGTATCTGGAGTGCTACAATGTGTAAATGTATCACCTACAGGTGCACCAAGAATATCTTTTATTCCAGCGACTACAAATCCTACTTCCCCTGCTTTTAGGACACCAGTTTTTTTTCTTTTTGGGGTGAATATACCAACTGCATCGACATTGTGAGGTTTACCAATTGACTTAGTGATTATCTTATCTTTTGTTTTTAGTTTCCCAGCAGTAACTCTTACAAGGGAAACAACGCCTAAATATGCATCAAACCAAGAATCAATAATTAAAGCCTGTAATGGAGCTTCGATATCTCCTTCTGGGGGTGGAATCTTAAGAACAAGCCGCTCAAGAATCTCTTCTATGCCTAATCCAGTTTTTGCGCTGCAGTGGACTGCATCTTCAGCATCTATACCAATAATGTTTTCAATTTCTTTAATAACTTTTTCAGGATCAGCCTGAGGTAAATCCATCTTATTTAAAACTGGAATAACTTCGAGTTCTTGCTCGATTGCTGTATAGCAATTTGCAACTGATTGAGCTTCTACACCCTGAGCAGCATCCACTATAAGAAGAGCTCCCTCACAAGCAGCTAATGACCGAGATACCTCATATGAAAAGTCAACGTGTCCAGGTGTATCAATAAAATTTAATTGATAGCTTTTATTGTCTTTAGCTCGATAGTTTAATGTTACGCTTTGAGCCTTAATCGTTATGCCCCTCTCTCGCTCAATATCCATTGAATCAAGCACTTGTGCAGACATTTCTCTTGAGTCCAGTCCACCACAATGCTGGATAAACCGGTCTGCAATCGTAGACTTACCATGATCGATATGTGCGATAATAGAAAAATTTCTTATATGGTTTAAATTAGACACAGAATAAAATTTTCGCTGTAGTGTGTAGCCTTTCACAGGCAAATTTAGCAAGGTTTAATTTGTTAATTTTAACCTATTTGACATAGAGACGCTATGAAATGCGGGAAAAGAAAAAAGCTATTTTATAATTAGAGTTTGAGGTATATTTTATTCAGATATAAATTTTTCTTCATTTTGATTATAGGTATGAAGAAGACCATCAAGATATCTTTGAACCTGTTCGCGTGTTAAGTTACCATTTGTTTTTTTACTCTGAAATAAAATTTCATTTGATGGCATCGATTTTTTTTGAGAATGATTTGATATCGCAACATTTCTTGCCATAGTGGGCGGTATACCAAATTCAGCGGATGTTCGCAGGTTAGTAGAACCAAGATTTAATTGTATGTTTTCTGTTTTGACAAATGCAGAAGAATGTTCAGCTGTATTTTTTTTATATTCCTGCATCCCTAATAAAGCAACTGTAGCTACAGAAGCTGCTACAGCAAATCTTCCTAATGGTTTAATTAGATACTCAGACACACTCTTCTTACCAAAAGTTTTTTCGAGGTGTATTGCAGATGAAATAGCAGGTGAAAAGTCTATTACTTTATTTGGAAGACATTTATTAATAGAAGCTGAAGTCATTTCATATCGACGCCATTTGTCACGAAGTGACGAATTAGAAGAAAATTCTTTAAGCACTCTGCGTATTTCAATTTCTTCAGCCTCACCGTCAAATACAGCGGAAAGAGTTTCTTTTTGATAATTATCATCGACGCTCATATTCTAGCAACCATTTATTTTGTAATTCAACCTACAACTTATGACCATAATAAACTGAAAAGGTTCAATTATAATAAGTTAGTTCTCCATTTCTTTTATTTTTTCTTCTAGCGCTTCGCGAGCACGAAAAATTCTTGATCTTACTGTGCCTACAGGACAATCCATTATATCTGAAATTTGTTCGTAACTGAGGTCTTCAAATTCACGTAACATTAAGGCATTGCGAAGATCCCCAGGCAGTTCCTTTATCGCCATATCTATAACTGTTTCTAGCTCATTCTTCGAAAGGATATTATCGGGAGAATCGAGATTCTGCAATTGACTACTATGTTCTGTGATTTCAGAGTCATTTAGATCAATGTCGAATGAGGGTGGACGTCTATTACGTGCAAGTAGGTAATTCTTGGATGTGTTTACAGCGATACGATAAAGCCATGTATAAAACGCACTCTCGCTTCGAAAGGCTTCAAGTGCTCGGTATGCTTTTATAAAAGTTTCTTGGACCACATCATTGACTTCATCAAAGTCTTTGACATATCTAGAAACAACAGCATGCACCTTAAATTGATGCTTGATTACAAGCAGATCAAAAGCACTCTTGTCCCCTTTCTGCACAAGAGCTACTAGTTGATCATCACTAATTTTTACCTGCTCATCTTTCATCGATACCCTAGCTTGTTTAACTTACAACACAAAAAATGCAGAGAAATTAATTATCGCTTAGATATAATAACATTACTTGAATTAAATTAGACCTGAGTAGAGTAAAAATTGATATGTCCAATAGCCAACATGTACTCGTAATAGGTAGCGGTGCAGCAGGAATGACAGTCGCCCTTGAGCTTTCTTGTAAGTATAAGGTTTCAATATTAAGTAAGAGTGCCATTGAGTCTGGGTCAACCTGGTGGGCCCAAGGGGGAATTGCTAGTGTATTTGATCATGAAGACTCAATAGAATCTCATTATCAAGATACCATAAGAGCAGGTGCTGGCATGTGCCATGAGAAAACTGTCAGATCCGCTGTAGAGCGTGGTCCTAAAGCTATCAGCTGGTTAGTGGAGCATGGCGTTGATTTTACTCAAAACTCAAGTGACGAGTATCATCTTACTCAAGAAGCTGGGCATAGTCATCGAAGAATCCTTCATTCAGCAGATTCTACAGGTAAGGAGGTATCAGCCTCTTTAGCGGATAAAGTTAAGAAAGACCCTAATATAAAACTTTATGAGAACCATATTGTTGTAGATTTAATAACCCAAGCTGATAGGAGTTCAAGTCGGATAAGATGTACCGGAGCCTATGTTCTCAATACCGAAAAAGATAACGTGAGTGTTTTTCATGCAAAAGTCGTAGTTTTAGCAACTGGTGGAGCAAGCAAAGCATATCTTTATACAAGCAATCCTGACGGAGCCACTGGAGATGGAATAGCACTTGGCTGGAGATCTGGTTGCAGAGTCGCAAATCTTGAGTTTAACCAATTTCATCCGACATGCTTATACCACCCAAATGCAAAAGCTTTTTTGCTTACAGAAGCACTCCGTGGAGAAGGAGCATATCTAAGACTCCCGAATGGAGATCGCTTCATGTCAAAATTTCATTCAAAAGCTGAACTAGCACCAAGAGATGTGGTTGCAAGAGCAATTGACTATGAAATAAAAAGATTGGGTTGCGATTGTGTATTTTTAGATATTACACATAAGCCAACAGAATTTATTGATAAACATTTTCCTTCTGTAAAAAAATATTGTCTGAAGTTTGGATTAGACATTACGACTGACATGATTCCAGTGGTCCCAGCTGCACACTATACTTGTGGCGGGTTGATGGTTAACCAATATGGACAAACTGATTTATGGAACCTTTATGCCGTCGGGGAAACTGCTTTCACTGGTTTGCATGGTGCGAATAGAATGGCTAGCAACTCTCTCTTAGAGTGTGTAGTTTTTGGAAGGATTGCTGCAGAAGAAATATACAGAAGAATGCCAGATATATCGGATTTCATGGTTGCAAATCCATGGGACGAGAGCAGAGTAACCCATTCTGATGAAGATGTTATTATTTCTCATAATTGGGATGAGCTTAGGCGTTTTATGTGGGATTATGTTGGTATAGTAAGATCTAAAAAAAGATTAGAAAGGGCAGAACATAGAGTAAAATTATTACAATTAGAAATTCAAGAATATTATAGCAATTATAAAATTGGTAAAAATTTAATAGAGTTAAGAAACCTTGTTCTTGTTTCAGAGCTAATAATTCGATGCGCAAAACAACGTAAAGAAAGTAGAGGTTTGCATTATACCTTGGATTATCCTGAGACATCAAAAATCGCAAAGGATACAATTATGGTACCAATTAATTTTGCCGCGCAAAATATTGTTGTTAATACAGCTTGAACCTATTTTAATTCAAATTCTGGACGAACTAAATGCCTTGTATTTCTGATTATATCGACTATTTTTTGTAACTCTGGATTGCCAGAATTTTTTCGGTCTATGAGCCAGTTCCAGAGATCTTGGTCCTCGCATTCAAGCAGTTTCCAGTATCTCATTTGATCCTCAATTGTTAATTGTGGATAAACTTTCTCAAGAAAAGGTAACAACATTAGGTCTAACTCAAGCATACCCCGTCTACTTGCCCATGAAAGTCTTTTTATATCCATTAACAACACCTTTTAGCTAAAACTAAGCTTCATTATAGTGGAACTAGCTTAGTTTACGCACTAAGATACATATAAGATTCGTTTATTATGGATATATATGGAAAATTGGCATTCTTTTTTAAAAAAAAATGGCGCAAAATTCTCAAACAAGAAAGAAATATCATTTGAGAAGACACAGCCAATTGTGGACCACTCGAAAAAAGAGAGTTTTTTTATACCATTGACTCATCTCGGCTTGATACAGCTTGAAGGCATAGATGCCAGACAGTTTCTTCAAGGACAAGTGACTTGTGACGTTGGGTTGCTCTCAAATAATAATAGTATTTTCGGCGCAAAATGTACTCCAAAAGGCCGTACATTAACTAACTTTCAACTTCATGAAATTTGCGATGATAAATTATTGATGATCATGCACCGCTCATTGATTGATTTGGTGATAAAAGATCTTTCCAAATATGCTGCATTTTATAAAGTTACCCTCATTGATGCGACAGAACTCTATGCCATTTTCGGCTTAGTCAATGTAACCCTTGACTATCAGTTTGATGTAAGTTCTTCTTTTTCTTATAAGGATGGCAGAGAGCTTGTTGCTGTCTCTGGGAACCATGCAACAGACTTATGGAACGAGTTATCAAATATATCAACCGTTGCCGGTTATAACTCCTGGGAAACTCTTAATATACAATCAGGAATACCGATATTACAGAAAGAAACTTCAGGTTCTTTTGTTCCGCAAATGCTCAATCTAGATTATCTTGATGCTATAAGCTTTTCTAAAGGCTGTTATACCGGACAGGAGGTGGTTGCTAGAATGAGGTATCTCGGTAAGCTGAAAAGAAAAATGTACCGTATAAACAGAACTAGTAATCAGATTGTACCTCCAGGTACACCTTGTTATGTTGAAGATATAAATCAGATTTCTGGCTATGTGATATCAAGTGTACAGATAGACTCTAATTTTCAGGAACTTTTGGCAGTTCTTACAGATCAGGCTGCTGTAAGTCAACATATGTCTATTGGTAATGCTAATATCGAAAAAGTTCAATATTTACCTCTAAGTTACATAAAAAGCTAGGTTATTGATGGAATACAAAGGGATACTTTGAATGTTCGAGTGGCTTGTTGATAATCAAAGTCTTTTGATATGGTTGAGTTTTTTTTCGGCTATATTTTTTATTATTAGCTTAATAGCTTTACCATGGTTGGTAGGACTAATTCCAGAAGATTATTTTTTTAATACTACGACTGATCCACAAAATGCTAATGAGGAAAATTTTTTTTATAGGCTAGTAATGAAGATTGGGAAAAATGCCTTAGGATTAGTTTTGCTAGCCGGCGGAGTGCTTATGCTTTTTTTGCCAGGCCAAGGGTTGTTAACCATATTCATGGGAGCGATTTTGATCGATTACCCTAAAAAAAAATTAATTGAAAGGCGTTTTATTAAAATAGCATTTATCCTTAAGGGTTTAAATTGGATTAGAATTAAAGGGGGACACTCCTATTTAAGGCTCAATAAAGATTTAGATTAATCTGTTTCCAAAGAGATATTCCAATTAATTTTTTTCTTACAATTTTCATATATATATTTTTCTGCCAAAGAGAAATGTTTACAACCAAAAAATCCTTTGTATGAAGACAAGGGAGATGGATGAGGTGCTGTAAGAATAAAATGCTTAGAGCTATCGATTAAAGTAGTTTTTTTTTGTGCATCCTTGCCCCAAAGAATAAAAACTAGATTTTTTTTCCGCGAATTTAATTCTTCTATAATTTTATTTGTAAAAATCTCCCACCCTCTATTTTTATGGCTGCCAGGTATGGATTTTTCGACGGTAAAAATAGTATTGAGTAGCAAGATGCCTTGCTTAGTCCATGATGTTAGACAACCATGGCTTGGTTCTGATACTCCAGTATCTTCAACGAGTTCTTTGAAAATGTTTCGTAATGAAGCAGGAATTGCAATTTCTGGTTTGACAGAAAAACTCAACCCATGGGCCTGTCCTTCTCCATGGTAGGGGTCTTGTCCCAGAATAACTACACTCACGTCGTTAAAAGATGTTCTTTTTAAAGCTTCAAACCAATTAGATATAGGTGGATAAATTATTTTACCTTTATCAATTTCAGATAAAAGGAAGCTAAATAAGCACTCCATATATGGTTTATTGAACTCATCTACTAAAACGTCTTTCCAAGATGCATTTAAATCATATATTGCAGTTAATGGACCGCGCGTATTAATCATAGGCAAAAAAATTACAATTTATATAATTTATTCATCATATTCTAAACTAAACGATAGAGAAATATACTTTGAAGATTTTATATAATATTATTATGTTGCTAACGTACGAGGCAAGAATGAAAATATTTGCATTTTTTATTGAAGTTCTCCCACTTGCTGGATTTTTTGTTGGTTTTCACTATTACGGTATATATATAGCAGCAGTTATATCAGTTGTTCTGGGTTTTATTGTTCTGCTTGTGTCTTGGTTTAATGAAAAACGATTAGCTCCCTTCCCTCTTTACTGCATATTTTTTTCGGCAATCTTCACATTAGCGGCAGTTATTTTTGGAACAAGTATTTTGATAAAAATACAACCTACAGTAACCAATGGGCTATTTTCTCTCGTTTTACTCAGTGGCTGGTTTCTAAATCGACCAATGATGCAGATTTTCTTTGGCAGTCAATTTGATTTAGATCATGAAACATGGGTAAAGCTTACATATAGATGGGGCTGTTTTTTTCTGTTATTAGCAGTTGCTAATGAGATTGTGTGGAGAAATAATTCAGAAGAATATTGGGTGAACTATAAAACTTTTGTTGTGGCACCACTATCTGCGCTTTTTATGTTAGCTCAATTACCGTTAACAATAAAAGGAACAAAAAAAAATACTTCTTAAAATGATATACATCTGGTAAATCTTCAAAATAATCTACTCTTTGTTGTCCGGATATTCTAGTAGTCTACAATATATTTTTATTGATTAATCGCTTATAAAATCTTATGAAAACGTTAGAACAAAATGAAATTCATAACCGTCAAGTCTACATTTGGTTATTTCTTTGTGCTGGATTGATCTTCTTCATGATCTTGCTTGGCGGTGTTACCCGTCTGACTCATTCCGGTCTTTCTATGGTTGAATGGAAGCCTTTAATGGGCATTATTCCACCATTAAATAGTAAAGAATGGCAGGAGAGTTTTGATCTCTATAAATTATATCCTGAGTACCAAAAGATAAATAAGGGTATGAGTATTAGTGAATATAAATATATTTTTATGTATGAATATCTTCACCGTATTTTAGGAAGAGTTATCGGAATTGTTTTTCTAATCCCTTTTTTATTTTTTTTCTTTACTGGTCGTATCAAAAAAAAATTAACACCAAAACTATTAGTAATGTTTTTTTTAGGTGGCTTCCAAGGTCTTCTAGGCTGGTATATGGTGAAAAGTGGCTTAGTCAATATTCCATCTGTTAGTCAATACAGATTAACAGCACATTTGGGTAATGCAGTTATAATTTACGCATACATATTATGGGTTGCCTTTGGCCTTATTGAAGACAGTAGACAATCTTTAGTGGGCTCAGTAAGAAATATAACCAAGGGAATCAGGGTCAGCTCATATACTATTACAGGCTTACTATTTCTTATGATTCTATCTGGTGGTCTGGTTGCTGGAACTCGAGCAGGCTTAGCTTATTCTACTTTTCCACTGATGGGTGAAACCTTCATACCTGTTGGGTTATACAGCTTATCTCCTTTTTGGTTATCAGCATTTGAAGATATAACTACAATTCAGTTTAATCACCGAATATTCGCATACCTCTTATTTATATTAATTTTTAGTTTTTCTATAAATACAATACGTAAACTCGATTCCAGTATTATCAGAAAAGTTCTTGCCTTTATGTTAGTCTTACTAACCTTGCAGATATGCCTTGGAATCGCCACGATCTTGCTGTATGTTCCGGTATCAATCGCTGCTGCCCACCAGAGTGGCGCAATAGCACTTCTAACTGTATCAATTTTTTTGAGTAGATTTTTTTATGATCATTCTGGACGTTTTCAATAAAAACGCTCTTCGTCGTCATATGTATAACCTATGGAGTAAAAATGAAAAGTATATGTAAATTATTATTGTGGGCGATATTAACTCTAACTATTCCATATTATTCATATGCCGTTGATATAATTGATGGAAAGGAAAAAGCAGTAGCTTGCGCCGGTTGTCATGGAGTAAATGGCATTAGCCGTAATCCTATGTGGCCAAATTTAGCGGGTCAAAAGGCTGGCTATCTCTCTCTTCAGATGAAAAATTTTAGGGATGGAAAAAGAGTTAATTCAATTATGAATACAATATCAAAATCACTTACAGACGAAGATATTAACAATTTAGCAGCTTATTACTCGAGTCTTTAACTAAAACAGTAAATAAATTTTAATCAATTAATGTAGCACCTAGCGTTTCGAAACATTTTTAACCAAGGGCCATCCTCTCTCCATTCTTTAGGGTGCCATGAATTAGTTATAGATCGAAAAACTCTCTCAGGATGAGGCATCATTATATTAGCTCTTCCATCAAGGGAAGTAACACCAGTAACCCCTGATTTTGAGCCATTAGGATTAAAAGGATATTTCTCAGTTATTTTCATCGAGTGATCTACAAATCGAAGAGATATACCGTCTGAAGAGCTGATTTGATTGAATTGACTATCATCATAAAATTTTACCCTTCCCTCACCATGCGAAACTGCTACAGGTATCACTGATCCCTCCATATCCATTAAAAAAATGGAAGGACTTTTTTCTACTTTGACTAATGAGAATCTTGCTTCGAACTCTTCAGAATTATTTCTAACAAATTTAGGCCAATGTTCCGCTCCAGGAATTAAGGACTTTAAATTAGCTAACATTTGGCAACCATTACAGATACCAAGTGAAAATACATCTTTTTGGTGAAAGAAGTTTTGAAATTTATCTCTGAGTTGTGCGTTAAATAGTATTGATTTTGCCCATCCTTCTCCTGCACCCAAAACGTCACCATATGAAAAACCCCCACATGCAACAAGTCCCTTAAATGTATTGAGGTCCACTCTTCCGCTAACAAGATCGCTCATATGTACATCTACCGAATCAAATTCTGCTCGATCGAAAGCAGCGGCCATTTCAATATGGCCGTTAACACCCTCTGTTCGAAGTATTGCAACACGTGGCTTTATGTTTAGATAAATGTATGGAGCTGCTATATTTTCGTTTATATCAAAACTAATTTTTGTTTGCAGTCCAGGGTTATATGATAGAAGTGCCTCATACTCTTGTTTTGCGCAATTAGCATTACCCCTTCTCGCTTGAATCTGAAAGCTTGTTTCACTCCAATCTCTTTTAAGCTTAAACAAATCTTCACTATAAATAATTTCTGTTTTATGATTAATTTTTATTTGCTTGCTGACATTCAATTTCCCAATCTCAGTTACGGGTATGTTTATTTTAGCAAAACAACTTGTAATATAAAAAATTTCTTGATTAGGAACCTGAATGACAGCACCTAGCTCCTCATTAAAAAGGATTTCTATAGCGCTATTTTCAGATTCGCCAAGAGTTATATCTATTCCTGTATTTCCAGCGAAAGCCATCTCAACCAAGGTAGTAAATAGCCCGCCATCAGAACGATCATGATAAGAGAGAAGTAAATCTTCCCTATTAAGATCTTGAATAACTGTAAAAAAATTCTTGAGTAAAATAGCATCATCTATATCTGGAGGATTTTCACCAATAGAGTTATAAGTTTGAGCAAGAATAGAGCCACCCATACGATTTTTATGTTGACCTAGATCGACATATAAAAGTGAAGTGTTCTCAACATCTATAATTATTTGTGGTGTCAGAGTCCTCCTAACGTCATTTACAGGTGAAAATGCTGTAATTATTAACGATAACGGCGATATAACTGATTTTTTATCATTAGCTTCCTTCCATGATGTTTTCATCGACATAGAATCTTTACCCACTGGAATAGCTATACCCAGTTTGGGACAGAAGTCTAAACCTAGGGCTTCAACAGCAGAATAAAGTTTTTCATCTTCACCTTCATGACCAGAAGCAGACATCCAATTTGCTGATAACTTTATATCAGATATATTTTTTATATCACAGCCGACAATATTTGTAATTGCTTCACCAACCGCCATTCTTGCTGATGCCGCTGCATCTAATAATGCTAATGGAGGTCTTTCGCCCATAGCCATAGCTTCCCCAACGAACGTGTCATAGCTAGTTGTAGTGACACCGCAGTCTGCAACTGGTACCTGCCATGGACCAACCATCTGATCTCTTGCAACCATTCCAGTAACACTACGGTCACTAATTGTTATCAAAAAACTTTTACTAGCCACGGCAGGATGCTTTAAAACTCGATTAATAGCTTTAGTGATCGTAATCTTGGATGAATCAAATGGTTTGGGTATGTGTTTTTTTGTTTGAACATTTTTGTGTATTTTTGGAGGCTTACCGAAAAGAATAGACATTGGAAGATCTATAGGGTTTAGGTTGTATTTTTTATCAGAAAGGATGATTTGTTTTTTTTCTAGCGATTCACCAACAATCGAATACGGACACTTTTCTCGTTCGCAGATTTCTTCAAAAATAGATAAATTAAGGGGATCTACAGCCATTACATATCTTTCTTGAGCCTCATTACACCATATTGCTAACGGAGACATACTTGCATCATCACTTGGTATATCCCTTAATTCGAACTTGCCACCACAGCCTCCGTCTTTAACTAATTCTGGAAAAGCGTTAGATAGGCCGCCTGCACCAACATCATGAATAAATGCAATTGGATTTTGGTCATCTAGCTGCCAGCATTGATCAATTACTTCCTGACATCGGCGTTCCATTTCAGGATTTTGTCTTTGCACAGATGCAAAATCGAGTTCCTCATCACTTGAGCCAGTCTCCATAGACGAAGCAGCCCCTCCGCCAAGACCAATAAGCATTGCAGAACCACCTATGACAATAAGCTTACAACCGGGCTTAAAGGCAAACTGTTTGATATCTTTGGTTCGAATATTTCCATATCCTCCAGCTATCATTATGGGTTTGTGATAACCTCGTCTTTCTCCCAAATAATCCGTCTCAAAAGTTCGAAAGTAACCACATATATTAGGTCTCCCAAATTCATTATTGAAAGCAGCCCCTCCTAATGGTCCATCAATCATTATTTTCAAAGGTGATGCAATACGATTAGGTTTTCCATACATCTGCTCCCAAGGTTGAAGAAAATTGGGAATATGTAGATTAGATACAGTAAAGCCAGTTAATCCAGCCTTTGGCTTTGAGCCCCTGCCGACTGAACCCTCATCACGAATTTCTCCCCCAGAACCAGTGCCAGCACCTGAAAAAGGTGATATGGCTGTTGGGTGATTATGAGTCTCTACTTTTATTAATATATTAACCGGTTCGTTCTTTGTTGAGTATATTTTAGTTTTAGGGTCTGGATAAAATCTTCCGGCAATACTTCCCTCTATTACTGCTGCATTATCATCGTAGGCCGATAAAACACCTTGTTTTGATTGTTTGTATGTATTTTTTATCATTTCAAAAAGTGATTTATCTCTCTTTTTTCCGTCAATTGTCCATCTAGAATTAAATATTTTATGGCGACAGTGTTCAGAATTAGCTTGAGCAAACATCATTAACTCAACATCAGTAGGATCTCTATTCAATTTTTTGAAATTTGCAACTAAATAATTAATTTCATCATTAGCTAAAGCTAGACCAAGACTCAAGTTAGCTTTTTTTAATGCAGCTACTCCATCAGCTAGAATCGGAATGTTATTCATCGCTGATTCATTATGTTCTTTGAACAAAATCTCGGCATTACTGATTTCAAGAAAAACTTTTTCTGTCATACGATCCGCGATAATCGTATATAAGGATTTATTTATTTCTTGACTAACCTCACCATATAAGTGGTAAGCAATGCCTCTTTCTATCCTTCTGACTGACAGTAACCCAGCATTACGTGCTATATCAGTAGCTTTTGTTGACCATGCAGAGATAGTTCCAGGCCGTGGTGTCACTAAATACATTGATCCTTTGTTATTGACTAAGTTTGACTGATATCCGTAAGATAATAACGAGCTAAGGATTTGATGCTCGGCTCTTGTAAGCTCTTTATCAACTTTTACAAAATGTATATATTCAGTAAAGACATTGGTTATTAACGGATCTATTTTTTGTATAGATTCGAGAATTTTTTTATTTCGAAATTCTGAAAAAGCAGGTAGTCCCTGGAAAATAAGCATTATTTATGTGTCTCAGAAGCTAGCAGTTAACGATTAATCAAGTAGAAGTTACTTAAAAAAAATTAGCGATTTATTTAAATATTGCATATTAATTTTCTTTAATCATATACTAAAAAAATACCTATAAATTTAGCGAAGGGTTCTTTTGCTTTTAAAAAAATTAGTCATTAATTTTTTGGCTTCTTCTGCCATGACCCCTCCTTTAACTTGTAACTTATGATTATAGTGAAGCATCTCAGATATCTGTAAGCAGCTGATTACAGCACCCGCTTTCGGCTCTGCTGCACCGAAGACTAACCTAGATATTCGTGCATGGATCATAGCCCCTATACACATAGTACAAGGTTCAATTGTAGTATATAGAGTAGTATCTGGTAAGCGATAATTTTTAGTGAGTTGTCCCGCTTTTCTCAATACTAGAATTTCTGCATGGGCTGTTGGGTCAGAGGTTGTTATTGGCATATTAAAGGCACCACTTATTAATTTTTGATTTTTTATTATCAGAGCCCCAATGGGTATCTCCCCATGATCTAGTGACTTTTTTGCAAGAGCTAATGCTTGCTTCATCCAAAATATATCTTTATCAACAATGTTAATATTTTCCATATCTCTTGCCCACGATGAATTTTCAATGATCATATTGATTAATAAATAAAGTATTAATAAGTATTATCCATCAATAATCATATTGATAAGTACCTTAATTCTATCTTCTGACTTATTACGGTTTGATATAAATTTTGCATGCTCAACAAAGCCTGCCTCTGGGTTCAACTCTATGCCCCACAATCCTGATATTTGATTTGGAAGAATAGAATATCGAACATCTACTATAAGATTCTTATTTTTTGGTGAGATTACTAAGTGGTTCTGGCTAAACCAAGAAAATCGTCTGATATCTATTGCTTGTTGCGATTCTGGATTTAACCAAAGAAAATCTTTGGATAGATCTAGTTTCGGAATGTTATCGCCCTCAATAATTTTTATTGTTGGAAAAATTCTTATGCCATCAGTGTAAAAAATACCTTTATTTTCATATATAATCTTCCATAAAAATAAGTTTGCAAAAGTTGGTTTTGCATTAATCATGGTAATATTATGCCCTCTTTTTTCAGCTAGTTGTTTGCCTATATTTAAAGCTTTTTCATTTAAAATTACACCTAATAGCAGATAAGATAGAGCCCAAATTACAGCAAGTCTCGAGAAATATATTTTTTTTAGATATAGACCTAAAATAACGAGTATTATTAACGGGACAGTAAAAAAAGGGTCAATTATAGATATATTGCTCCAGCTTATTCGCTCATAACTAAAAGGCCAAAAAAGTAAAGTTCCATAACTAGTGCACGCATCTAAGAGACCGTGTGTTCCGTACCCTATCGTTGAAAAAAACCAAACTTCTTTAAAAGAAATATGCGCTCGAATTCTATAAAAACAATAAAAAAATGATGCACATATTATTCCACCAATAGGTATAAAAATAAGAGAGTGTGTGAACTGCCGATGGAACTCTAAAAATAGAAGTGGATCTTCTTCTGACCTTATAAAAATATCAACATCCGGTGCGATTCCGGATAAAAAACCTATAATACTAATAAGCACAAGTGACTTTTTGTTGCGAACACATGACTGTGAGAAAGAAGATCCAACTATACCTTGGCTTATAGGGTCCATTAACTATTATCCCCACTCTGTGAGATACTGACATTAGTTTTTTCACCTGAAAGCCTTGCAATCATTGTAGCACAGACGATATCACCCCATACGTTAATGCTTGTACGAAACATATCTAGAATCCGATCAAAAACCATTAATACACCTATAGCCTCGACTGGAAGACCAATGCTTCCCAGAATAATAGCAATTGCTACCAGTGATGCGGATGGGACACCTGCTACACCGATAGATGTAAGTAGAGCAACAACAACAATGGTAAACTGAATACCCATACTGAGCTCCAGTCCGTATGCTTGAGCAAGAAACATCGCCGCAGCACACTCATAGAGGGCTGTGCCATTCATATTAACTGTTGCTCCAAGTGGGAGGACGAAGCTTGATATTTTGTTAGATACCCCTATATTTTTTTCTAAAACTTTCATGGAAACAGGTAACGTTGCAGAGGATGATGCAGTGGAAAAAGCTGTTAACATCGCTGAGAAGGCTGCTTTAATTGTAGCAACTGGATTTATTCTTGCGATAAATCTTAGCATGAGCGGCAAGATCACTATTGCATGTATTATGAGTGCTGCAACAACTGTTATTGAGAATACTGCAAGGGGCTTAACTGCATCGAAACCAGTTTTAGCTATGACTCCTGCAACAAGACCAAAAACTCCAATTGGAGCAAATTTCATGATAAGTTCAGTAATACCCATCATTACGCGAAATATTGCATCCCAAAAATTAAAAAATGATCCCTTTAATTGAGCTGGAAGTTTAGTCATGAAGTAACCAAAAAGAATCGAGAAAAATATCAACCCAAGCATTTGGCCTTCAGCAGCAGCTTTTATTATGTTTGGGGGAACCATTCGTGTGAAGATGTTTGCCACATCAAAAACACCTCTATTACTGATATTTTCTGATAGCGCATCAGTCTCGTGGCTATTCAATGAAAGTAACTTTCCAGCCGGCTCATTATCAACATAACCTGGAGCTATTAAGTTAATAAGACAAAGACCGATGAGTATTGCAAATATTGTAGTCACAGCATAAAAAATTATAGTTCTTATGCCGATTAACCTTAAATTAACTGCATCACCTATTCCAGCTATTCCAACAATAATTGAGGATACGATTAAGGGTACGATGATCATTCTTAGCGCATTGAGGAAAAGAGTTCCAATATATTCAAAGATTGAGAGATATGTCATACCCAAAAATTTAGCTGATACACCATCTAATGAACTATATCTGACCATAGATCCAGCAGACGCTGCCAAAAGAATGCTTATCAAGATCTGCCAGTGTAAAGGAAGCTTTTTCATCTAATGTTATTATTCCTATATGGTTATTTTGCAGTCTTATCTGAGGTAATAAATATCTTATTTCTTTTACAGTTTATATATTATCCTTGGTAGGAACTTTTTAGATCAATATTTATACGAAGAAGTATGTATATATATAAATTATAGAGTAACAGGTAACTCTACCCAGCTGAAGGCAAACGAGTAAAAGTGGTACTAAAAAGGTACTTACAAAGCGATAAAAATGTCATCAAGCGTACTCTTTTATTCAGTACGCAAAAGACAAACACTTCAATGCAAACGCACTTACCCAGTTGTTAAAACGCTTATACGAAAATGCATAAATAAAAGAGGCAAGTTCGCATAGTGGCGATTATCATCGGTTTTCATTTCATCAGTTCGGGCTTTGACTTTAAGATCCAAGTTATCTTTGTAAACTTTCGCCAATTCGAAAATTTGACTAACTATCTGAAAGAATTATTATTGTTTATATTTTTAATTACTTCTTTTTTGAAACTTATAGATATCAGCTCCTCTCCACACCTCGAGTAATGATCTTTATCCCTGAAAACGAAACACTCACCAAAAAATGACTTTTGAGGTTCAAAAAAAAGACTATTAAACTCCAGATATGTTAGCGTCTCAGCTTTACTTAATCTCGCACTTAATAAGTTATTTAATTTTTCAAATAGCTCGATTGATATTGGATTAACCTTGTGTATATCTTTTGTAAGCATTACCTCAGTGGGATTCCTTCTGTACTCCAAAAATGGCCCTATCCAAATCACTTTCTTCGCAGAAATTCGCTGTAGCCGCTCTAAATACTGGATAACTTTATCGACATTGTTATTATTAAACCCTCCAAAATCCCCTTCAAATGCTGATTGTTTGTCTACGTCACCATCATTATTAGCTACAAAATATGAACCACTTTGGTGATAAATTATTAGATCTATCATTTCATATTTTTTTTGTGTGAATTTATCAAAATTATTGTATTGGCACTCATCTTTGTTGTTGTGGGGACGGCACCCTCCTTGCGAGACGCCTATTAAAAAAGGGTAGGAATTGCTAGCGCTCAAAATATTAAAGAGATTCATAGCATGTGAATCACCAAGCACAATAATTGCCTTGCCATGTTTATCATAGCAATCGTCGACTTTTCTTACATTAATATTTTTTGTATCTTTAACCCAAATATTACAATCCTTGATTGCCATTTCCTCAGCTATATCATAATTGATTGCATCAAACACAAGTGATACTTGCGCAGCTTCAGCTCCAGTGAATTTATATTTCGCCATCTGATTGACAAAGCCATTTGTTTTGCTACCTAACAAACCGATAACTAGAAATACAATAAGACCAGACAATGAAAACAAAAAAACTCCATTCCGTGTTATTTTTTTGTTCACACGGAATGGAGTTTCAACAAACTTCCAACTTAAATACGCTAGTGGCAGTGAGCTAGCAGTCAACAAAAAAAGGTGTAAATTAGTAGGCGTGCTTTCAGCTTGAATTCTAGCAAAAGCAAATAAAGGTTGATGCCAAAGGTAAGCTGAATAGCTTATTAAGCCAACTCCAACAAACCCTTTAGTGCCAAGAATTTTAGCTGCAAATGTTTCTTTATCTGCATATAGTATTAATAGTATAACACCTAGTACTGGTACCAGAGCGTATAGACTAGGAAATGGTGTTGTTTCATCGTAAAAAAAGATTGAAAAAATAATCGCTGTCAAGCCAAGAAATGCTAACGTATTATTCTTTTTAACACCTTGCTTCTGAACAATAAATGCAGCTATTGAGCCAGCGAATAATTCCCATGCCCTTGTGGGTGCCAAGTAAAAATTCGCTGTTGCTTTGTTACGCCAACCCCGCTCGCTTAGCAGTAAACTGATCGTTGCCATCACAACAATCATCCAAAATACCCTATTCTTACCAAAACGCCAAGCCAAAATTAAGAAAATAGGAAATAGTACGTAATACTGTTCTTCAACAGCTAGACTCCATGTATGTAGCAATGGTTTTTCTTCAGCAGCAGCATCGAAGTAACCACTCGTTCGACAAAATAAAACATTTGAAGCGAATAAACTCATGGCGACGAGACTTTGCGAGAAGTCTTTCATTTGACTTGGTATCATCCACATCCACGCAAATGGAATACACGCAAACATTACAAAGAAAAGTGCTGGAAGTAACCGCCTAGCACGTCTTTCATAGAAGTTAACAATACTAAACTGCTTGTTTTCTATATCTTCAATAAGTATTGTTGTAATCAAGTAGCCACTAATCACAAAAAAAACATCGACACCAACAAAACCCCCACTAAATAATTTATATCCAGCATGAAATAAAATTACAGGGACAACAGCAAGAGCTCGCAAGCCATCAATTTCAGCGCGATATTTCAAATTAACGATCCTTTTGGTGGAGTTTAGGATATAGGCTGTGATTTATTTATCTTTAGCATTTCTATCTTCAAGTAACGCAATTTTTATGTAACTGTAAAAAAAATCTTCAGTAAAATCAACATTTGGTTTCTGAGCAAGAAAGTAATGTGTAACTAACTAATACAATTAAATCAATTACTTACACTTAAATAACTACTCCCATTCAATTGTAGCTGGAGGTTTACTAGAAATATCATAAGAAACTCGAGATATACCTCTGATTTCATTGATTATTCTATTTGAAACTTTTTCTAACAAGTCATATGGGAGGTGTGCCCATCTTGCCGTCATGTAATCAATTGTTTCTACTGCCCTCAAAGATACTACGTATTCATAGCGACGGGTATCGCCAACTACACCTACTGATTTAACTGGAAGAAAAACAACAAAGGCCTGGCTTGTCTTTTCATACCAACCAGTGTTTTTGAGCTCTTCAATAAAAATAGCATCAGCATCTCTAAGAAGCTCCGCATATTCTTTTTTTATCTCACCTAGAATTCTTACACCTAATCCAGGACCAGGAAACGGGTGTCTATTTACCATTTCATGTGGCAAACCTAACTCAATACCTATTTTTCTAACCTCATCTTTAAAAAGATCTCTCAATGGTTCAACTAAGCTCAACTGCATAGTCTCTGGAAGACCGCCAACGTTATGGTGAGATTTTATTACATGAGCTTTACCGGTTTTAGATGCTGCTGACTCAATAACATCAGGATATATAGTCCCTTGAGCCAACCACTTAACATTTTTTATTTTAAGCGCCTCCTTTTCAAAGACATCAATAAACGCTTTACCGATGATCTTACGCTTAGCTTCAGGGTCTTTTATACCAATGAGCCTATCTAAAAATAGATCTTCTGAATCTGCTCGAATAACGTTAATACCCATATTTTTCGAGAACATGACCATTACCTGGTCGCCCTCTTCTTTTCTTAAAAGACCATTATCAACAAATACACAGTGCAGTTGATTTCCTATAGCTTTATTAAGCAATGCTGCTACGACAGATGAGTCTACACCCCCTGATAATGCTAATAAAACATTATCTTCTCCAACTTGTTCTCTAATACATTCAATTAAATTTTTAATAATCAGAGAGGGCACCCAGCTTCTTTTACACCCGCAAATATCTATCACAAACCTTTCAAGTATTTCTTTGCCTTGTTCAGTGTGCGTTACCTCCGGATGAAACTGAAGGCCATAAAAGTTCTTTTTTTGGTTAAACATACCAGCTATCGGGCAGGATTCACTTGAAGCCATTAGTTCGAAGTTGGGTGGAACTGAAGCAACTCTATCACCATGACTCATCCAAACCTCAAGTCGCCTACTATCTTGCCTATCTCTTTGATTTGCCAGACCATCAAGTAGCACACTGTGATTATGCGATTGAATTTTTGCATACCCAAATTCTTGGATAGCTGAAGTTTCGACAGAACCCCCAAGCTGTTCAGCCATTATCTGCATCCCATAACAAATACCTAAAATCGGTATTCCAAGATCAAACAAACCAGTTGATACACTGGGGGCCTCAATTCCTATTACAGATTCTGGGCCACCGGATAAGATTATACCACTAGGGTTATACTCGATAATTTCATTAATTTTCTTATCGAAAGTATGGACTTCAGAGTAAACACCAGCTTCCCTAACGCGCCTAGCTATAAGCTGTGTATACTGCGACCCAAAATCAAGGATTAGGATTTTTTTTGATTTTATATTTGACATATCTTATAAAGGCGACCTTTTTTTATTAAAAAATAAAGGTCGCCTTATGCAGCCTTTTTCTTAAATTATATTTAAATATAAAATTACCTATGCGGATAGTTGGGTGCTTCTTTGCTAACAGATACATCATGAACATGACTTTCATTCATACCTGCTGAAGTAACACGAACAAAAGTTGGCTTAGTTCTCAAGGTATCTATATCTGGACTGCCGGTATAGCCCATAGAAGATCTTACTCCACCCATCATTTGATGAATTATTGATGATATTGGTCCTTTGTATGGAACTCTTCCTTCAATTCCCTCTGGAACAAGTTTTTCGGTCCCACGAGCTGCATCCTGAAAATAACGATCACTCGAACCAAGAGTTTGCATCATTGCACCCATTGACCCCATACCACGATAAGATTTATATGTGCGACCCTCATAAAACTCAATTTCTCCCGGAGATTCTTCGGTTCCTGCAAACATAGAACCCATCATTACAGAATGAGCTCCAGCAGCTAGAGCTTTAGATATATCACCTGAAAATCGAATGCCTCCATCAGCGATCACTGGTATACCTGTATCCTTAAGGGCATCTACGACTTTGGCTATCGCTGTTATTTGCGGGACGCCAATACCGGTAACAATCCTGGTAGTACATATAGATCCTGGGCCTATCCCAACTTTTATACCATCTGCCCCAGCTTTTGCTAATGCTAATGCCGCTTCAGCAGTAGCTATATTGCCCGCTATGATATCAACCGAAGGGTATTGAGATTTTATTTTTTTTACGCGGTTTATAACATTAAGGGAGTGTCCATGGGCAGTATCTATGACTAAAATATCGACGCCAGCTTTGACTAGAGCGGCAACTCTATCATCAGTATCAGGACTTGTTCCAATTGAAGCCCCTACTCTGAGTCTGCCCTGATCATCTTTGCAAGCATTTGGGAACTTTTCTGCTTTATCTATATCTTTTACAGTAATTAATCCACGTAATTCAAATGATTTACTCACGACTAATATTTTTTCTATGCGATGTTTATGGAGCAAGCTTTTTATTTCATCAGGTTTAGCGCCTTCAAAAACAGTAACTAGTCTATCTTTTGAAGTCATGATAGTTGATACAGGTGATTTTAAGCTAGGCTCAAACCTAACATCACGACGTGTAACTATTCCAACTAGTTCACCATTTTCTAATACAGGTACTCCAGAAATATTATACTCTGTTGTTAGATCTACTAACTCCTTGACAGTAGCAGAAGAATTTATAGATATCGGATCTTTAACCACGCCACTTTCGTATTTTTTGACAGCACGGACTTCAAGGGCCTGATTATCGATACTCATACTTTTGTGTATGATCCCAATTCCACCATCTTGAGCTAGGGCAATAGCTAAACGAGATTCAGTAACTGTATCCATTGCTGCTGAGACAAGTGGAATATTAAGTGAGATAGTGCGTGATAGGCGAGTTTTTAGTGAAACGTCTTTTGCGGTTACCTCAGAGTATCCCGGTACCAATAAGACGTCATCGAAGGTAAGTGCTTCTCCATCTATTTTTATCATCTATTCTGCTTACCTCGTTATAACAATTGCTAACATCGTTGTTTTTTTATAAAAAACAGATCGCTACTTTAGTAAGCAGTCTATTATAAGCCTAACAAGTAGGAAAGACACTACTTTCCTTCACAGAATGTTTTGACTTACTTTTTAGTATTCATAGTTACTAACTTTTACTTTGACTACTGTTGATAGTAATGCAAAATAAAGAGATGGATAAAGCAGTTATAAAATATACAGTATCTGAGTTAAATAGACTGTCTCGCCAAACACTAGAAGCTAAATTTCCTTTGATTTGGGTAGAGGGAGAAATATCTAATTTTTCAATGCCAGCCTCTGGTCACTGGTACTTCAAGATGAAAGATGAAACCGCAACAATAAGTTGCGCAATGTTTAAAAATCAAAATTCAAGGAGTACCTTTAAACCACAAAATGGAATGAAGGTATTAGCCCGCTGCAAAATAACTATTTATGAAGTATCTGGAAATTATCAACTTATAATTGAGCAAATTGAAAGTGCAGGTATTGGAGCCTTACAAAGAAAGTTTGAAGAGACAAAAAAACAGTTATTTAATGAGGGTGTTTTTGATGATAAACATAAATTACCTATACCAAAATATCCAAAGAAAATAGGTATTATAACCTCCCCTACAGGGGCGGCAATACAGGATATATTATCTATTTTGAAAAGAAGATATCCAATAGCTAGTGTTTTAGTCTACCCAAGTATTGTTCAAGGAAATACACTTGATGGGTCTAGTGCAGCAAATGAGTTAACCGAAAGAATTATTTTTGCAAATAAAGCAAATAATTGTGATGTTTTGATCCTTACACGCGGTGGTGGCTCTATAGAGGATCTATGGGCTTTTAATGATGAAACCCTTGCTCGATCTATTCATAAAAGTGACATACCAATTATAAGCGCAGTTGGCCATGAAATTGATTATACTATTTGTGATTTTGTTTCTGATTGCAGAGCTCCAACTCCCTCTGCGGCAGCGGAAATTGTTAGTCCAGATGTAAACTCAATTATACAGAGACTAAATGAAAAAGAACTTCAGCTTAATCGTATGATCCTTGGTTTCTTACAGGCGCACTATCAAAAAATAGATAATCTATTTATAAGGATCAGAAATCCAAATGATTACCTTTTTCATATAAAAACTCAAATTGAAGGCTTACGGAATAGAATCCATAAAAACATAACTTCAAAAATAAAGATAGATAAAGAAACTCTTGCTCATATTGACAAAAATCTACAACGAAATCATCCTTGTGAGCATCTCTCAAGTCTCTTTAATCGACTGAGTTTACTTGAAAAAAGACTTAATAATGAAGTTATTGAATTATTAATAACAAAACGAAAAAAATGGGAGAATAGTTTAAGATTATTAGAAGCAGTCAGCCCACTAAATACAATAAAAAGAGGCTATGCGATTATCTTAAATAAAGATAAAAAAATAATTAAGTGCACATCTGATATTAAGATAAATGATAGGATTTTTACTATGCTTGGAGATGGGGGTGTGTTTAGCAAAATTGAGGAAATTCAACCAAATAAAAAATGATGTTAAATAACTACATAAAGACAATTAAGGGGAGATCTGAGAAATGAATTTTCTTAAACTATTTATTATAATCTTCGTTATGGTCAGCCTAAATGCCTGTATGGATAAATCTGAAGAAACTTTAGAATTAGGCAAAGATATCAATGATTTATCGAGCAAGGAGCCAGTAACTTGGGATCTTAGTGATTTATATTTAGATATTGAGAGCTGGAATCGCTCTCGATCTCAGATATCCTCAAAGTTTTCGAAGATCAAAGACTGTGAGGGCAAACTAGGTGAAAGTTCGGCGCTCCTCACTGTCTGCCTGGACTTAATCAATGATACTTATAAGGATTTATTAAAAAATTATACATATAGTTTTTTAGCTAAGGATACAGATCTGGGTAACTCTAATTTTCGCGAGAGATCTTCATTATCTCAAGCATTATTTGTAAATTTTGGAGAGGCTACAAGTTTCTTGAATCCAGAGATTGTATCCATAGGAAAAACAAAACTAAACGAATATATAGCGAATGATGAAGGTTTAAAAAATCATGATTTTTATATTCAAAATACTCTTCGTCAGTCCAACTTCATACTCTCACCAAAAGAAGAGGCAATCATAGCTTCAATGCGGGACACAATGAGCACACCATCAAGTGCTTACGAAGTTCTCACCAATGCTGAAATACCATGGCCAGAAGTGACTCTGTCAAACGGAAAAACTGTTAAACTTAATCCATCGGGATATGGCACATACAGACGATCCATAGAACGTAATGACCGAATGTTAGTGTTTGATAAATTCTGGGGTACATTCCAAAACTATAAGCAGACTTTAGCTATAACACTTCAAGGGCAGGTTAAAAATGATGTTGCTATGGCAAAAATCAAAGGCTATAACTCGTCACTTGACCAAGCATTGGCTGAAGAAAATATTCCTATAAAGGTTTATGAAACTCTTGTATCTTCAGTAAATAAGGGATTACCAAGTCTTCACAGACTCATAAAGCTTCGCCAGCGTATGCTGGGTCTTGAAACATCAGAATACTACGACATATATCCATCTGTAGTTTCGATAGATAAAAAATACAGTCTTGAAGATGCAAAGCAATTAACATTAGAAGCATTGAAGCCGTTAGGAAAGAGTTATATAGATACTCTATCAAATTCACTTAATAAAAACTGGATGCATGTATATCCCGCTCCAGGTAAAAGAAGTGGGGCATATGTAATGGGAGCTGCTTATGATGTTCATCCTTATGTGCTATTAAATTTTGATAATACACTCGAGTCGGTTAGCACCTTTATACATGAGTGGGGTCATGCGATGCATACTTTGTTAGCTAATGATGTTCAACCATTCGAAAAAGCTGACTATTCGACATTTATTGCCGAGATTGCATCAACTGCCAATGAGATTCTACTTTTTGATCATTTGCGAAAAAATAGCAAAAATGATCAACAGAAACTTTACTTTTTATTCAAAGAGCTATCACAAATTAGAGGAACTTTTTTTAGACAAACACAATTTGCCGAATTCGAGCTTGCTATACATAAATTGATAGAAAAAGGTGAGGCGCTCTCTGCGGATAAGCTAGATAGGATCTATGGGGATATACTTAAACAGTATTATGGTCACAATGAAGGGATTATGAACATTAAGGATATATATACAGTTGAGTGGGCATACATACCTCATTTTTACAGAAATTTTTATGTATACCAATACGCAACATCTATTTCTGCTGCATATTTTCTTACTGACAAGATCTTGAAGAAAGAAAAGGGTTCAAAAGAGACTTTAATTAAAATATTAAAAGCGGGAGGGTCAAATTATCCTTTTGACATACTCTTAAATGCTGGTGTGGATATGTCTTCTGAGGCCGTCTACTCCTCTATAATTAGCCGCATGGAACAACTCATGGATGAAGTAGAGTTAATATTAAACAAATAGATTAACTATTATGAGTTACAAAGATAAATGGTGACCACCCTTGCCAGCCTTATCTAGCACATAATATTGTCACTACCGTTGCTCCCTTCCGGGTCTGGCGGGGTTTGTGAAATATTATTGCTAGGGACCAGCAAGGGTCGCCATAAACTTGCTTTGTTTAAAAATGAGGATTTTGGGTACCATTGAAAACATAATCGCATGCTACCTAGAGTTCCTCAAGTACGCATTATGTGCGGTAAATTGACCCATTTCAATGGTGTTCTTGCCTTAAGGGTTAAATATTTAAACTTGCGTTATTTTTGTGGATGTTTAAAACAAGTTAGTTAGTATTTTAGGTAATTGGATTTTCTATGAATAACTTAATTAAATCTTGGACATGGCTTTTAGGCTTGATATTAATTACTTTCCTTTCTATCGCTGGATGTACCAAAGGGCAAAGTAATGTAGAACAAGGAAATATCGAGGGTATTCTTCACTGGGGTAATGGAACAGATCCCCAGGAATTAGACCCGCATGTCGTTACTGGTGTGCCTGAACACCACATTTTATCTGCTCTTCTCGAGGGATTAGTTGCAAAAGACCCAAAAACATTGCAACCAATTCCCGCTGTTGCTGAGGAATGGAGTATTAGTGCGGATAAAAAAACCTATATATTTAAGATACGTAAATATGCATTATGGTCGAACGGAGATTCTCTAACTGCTCATGATTTCGTTTGGTCATGGTGGAGAGCTCTGCAGCCAAAACTAGGTAATCAATATGCCTACATGTTATTTGCAATTGAGAATGCTGAGAGTTTTGCTAGAGGTGAAATTACAGATTTTTCAAGGGTAGGAGTAAAAGCATTAAGTGCTGATCTTCTCGAGGTTAAGCTATCTAACCCAACGCCATATTTCTTACAGTTATTAGATCACTATAGCATGTTCCCAGTCCATAAAAAAACTATCGAAAAATTTGGTAAAGCACACGAAAGAGGAACACTGTGGACCCGTCCAGGTAACTTTGTGGGAAATGGGCCTTTTGTGCTCAAAGAATGGCATCTTTTTAGATCTATAATTGTCGAAAAAAATCTGAACTACTGGGATCTGAAGAAAGTTAGTCTAAATGGAATAAAGTTTCATCCAATTGAAAATGTAACTACAGAAGAAAGAATGTTTCGTATGGGACAATTGCATAAGACAGCAAGCGTTCCAATCGATAAAGTTAAAATTTACCAAAAAAATAATTCTAATTTAATAAAAATCCATCCGTATTTAGGAACTTATTTTTACAGATTTAATACTAAAATACCTCATCTAAACGATAAAAGAGTAAGAAAAGCATTAGCTATGAGCATAAATAGACAACAACTTACTGATAAAGTTACCAAGGGAGGAGAAACCCCTGCCTTCACATTCACGCCACCTGATACATTTGGTTATTCTGCAAGGGCTGCATTTGAATTTAACCCAAAAATGGCACGCGATTTAATGAGAGAGGCTGGCTATCCAGATGGAAAGGGGTTTCCCGTTACCGAGCTATTGTATAATACGTCTGAAGGCCACAGAAAAATTGCAGTGGCTATACAACAAATGTGGAAAAAAAATCTTGGTATCAATGTAACTCTGAGTAATCAGGATTGGAAGGTGTACTTAGATTCTGTGAATAACGGTAGCTATGCAATTGCGAGGGCTGGATGGATTGGCGATTATGTAGACCCTAATACATTTTTAAATATGTGGGTAACAGATGGGGGAAACAATCGAACCGGCTGGTCTGATCTCTACTATGATGATTTGATATCTAAACAAGCACCAATTTCTTTAAATAAACTTGATAGATACACTATTATGGCTAAGGCTGAGGCGGTTTTACTTGAGAGCATGCCAATCATTCCCATTTATATTTACAATAGTAAAAGTTTGGTTCACCCAAGTGTTAAAGGCATGGAGCCAAATATCTTAAACTATGTTCTTTATAAAAATATTCGACTAGATAGCACACTGATAGAAAAAGAGGTGGACTAGTGTTTTACTTCGCTCTAAGAAGATTAATCCAATCAATTCCTGTTTTAATTATTGTGATTACTGCAACTTTTTTTTTAGTACGCGCTGCACCTGGAGGCCCTTTTAGTGCAGAAAAAAATGTACCCCCTGAGGTAGTAAAAGCATTAGAAGCACAATACAAGCTAGATCAGCCTATTTGGCAGCAATACACTAGCTATATAAATGATCTAATTCATGGTCAGTTCGGACCGTCTTTTCGTTATCCAGGCAGAACAGTGAACGAGCTTATTGAGGCCGGTTTACCTGTTACTGCCGAATTAGCACTATATGCAATGCTTTTAGCAGTCTTGATTGGGGTTAGCTCAGGTGTTTATGCTGGACTTAGACCAAATTCAATCCATGATTATCTGCCCATGTCCCTATCGATGATTGGGATATGTGTGCCCTCCTTCTTGATGGGCCCACTTATGGTTCTTTTTTTTGGGATTTATATGGAGTGGCTACCTATATCTGGTTGGGGTAGCACACCTGGAGACAAAATTTTACCAACTATAACTCTTGGGCTAGGTTATGCTGCGTTTATCTCAAGGCTTAGTCGTGGTGGGATACTAGAGGTAATGTCAAAAGATTATATTCGAACAGCCAGAGCTAAGGGATTACCTGCTAGGGTAATAGTATTTAAGCATGCTCTTCGTGGCGGCTTGATTCCAGTAGTCGCTTTTTTAGGGCCAGCTTTTGCTGGTCTTTTAAGTGGCTCTTTTGTTGTAGAGACAATTTTTCAGATTCCTGGGCTTGGTAGATTCTATGTACAAGCCGCTTTTAATAGAGACTATACGATGATTTTAGGCACCACTATATTTTTTTCTACTCTTATAATTATGTTCAATTTACTGTCAGACATCGTATCCGTCTGGCTGGACCCAAAGCTCAGAGACCAATACAGGCATAATAAATAAATGGTAGAAGTTAAGGAAAAATTATCTTATGAACCTAAGGATTTAGGGGGTTCCCTATGGTCTGATGGATGGGTACGACTGAAGAAAAATAAATTAGCTATAACAAGCTTATTCGTTTTAGGATTTCTTTGCATTACCGCAGTGCTTACACCGATCATTGCACCCTATGGATACGAAGAACAAAACCTTTTACTAGGCGCAGTTCCTCCTTCTAGTGATCATTGGTTGGGGACTGATGTGTTTGGTAGAGATATGCTTACCAGAATAATGTATGGAAGTAGAATTTCGCTAGCAGTTGGCTTTATTGCAAGTGGAGTAGCTTTATGTATTGGTGTTCTATGGGGTTCTCTAGCAGGCTATTCTGGTGGTCGCATCGATGCATTCATGATGAGAGTTGTGGATATACTATATGCATTACCTTTCATGATATTTATCATATTACTAATGGTAATTTTCGGAAGAAATTTACTTCTTTTATTTTTAGCAATTGGTGCGGTTGAATGGTTGACTATGGCTCGTATTGTTCGTGGGCAGGTTTTAACAATTAAACAACAGGATTTCATAGAAGCAGCTACTTCATTAGGACTTTCACATTGGACTATAGTTCGCCGGCATATTATACCTAATACACTCAGCCCAGTAATTGTGTATACAACTTTGACTATACCTAGTGTGATGCTCTTAGAAGCATTTCTAAGCTTCCTTGGCTTAGGAATACAGCCGCCCCAGAGCTCTTGGGGTTTATTGATATCTTATGGTGTTGAAACTATGGAGGAATATCCATGGCTCATTTTCTTTCCAGGCTTATTTTTATCTATAACTTTATTTTCACTCAATTTTTTGGGTGACGGGCTTAGAGATGCATTAGACCCCAGAGCTTCTAAAGATTAAGGTAAGAAAAAAAACTTAAAGTTCAATATAATATTAGTTATATAATACCATGATAAATATAGAATTTAAATTATGTCATTACTTTCAGTAGAAGATTTAACTGTTCATTTCCATAGCCGAAATGGAATTATAAAAGCAGTGAAAAACTTAAGCTTTGTCTTAGACTATGGCGAAACTTTAGCTATAGTTGGTGAATCTGGGTCCGGTAAATCGGTAGCTTCTTACAGTCTCCTTGATCTTATTCCAAAACCACCTGGTAAAATAGAAGCTGGTAGAGCTATTTTCAATGATAGCGATCTACTTACTTTGGAAGCTCTAGATCTACAAAAGATACGTGGCAATGAAATAGCAATAATATTTCAAGATCCAATGAGCAGTTTAAATCCATACTTAACAATAGGTGAACAGCTTATTGAGCCAATAATTTATCATAAAAAAAAATCACGCAAAGAGGCTAAGGGGCTTGCTTTAAGTATGCTTACTGAGGTTGGTCTTAATGGACCAGATAATAAGTTTTATTGCTTCCCTCATGAGCTTTCAGGCGGAATGCAGCAGAGGGTTATGATTGCTATGGCCTTAATAACAAAACCAAAACTTCTTATATGCGATGAACCAACAACAGCATTAGACGTTACTACTCAGGCTCAGATCATAAGACTGATTCAAAAAATCCAAAAAAAATATAAAATTGCAGTCATATTTATCAGTCACGATCTAGGTGTGGTTGCAGGTATAGCAGATAGAATTATTGTTATGAAAAATGGAGAAGCAATAGAAACAGGAATTACAAACGATATATTTTATAGCCCAAAAACACAATATACAAAAAAATTACTATCCTCCATACCTCGCGGTGAAAAAGAAGAGAAAAACTTTTCCTCGAAAAAGGTGTTACTTAGGGTCGATAATCTCGTAAAGTATTATCCAGCCAACCAAGATGCATTTAACTGGCAGATATTTAAATCATTTAGTGAAATAAATACAAAAAAAAGATATGTAAAAGCACTCGATAGTGTATCTTTTGACATAAAAAAAGGTGAGATATTTGGTGTCGTTGGAGAATCAGGAAGTGGCAAATCATCCCTAGGGAAAACAATTCTCCAACTTACCTCATTAGATGAAGGTCAAATTTATTTTTCTGATAAAAATCTTCTGAATTTACCATCATCAGAAAAGATTAGTATGCGTAAACATATGCAGATGATATTTCAGGACCCTTATTCGTCTCTTAATCCAAGAATGACTATTTTCGATATATTAGCGGAACCTCTGCTCTATCATTCTTTAGCTACTAGCACTAATATCCAAAAGTATGTCTTGAGCCTCATAGACGATATAGGGTTACCAAGAATATCGGCCAAAAAATATCCCCATGAGTTTTCTGGTGGACAGCGTCAACGTATCGCAATCGGTCGCGCGATTGCCACTAAACCGGAATTTATTATTGCAGATGAACCAGTTTCAGCTCTTGATGTAACTGTTCAGGCTCAAATTTTAGAGTTGATCTTAAATCTAACTGAGAAGCATAATATGACTATGATGTTTATTTCACACGACCTCTCTGTTGTTAGATATCTGGCTGATCGTATTGCAGTAATGCAGTATGGAAAAATAGTTGAACTTAATAAAACCTGTGAAATTTTCTCATCTGCATCAGAAAAATATACGAAAGAGCTTCTTGGTGCTATACCCCTTGCTGACCCTAAAGAAGAAAAGAAACGACAAAATATAATTATGAGTGATAGGTAAGCCATTATTTATTATTGCTGATCAGCCTAACGCGAAAATTTCTTCCTTTTAGTTTACCCGTTGATAACTTTGTTAGCGCTATAGGGTAAATATCAAATTCAATGGCGACATACGACCAGTTGTCTTTAATATTAATATCTCCAATTTTGGTAGCTTTAATTGTTCCATCGCCTGTGAGAGCCCCAACAATATCTCCAGCACGTAGTTTTTGTTTTTTTCCACCATCGATTTGGATAGTTCTCATTTGAGGTTGGAGTGGTACATTCAAAAGAACACTCATCGATGGTAATTCTTTTGGAATTATGATTTGGTCGAAATGCTTCTCGAGAAGAGTAATTTTATGCCCCTCTCTTTCTGTGTACAGATTATAGATATTTCCACTAGATCCAGCACGACCAGTTCTTCCTATACGATGAATATGAGACTTAACATCTCTTGCAAGCTTATAGTTGAAGACCGCGGATAAGGATGAGATATCAATACCTCTTGCTGCTACATCGGTTGCCACTAAAATGGATAAACTTTTGTTAGAAAAACATAGTAACGTCTGGTCTCTATCTTTTTGATCAAGGTCTCCATGTAAAGGTGAGGCGCTAAAGCCCAAGTCAATAAGATTATTAGCTACAGCTTGAACTTCTTTTTTTGTTTCACAAAAAACAATTGTTGATTTCGGTAAATAACGAAAAAGTATTAATTTTAAAGCATCAAACCTACTTGCTTCATTCTTAATTAAATAGAAATTTTGATTAATTCCTTTTTCTTTAATAACAGAAGCAACTTTAATAATTTTTGGCTTCCTCATAATTTTAGTAGCTATGGATGAAATATCATCATCAAAAGTGGCACTAAAGAGCAAGGTTTGACGATTTTCAGGTAAATATTCAATAATAGCATCAAGTGAGGTCTGAAAACCCATATCTAGCAAACGATCAGCCTCATCGAGAACGAGTGTATTAATACTCCCTAATGATAAATTATTTTTATCTAGATGATCCAGAATTCGGCCAGGTGTTCCAACTATTATGTGTGCTCCGTGAGCGAGCGATCCTTTTTGTAGACCAAATGCAGAGCCACCACATAATGTGAGAACTTTGATGTTGTGTATCGTACATCCCAGCTTACGTATTTCACGAGCAACTTGATCGGCTAACTCTCTTGTTGGGCATAAAACGAGTGCTTGGATTTTAAATATTTCAGCATCAAGCTTGTTTAAAATACCTATAGAAAAAGCTGCTGTTTTACCAGAGCCAGTTACTCCTTGTCCAATTACATCGAATCCCTTTAGAATTTCAGGTAGTGTTTCTGCCTGTATAGGTGTTAACTTGTTATAACCGAGCGATATGGTGCTTTTAATTAGATTGCTATTTAAAGCTAGAGTTGAAAATTGACTGTATTCCAAATGTTCTACTCTACTTTATAAGTTATTTACGAGGATAAGATAGGAATTGCAAAAAACTAATGTGCATTGAATTCTAGTCGTACTAAAAAAAATCCCAACTAATATAAACGTTGGGATTTAACAAATTCTTTTTGTTATAAAATACCTACTATTCTTCTTGAGAAAGCAACCACATGGTGTGTTCAACGCTTCCTTCCTCTACACCTTCAGGAATTTCACGTAACTTTGGGTTTTCTTTTGCAGTAGCGAGATCTCTATTTTTAACAACCTCTCCTTTCTCATTTACATATTCACCTGGCTTCAAGTTTTTTGAAATAGCGAAAGCTGGAGCTGGAGCAGTAGATGGATCTGATGAGCTACCAAATTTTTCTGTATTGAATTTATCAATATTACTATTTCCAGTGGATGATTCAGTCGCCTCTGGAGCAGGAGCTTCCTCTGATTTATCTCCACATGCTACTAGCCCTAATACTAGTAAAGATACACCAAGAAATTTAACAATATTCATTCTCTCATTCCCCTTTAAAAAATTATATTTAAAAAAAAATTATATTCAGCATTCAGAAAAAGAGTGCTTAATCGCCAATATTTTTTATTTCAATATTAAAAAATCAATTATGAAATATATATATGACTATTACCGAAAATCGATTTTAATGACCTTTCACTAACAAATCTATAGATATATGGTGTCTTTATCAATTTTTTTTTGGGAAATATAATTTTTAATAAATTATATTATTAAAATCAATTATTTATAAAAATAATAGTCTTGATTTAATTTGCATTTAGTCTGATTAAAAATCTTAATGTGTAATTATATATGTAATGCAATTCTTTAATAATCTATATATTTTGTTTTATGATTAACTTTTAAGCTTGAATATTTATCAAATTTAATTGGGTAAGCTGTGAACATATTTGATTCCTGTACCTCCCAAACCACAATAGCCATTTGGATTTTTGGCTAAGTATTGTTGATGGTAATCTTCAGCATAAAAAAATTTTTTATTAAGATTTACTTCAGTAGTTATCTCTCCGTAACCATATACTTTTAATTGCTCTTGATAGAGATTTTTTGAAAATAATGCGTCATCGAGTTGCTTTTTATCACAACAGTAAATCGCAGAACGGTATTGTGTGCCTGAATCATTGCCCTGCCTCATGCCTTGCGTTGGATCGTGTGACTCCCAAAATATTGAAAGTATATGTTTCAATGTTATTTTTTTTGGATTATATATAACTCTAACGGCCTCAGTGTGCCCAGTTAATCCAGAGCAAACCTCATCATAGGTTGGATTTTGTGTATAACCGCCTGAATAACCAACTGCGGTAGTGTACACACCATCTTGATTCCAGAATTTTTTTTCAGCACCCCAAAAGCAACCAAGACCTAGAATAATTTCCTCGAGAGAGTCTTGAAAAGGGCCTGCTATCGGTCGTTTATGGACATAATGCTCATTTGTTATCACCTGTTTTTCTTGTTTTCCTTCTAATGCCCTATTTTGGGCAATAATTTGATTTTTAAATGAACTTTCCATCATCTTTTTCTCCATGAGACTTTAAATATTCTCGTAAGCGGATATTAGTTTTGTATGTTATTCTAGCAATTATAGTTCTGATATAAAATTGAGGCCTAAATGATGATTGAGCTTTTCACTTCAGCAACGCCAAATGGTCACAAGATTAGCATAGCTTTAGAAGAGCTTGGTCTAATATATACTGTAAATGAATTAAATCTCGGCGCAAACGATCAAAAAAAAAATAAATACCTAAAGCTTAATCCCAATGGGAAAATACCTGCAATTATTGATCATGATAATAATGATTTTGTTGTATTCGAGTCTGGAGCTATTCTTATATATTTAGCTGAAAAAACAGGCAAACTTTTACCTCAGAATGAATATGATCGATCAATAACTATACAATGGCTGATGTTCCAGATGGGCGGAATAGGCCCAATGATGGGTCAAGCTAATGTTTTTTATCGTTATTGGCATGAAGAATATCAGCCTGCCATAGACCGCTATCAAAATGAAGTTAAGAGATTATTT
>Ga0213868_10000242_pt1 | contig 51305 bp, 44 predicted proteins | sample PICome_9_FD_160087 | JGI IMG/M metagenome (GOLD analysis project Ga0213868, IMG submission 160087) | Coastal seawater microbial communities near Pivers Island, North Carolina, United States - PICO127 | ecosystem: Environmental > Aquatic > Marine > Coastal | place: USA: North Carolina...
AGAAATTTTAGAAAAACTTTTTGTGAAAATTCTAGTAAAGACAAGGCTTGTTAATGAATGTTAATAAAATGTTGAGAACCCTTTTTAATGTCATTAAAATTTAAAGCCTAAAATTACAATCTTTACAATTCGATTAACAATCCAAAATTTACAATTATGTCAAAAATTGATTTCGTAGTCAAGAGGGACTTCTCTTCCAAAAAATTTGAATTAGATAAAATTACAAATGCCATTTTAAAAGCAATGACGGCTGTTGACCACGGAACAAAAGACGATGCACAGAACGTTGCATTAGGCGTATATAAGGTTTTACAAGAGCGTAAAACTGTAGATGTAGACTACATACCAACCATTGAAGAAATACAAGATAATGTAGAGACAACACTTATGGCTGCTGGGTTTTTAAAAGCTGCAAAAGCCTATATAATTTACCGCAACCAACAAGCCGAAAAAAGAAAGGCGGATATTTTTGAAAAGCGCGTAAGTTTAAAACCATACGAATACCCTCAATTGTATGAATACGTTCCAGCGATTAGACATTCGTATTGGATACATACAGAATTTAATTTTACAAGTGACATACAGGATTTTAAATCCAGATTAGACGAAACAGAAAAAAGTGCTATAAAAAATACAATGCTAGCAATTTCTCAAATTGAAGTTGCAGTAAAAAGTTTTTGGGGTGATTTATACCAACGTATGCCAAAACCAGAAATAGGAGCCGTTGGATCTACTTTTGCTGAAAGTGAAGTACGTCATGCAGATGCATATTCACATTTATTAGAAATCCTAGGATTAAACAACGAGTTTAAAGCATTAAAGAAAAAGCCCGTGATTATGAAAAGGGTTCAGTACTTAGAAACTGCTTTAAAAAATTCAAAAAGTGATGATAATAAAGAGTATGCAGAAGCAGTATTGTTATTCTCATTATTTATTGAGCACGTATCACTGTTTTCTCAGTTTTTGATTATCATGGCTTTCAATAAGCACAAAAACATGTTAAAGGGAATCTCTAATGTTGTTGAAGCAACATCTAAAGAAGAGCAAATTCACGGTGATTTCGGTATCGATTTAATCAAAATTTTAAGAGATGAGCACCCAGAATGGTTTACTGCAGAATACCACGAAACTATTCAAGAGATGTGCAAGCAAGCTTTTGAAGCAGAAAGCGAACTCGTAGATTGGATTTTTGAAGAAGGTGAATTAGAGTTTTTACCAAAATCTGTAGTGACCGAATTCCTTAAAAATAGATTTAATAAATCTCTAGAGAGTATTGGTATAGACAGCGTTTTTGAAATTAACGAAACACTATTAAACGAAACTGAATGGTTTGATGACGAGATCATTGGAACTAAACATGGCGATTTCTTCGTAAAACGCTCAATCAACTATAGCAAACGTACACAAAGTATTACAAGCGACGATTTATTTTAAAAACCTACACCAATCATAAGACCAGACTATGCAAAAAAAAACCATTGAACAACAGGTAAAAGCAACCACAGAGAACCCTCTAAAAAATGCTCGAAAAGAAGCCTTGAAAAAGTACAAAACATTACCACAAGGTAATTTTGAATGGCTAAACGATAACAGCCGTAAATTTTTAGGAGCAGGGTATTTAATTGAAGGTGTTAGTGCAGAAGAGCGAATAAGAGAGGTTGCCGAACGTGCAGAAAAGATTTTAGAAATGCCTGGTTTTGCAGATAAGTTTTACAACTACATGTCTCATGGTTTTTATTCTTTAGCTTCGCCTGTTTGGTCTAACTTTGGTAAAGAAAGAGGTTTGCCAATTAGCTGTTTTGGTTCTCACGTTGATGATGATATGGGAAATATCCTATACACGCAATCAGAGGTCGGTATGATGTCAAAACTTGGTGGTGGCACATCTGGTTATTTTGGTAAAATACGTCACCGTGGTGCTGCCGTAAAAAATAATGGTGAAGCATCAGGAGCTGTACATATCATGCAATTGTTTGAATCTATGGTAGATGTGGTTAGCCAAGGTTCTGTAAGACGCGGTCGTTTCTCGCCATACTTACCGGTAAGTCATCCAGATATTAAAGAGTTTTTAGAAATTGGCACAGAAGGAAATCCTATCCAAGGCTTGACTCACGGAGTTACTGTAGACAACAAATGGATGGAGGAAATGATCGAAGGTGATACTGAAAAAAGAAGCATTTGGGCTAAAGTTTTACAACGTCGAGGAGAAATGGGTTATCCATACATCTTTTTTAATGACAATGCTAACAATGGTGCTGCAGACGTTTATAAAGACAAAAAACACCCAATTTACGCAAGTAACTTATGTACAGAGATTATGTTACCATCTAACGATGAGTGGTCTTTTGTATGTGTACTTTCAAGTATCAACGTTTTACATTATGACAAATGGAAAGATACAGATGCTGTTGAAACTATGATATATTTCTTAGATGCAGTTATATCTGAGTTCTTAGAAAAATTAGAAGCTTACAGAGATTCTGATAATAGAGAAGACAGACAAACCTTCTTGTTTATGGAACGTGCTTATAACTTTGCTAAAGAAAACAGAGCTCTCGGAATGGGTGTGCTAGGATGGCACTCTTTATTACAATCAAAAATGCACGCTTTTAACAGTAAAGAAGCATTTGATTTAAATAGTGAAATATTTAGAGTTGTAAGAGAAAAATCAATAGCAGCTTCCGAGCAATTAGCAGAAAAATTTGGAGAGCCAAAGGTTCTTAAAGGTTATGGTAGACGTAACGCAACATTAAATGCTATTGCACCAACAACGTCATCAGCATTTATTTTAGGACAAGTGTCACAAGGTATTGAACCAATATGGTCTAATATCTACGTAAAAGATATTGCAAAGCTAAAAACAACTATTAAAAACCCATTTTTACAGGAGTTGTTAGCTAGTAAGGATAAAGATACCACAGAAGTATGGCGCTCCATAAGAGATCGTGATGGTTCTGTACAACATCTAGAATTTTTGACTGAAAACGAAAAAGATGTATTTAAAACATATCCAGAGATTGACCAAATGGATATCATATATCAAGCTGCCAATAGACAGAATCATATAGACCAAGGACAGTCTTTAAATATCATTGTGCATCCAGAAATGCCTGTTAAGGATATTAATAAAATCCATGTTACAGCATGGAAATTAGGCTTAAAATCATTGTATTATCAACATAGTATGAATGCTGCACAGAAGTTTAAGCAAAAGAAAGAATGTGCAAGTTGTGAAGGCTAGCTATACTACTTAATAAATTGAAAAAGGGGATAAAATTAATTTTGTCCCCTTTTTTATTCAAATAGTTTTTATCAGCAATAACTTAAATAAACAACTGCTTTTATTATCTAAAAAAAGATTGTTATTTATTAAATTTTTCTTTGGCAACAGACTCTAACTCCATATACCAATCTTCACCAAATTTTCTAATTAGTGCTTCTTTTACAAATCTATAAACAGGCACTTGCAATTCTGTTCCTAATGTACAGGCGTCATCACAAATTTCCCATTTATCATAATTTACAGCAGAAAATTCAGAATAGTCTTTTACTCTAATTGGATATAAATGGCATGATATTGGTTTTTTCCAATTAATTTCACCTTGATTGTATGCTTCTTCGATACCACATAGTGCAGTTTTTTTATCGTCAAAGATTACATAAGCACAATCCGCACCGTTAATTAAAGGCGTTTCTAACTCATCAAAAACTGTAGTAATCGATGTCCCTTTAGATTCTATAATAGCAACACCTTCTTTACGTAAAAATGGTTTTACTTTTGGATATATTTCCTTAAGAATCTTAGCCTCTTCTTTATCTAGCGGTGCACCAGCATCGCCGTCTACACAACAAGCACCTTTACACGCAGATAGATTACAGACAAAATCTTTTTCTATAATATCTTCTGAGACTATTGTTTTTCCTAGTTGAAACATGCTGTAAAAATAGCTAAACTTTACGGTAATTTAATATTGAAGATCTGCAATTTAATTGCACCTTTGCGGCGATTTTGAAAAACCTAAACAAATCAAACTACAATGGAATTTAATTTAAAACACATATTTACAGCCTTTATGGTATTATTTGCTGTAATTGATATCATTGGAAACATTCCAATTATAATAGATTTACGAAAAAAAGTTGGTCACATACAGAGTGAAAAAGCATCAATTATAGCAGGAATAATTATGATTATTTTTTTATTTGTAGGTGAACGTCTTTTAAATTTTATCGGTGTAGATGTTAACTCATTTGCAGTTGCCGGTGCATTTATCTTGTTTTTTATCGCTTTAGAAATGATTCTAGGTATAACTCTTTACAAAGAAGAAGAAAGTAATTCAATTACGGCATCAGTATTTCCATTAGCTTTTCCGCTTATAGCTGGCCCTGGGAGTTTAACTACATTACTTTCATTGAGAGCTGAATTTAAAATTGAAAATATTATTGTTGCATTAATTATTAATGTGTTAGTAATTTATATCGTCCTTAAAACTTCAGTAAAAATTGAACGTATTATAGGTCCTAACGGAATTAGGATTATAAGAAAAGTTTTTGGTGTAATTTTGTTAGCCATAGCGGTAAAATTATTTACTGCAAATATTAAAGCTTTATTAGCTTAGCATAAAAAACTAAATTCTATGAGAGTATTTACCATCGTCGCGACAATAATAGCTATCGCCTTAATTATCTTTAATGCCACAAAATTAAACTTTGATGCCCTTTTTAGAAGTGAAAGTGCTACAGCTGCAATGACAATTATAGCTGCACTTTGTGTTATTGTTTTACTGCAGATTTTTAGAATCTCAAAAAAAATTGAAAAATTACATAAACGTAGATAATGAATTTTGACGCTTTAATTATAGGTGGCGGCCCAGCTGGTATGTCTTGCGCCTTAGTTTTAGGTTCTGCTAAACCAAAACCGTTTGCAACAAATAAAAATATTGGCATAATTATGCATCAAAAAACGTCACATTTACAAAATGCTCTTCTAAATAATGTCCTTGGTCTAAAACCAGGAACCTTAGGAAAAGATATTTTAGAAAATGGGAAACAACACCTAAAAGATTTATATCCACATGTTTCACAAATAGAGAAAGAAAAGGTGAAATCAGTTTCTAAAATTACCGAAGGATTTATTATAGAAACTAATAAAAACACATACAAAGCCAAAAGTATTGTCATTGCCGTCGGTTATACAAGCTTACTTACAATAAAAGGTCTTGAAAACTATATTGAGTCACATCCTCTAGCAGCAATTGAAAAAGATAGGATTTGGCTTAAAAACAAAAATCACTTAATTGAAGAAGACCTATATGTTGCTGGAAGTTTAGCAGGTTGGCGGAGTCAGTTTGCAATGGCAAGTGGCAGTGGCGCACAAGTAGCAACAGACATTCTAACTAAATGGAATAATGGTAAGCATACTAAAATTCATGATAAAATTTCTAGTTAGTAGTTTCTTCCGGATTGTCTTGACTTAGAAGAATCACCTCATCAATCATAATATCGCTTTTGTTTATAATTTCTTCAAAAGCATTGTCGTCATACAACTGTCTTGCTAGAGTTGCTTTTATAAGACGCTTTATAACATCATTAAAAGCTACAAAACTAATTTTGGTACTTTCTTGTCGGTTGACATATTCCTGAAATCTCACAACTATATCGTCACTCACAAAGAAGTTGTCTATAAAATCGCGTTTAGCTACTCCATCATAAATTACTCGATTTCTATCCAGTTCTTCAAAAACAAAAAAACCAAAATGCCCTGCACGCCTTAAATAATTAATCGTTTCGTTATCAAAAGAGCGGTCTAATGGAACAAAAATATCTGGAATAATTCCGCCTCCACCATAGACAACTTTACCATTAGGTGTTATAAACTTTAATGAATCATCTATTTTTATATTCTCAGAATTTATTAGCTCTCCGTTGCTTAAACGCTTGTAATAATCTCGAAAATAACTTCTGTTTCTTCCATTATTGTATGGCTTTTGTATACAACGGCCTGTTGGAGTATAATATCTTGATACGGTTAATCTTACTGCACTACCGTCACCAAGAGCCATTTCTCGTTGTACCAATCCTTTTCCATAAGAGCGTCGTCCAACTATGACTCCTTTGTCATTGTCTTGTAATGCTCCAGCAATTACTTCGCTCGCCGAGGCAGAACTTTCGTTTATTAATATATATACTTCACCTTCTTCAAAATCACCGCGATTTGTTGCGAAGGTGTTTTCGATTTTACCTTTTTTGTTTTTTGTAAAAAGTATAAGCTTATCGTCTTCTAAAAATTCATCAGCGATACGCTCCGCAATACCTAAAAATCCCCCTGGATTATCTCTTAAATCTAATGCCAACTTTGTAGCACCTTGCTCCTGTAATATATCTAATGCAGATTTGAATTCTTCATAAGTAGATTCAGCAAAACGATTCATTTTTATAAAGCCTAAATTATCTGTGAGCATATATGAAGCTTCAACACTTTTTATTGGAATGCTCCCTCTTTTAACTGTAATATCTAGAAATTCTTTGGTCTGTGGACGATACACTTTCAGCTTAACTTTAGTACCTGTTTTACCTTTGAGTTTTTTACTGATTCTTTCAGCATTAAAATTATTACCAAAAATAGAATCACCATCAGCCATTAGTATTCTATCACCACTTTTAATACCTGCGCGTTTACTTGGACCACCTTCAGTTGGCCTAATCACAGCTAAAGTGTCTTTATAAGGGTAGTAGTTAACACCTATACCTACAAAATCACCTCTCATGTTTTCAGTAACGCGCTCTAAATCTTTTTTAGGTATATATATGGAATGTGGATCTAAGTTGTCTAAAATACCATTGACTGTAACATCTACAATGCTATCTGTATTAACTTCTTCAACATACTCATAGTCAATATAATCTATAAGTCTATTTAGTTTGTCTTTTTTACTATTAGTTGTAAATAATCGGTCCGATGTATCTGTAAAATTAAGTTTACCTCCAATAAAAACACCTATTGCAATAGCAACACCTATTATTAATGGTATGAACTTTTTGGTTTTAGACATCTATGCTTCAACTTCTTTAATTAAGTCTAATTTAACACCCGCTTTTTTAAGGAAGTTTAATCCTGAATCGTCTTTATAGGCTTCAGAGTAAACCACTCTTACAAAACCTGCTTGGTGAATGAGTTTACTACACTCTTTACATGGTGATAGCGTAATATATAAGGTTGCTCCTTTGCATGATTGTGTCGAAGATGCTACTTTTAAAATAGCATTTGCTTCGGCATGTAACACATACCATTTAGTGTAACCCTCGTCATCTTCGCAATAATTTTCAAATCCTGTGGGTGTACCATTATAACCGTCAGAAATTATCATACGGTCTTTGACTATGATAGCTCCTACTTGTTTGCGTTTACAGTGCGATAACTTACCCCATTCTTTGGCCATGCGTAAGTAAGCTTTATCGTAACGTAATTGTTTTAAATCTTGCACTATTTAGATTATCTGATTATTGTAATTAACGAATATAATGGCTTAGTATTTTATAAGCAATGGCTTGTCGTTAAAGTTTTGACAAACTTTGAATGGATTAAAAAATACTATTTTCAAATAAAATAGGAATAACTAAACCTATAACCATAGAAGAAATAACCATAACCCAATCACGTTTTGAAAATCGAAATATGGTTTGAAATAAGAATCCAAGAAAAAGTATAACAAATACTATTATAACTTGTGCTAATTCGATACCCAGAGCAAATTCCAATAATGCTAAAAGTTTATTACTTTCGTCGCCAAATACCATGGTAAACTCTCTTGCAAAACCTAGCCCGTGAATAATACCAAATGCTAATGCTGTAAAAAATAAAACACTTATTTTTTTGTTTTTGTCTTCTACGCCACCAGTAAAGACATTGTAAATAGCTGCGACAAAAATAGTTATAGGTATTAAGAATTCGACTAATTTTTCATCTACAGAAACCATATCGTAAGCTGCTAAAACTAATGATAAGGTATGACCTAAAGTAAAAAGAGAAACCAAAACTAAAACACGTTTCCAATCCTTGAAAATATATGGTACCGCAAGTAATACTAGAAACAGTAAGTGGTCATACCCATTAATGTCTAGTACATGATTAAGACCATATTTTACATTGAAGAAAAAATCGTTCATAGATGAAACTGAATTTTAATTGAGTTGAATTTTAGTTTTTTATAAAACGAATAGTTTTGAATACTGAATTATTAGTCTCCAAAATTTTTAAGAAATAAGTTCCTTCGCTAAGCGTTGATACATTGATTGATTTTGTTTTATAACCATCAATAACTTTTTGACCTAGGAGATTAAAAACTTGTAGCTCATTAACATCAATATTAGTCTCAAGATTAAGCATACCCTTTACGGGATTTGGATATATCTTCGTATCTACAAAATATTCTTTACCGGTATTTAAAACCCCTAATTTAGAAACAGTTATAACTTGATTTGAAACAATATCATTAATTATTGTTTCCGTATTGTCAGGCCATTCAATTTTAATCTCGTCAATTATACTGTTTGTTCCAACACCAAAAAATGCCTCTGCTGGTTCTTGCCCATAGTGACTAGTACCAGCTGTAATTAAACGAACATTAGTAATCCCTCTAAATGTAGCTGTAACCTTTGATCCTATCGCAAAATGATTATTACCTTCTAGTCTTGGTTTAACCACTAAGTAATTATTTGCACTAGATAAAGATCTATAATCATTCTCATAAAGTCTAGCGGCTTTTGCATCTCCTACATTTAATTTCATTGATTGTAACAAGTCTAAATCTCCATCTCTGTCCATATCAAAAGCTAGTAATGAGGCTGCCTCCCATATGTCATTAAAGTTTGCGCTATTAGAAATTTCAGAGAATAATATCCCATCTACGTTTAGCCACATTTTTGATCTATCTGGTGACCATTCTTCTTGAGGCCATCCATTTGTTGTTGCCAAATCTAAATAACCATCATTATTAGCTTCAAAAAAAGTAGTTCCCCAGTCCCATCCACTATTACCAATATTTATATTTGGTTCGTTTGATATTTCAGTAAAACTTAATGTATTATTTGAGAAATCGTTACGAAGAAGGATATTATGTCTCAAATTAGTTTCACCTTGTTCTATTCTAGAAATATTTGTTGAATAAATATCAAAATCACCATCATTATCAAAATCACCTAAAGTCATCCCCATTTCATTAAAAGAATGATCTGCATTAATAGTATTTGCAATATTCTCGAACGTATTATTTCCATTGTTTAACCAAAACTCATTAGCATCAAAATCTACATTCATGTAAACATCTACATAGCCATCTTCATTAAAATCATGAAACATAGATTGCCATCTAAACATTGATGTTTGGCCTAATTCACTAGAAGTACTTATATCCAAAAAAGTACCATCTCCGTTGTTTAGAAATAAAGTGGTTTCCGCTCCCCAAACGGAGATTAAAATATCTAACCATCCATCATTATTGATATCGGCTGATGATATTCCTCCTACGACCCTTTCTCTTAATGTCACACCATTATACTTTCCATTGAAATCTAGGCCAGAATCATTCACTTCTGTGAACTGACCATTTGCTGTTTGTTTATAAAGGAATATATCTACCTTATCAACACAACCTGCAGAAACCTTAAAGCAATCACTTAAAAGTACTAAATCCAATAGTTTATCTCCATTATAATCTATCCATAAACCCACTCTTATTCTGTCTTCATTGTAAATTCCCAAAGAGCTTGCGACCTCTTCAAATTGTCCACTTCCATCGTTTCTATAGAGCTGACTAGTTTTTCCAAAATTAGTACCAACGAAGAAGTCTAAATCTCCATCATTATCAAAGTCAACAACTGAAGCACCAGCACCATAAGCTTTTGCAATAATTGGGTCTATACCTGTATCAATTAGTTCTATTATGCCTTTTGCAGATGTTACATCACTAAAAGATTGAGAGTATATGTTAAAACTTATAAAACAAAAGAAAATTGGACCGCATAAGCTAAATATTTTTGATGTTTTTCTGAATAAATTTTTCATAATATCTTTCCCATTTTTATTTAATTCAGTATTTGAATGCTAAGTTAAAAAATATATCCCCAAGAATAAATTATTATTCTTGGGGATAATTTGTACTCAAGGCGGGAATCGAACCCGCACTCCTAAGAACCGGATTTTGAATCCGGCGCGTCTACCAATTCCGCCACTTGAGCTTTTAAATTGGATACCAAAAGTAAATAAAATTAATGATTTAAAACAACTAAAATTGTGTGCTTTATAATTCTTGCTAGCGAAATAATTTTCTAACTTTGAACTCTATTATTATACAACTAACAACAACACGACAAAATGCCTAACGAAACCACTGAAGCAAAAATCTTTACTTGCTCACAAAGCCAATATTTAGCAGAACAAATTTCTAGCGCTTATGGCGTAGAATTAGGTAATGTAATTACCTCGAGATACAGTGATGGTGAATTTCAACCGTCTTACGAAGAATCTATTAGAGGAACACGTATTTTTATTATCGGATCAACTAACCCCGGACCAGAAAATTTAATGGAAATGCTATTAATGATTGATGCTGCCAAAAGAGCTTCAGCAAGACACATAACTGCCGTATTACCATATTTTGGTTGGGCTAGACAGGACAGAAAAGATAAACCAAGAGTTCCGATAGCAGCAAAGTTAGTAGCCAAAATGCTTGAAGCAGCGGGTGCTACAAGAATTATAACTATGGACTTGCATGCAGATCAAATTCAAGGTTTTTTTGAAAAACCTGTGGACCATCTATTTGCCTCAACAATATTTTTACCATATTTAAAATCACTAAATCTAGATAACTTAACCATTGCGTCGCCAGACATGGGTGGTTCTAAGCGTGCATATGCATACTCAAAAGCGCTGCAAAGTGATGTTGTTATATGCTACAAACAACGCGCAAAAGCTAACGTCATCTCTCATATGGAACTAATTGGAGATGTTACTGGGAAAAATGTAGTGTTAGTAGATGATATGGTAGATACTGCTGGCACACTTACAAAAGCTGCAGATCTTATGATGGAACGTGGTGCACTAAGTGTTAGAGCTATCTGTACACATCCTATTTTATCAGGTAGTGCTTATGAAAAATTAGAAAACTCAAAATTAGAAGAGCTAATAGTAACAGATTCTATACCACTTACAAAAGAGAGCACAAAACTTCGTGTATTAACTTGCGCAGATTTATTTGCTGAAGTCATGCAAAATGTTCATTACAATAAATCTATTAGTTCAAAATTTGTAATGTAGATTTTCTTGTTTTAAAATTTGTTCTTTCTAGGTGCATATTAAATAATATATTATTACATTTGCAGCCCTCAAAATGAGGTATTTAATATTACAAAATATAATTTTTTTAAAATGAAATCAATTACAATTAATGGATCTCAAAGAGAAAGCGTAGGCAAAAAGTCAACAAAAGCCTTACGTAATGCTGGTCAGGTTCCTTGCGTCATATACGGAGGAGATAACCCATTGCATTTCTCTGCACCAGAGTTAGCATTCTCTAAACTTGTATACACACCAGATGCGCATACAGTTGTGATTATACTAGATAATGGTGAATCGATCAATGCTATCATGCAAGACATTCAATTCCACCCGGTAACAGACAGAATTTTACATGTAGATTTTTATCAAATTTTTGAAGATAAAGCTATAGTAATGGATATTCCTGTTCATACGGTAGGTGCTTCTAAAGGGGTTATGAACGGTGGTAACTTAAGAAGACCATACCGTAAGCTTAGAGTTAAAGCAATACCATCAAAATTACCAGATTTTATTGAAGTAGATATTACTCCTTTAAAAATTGGAAGTAAACTTTACATTACGGAATTACACAACGAAGACTATACGTTTTTACATCCAGATAACACTGTAGTAATGCAAGTAAGACGAAGTAGATTAGCCGTTGTTGATGAGGAAGAAGAGGGTGAAGATGAAGAAGGAACAACAGAAGAAGGAGCAGCAGCAGAAGCTCCAGCAGCAGAAGCAGCTCAAGAATAAATAAACATTATTGTTTCAGAAATATTAAAAAGCATTCCAATAACCCGGAATGCTTTTTTATTTTTGAGTAAATCTAAGAATAATGTTTAAATGGTTATTAGCATTTTTTAATGCCAAAGAAAAAGACAATATGAAAAAATACTTAATTGTAGGTTTAGGTAATATTGGAGAAAAATACGAAAACACAAGACACAATATCGGTTTCAAGATTTTAAACCACTATGCATCTTCTAATAACTTTACTTTTAAAACTGATAAATTAGGAGATATAGCTTATCATAAGATTAAGGGACGTACTCTAGTTTTTTTAAAACCTAGTACGTATATGAATTTAAGTGGCAAGGCTATTAAATACTGGATGAATAAGGAAAAAATACCTTTAGATAATCTCCTTGTTGTTACCGATGATCTTAATTTATCATTTGGTGCTATACGGCTAAAATCAAAAGGTAGTGATGGTGGTCACAATGGGCTTAAAGACACCCAAGAAAAGCTACAAACTACAAAATATAATCGCTTTAGATTTGGTATTAGTTCTGACTTTTCTAAGGGAAGACAAGTAGATTATGTTCTAGGAAATTGGTCTGAGGAAGAAAATGATAGCTTGAAAGAGCGCTTAAAAATAAGTAATCAAATAATTGAATCTTTTGTCCTTTCTGGTCTGAAAAATACAATGAATGATTATAACGGAAAATAAAAAAGCCTCTCAAATTTGAGAGGCTTTTATTTATATAATTATTCTTTAGAGCTAAGGTAATTATTACCAAACGAAACGAACTAAAATCTCATGAGTTCCATCATTTACATCATTTAAAACATCTCTAGACGTTCCTTCATAAGCATAACCTAAATCCATCCAGTCTGATAATTTAAACATCATAGTTCCAGCCCAACCACCATCTGTTCTGTACATAGGAGCTAATTCAAAACGCTCGTTATATCTAAAAGCGGCAGTAAAATCTGCTGATAAAGGAGCACCACTAACAGCCCTTAACATAGATGATGGTCTAAACTCCCAATCACTTGATATATCAAAGTTATATCCTGCTGACAAGTAATAATGTGTTTTTTCACTAACAGTTGTAACCTGACCTAAATTATTTATGTTAACTCTATCGTTTAATAACACAGACGGTACAGATAATGATACAAAATATTTGTCATGAATAAGATAAGCTCCTACTCCGACAATAGGTCTGAATCCATTATCAATATTGCCTATAGCAGGGTCTTGTGGAAAAGCAAGATTAGCTAAATCGCTACTAATAAAGTTGTAGACACTTCCTCCTCCTTTTAAGCCAAGAAATAAATCTGTGCTTTCATTAAATTTTAATTTATAGGAGAAATCAACTACAAAAGTAGTATTCTCGTTAGCAAAGACATCATCATTGACAATACTCAAGCCTAAACCTACATTATCATTTAATGATGTTTCAAAGAATAATGTCTGAGTTTCAGGGGCATCTTCTACGCTAACCCATTGGCTTCTGAAGTTGGCTGTTAGTCTTGATACACCATCAGCCCCTGCATATGCAGGGTTGATAGCATTCATTGTATATCTGTAAAGTGCATAATTTGGTTGTTGTTGAGCATATATAGTACCAAACAATAACAGTGCACCGATTTTAATTGAGTTTTTTAAAAAATTCATTGTATTGATTTAAATTAATTTATTTATACATCTTAGAAAATGATTGTCATCCAACCTTTTATAATTGTATCTCCGGATCCACCTTGGTCTAAGATATAGTAATATGCACCTGCTGGTAATACGTTACCTCCATTACCTGTACCTGACCAATCGTTTTGATAATCACTAGATGAAAATACTTCATTACCCCATCTGCTATAGACTTTTACTGTAGTACCCGGGAAACGTTGGATATTAATAATTGTCCAAGTATCATTTATTGAATCGCCATTTGGAGACAACACATCATTAGCAGTTAATCCATCACAAACATCTCCTAAACCGTTGAAATCAATATCAGCTTGATCTGTATTAGGTGTAAACGGACAGTTATCATCTTCATCTAGCACACCATCATTATCGTCATCAGGGTCACAAGCATCACCTTCGCCATCACTATCGTTATCTAATTGGTCAGCATTTGCAACAAATTGACAGTTATCATTGACATCTAAAACACCATCATTATCATCATCATCATCACATAAGTCACCGTCTCCATCACCATCATTATCTGCTTGATCAGGGTTATATACAAGGACACAGTTGTCATCGTCATTTAATACTCCGTCTCCATCGTAATCAGTTAAGTCTCTAAGACCACATATATCTATGGACCAGTTATCTAAACTACCACCATCACCATTAAACATATCTACTATTGCTAATGTCCATGTACCTCTTGACATTGTTCCGTTGAATGTAGAAAGTGGATCATCAGGAATAAAGGATCCTGTAAAAGGCGCGGCACCTGAACCAATTGGTGTGGTTGCATCATCGTCAAATGTTGTTCCTGTGTAATTATCACCACTACCACCATTTTCAAATGATAGGAAAATAAAGTCAGCGCCAGTTGGCTCAATTAGTACAATTCTTAAATCACTATCCCATGTATGTGTTATGTCTACAGATACATTAATATCATCTATTATAAAATTATCTTCAATAAATATCTCGGAAAAATAAACCTGTGGTTCATCCTGGTCATCAGTAATTACAATTGGTAAATCTGATGCCACTCCACTGTTACAAATAACATCGCAAGCTTCTCCAATACCGTTGTTGTCTATATCGGCTTGATCGGCATTTGCAGTAGTTGGACAATTATCCTCATCATTAGGAACACCGTCATTATCAGCATCATCATCACATACATCTCCAACACCATCACCATCAACATCTGCTTGATCGTTGTTTGCTATCAAAGGACAATTATCTAAATTATCAGGGATTAAATCACCATCAGTATCTGGTAAAGGTACTCCACATATTTCAATAGACCAGCTGTCAATTGAACCTGTATCTCCAGATACAAAATCTTGAACAGTTAGTAACCAATCTCCTGCAGCTGTCTCTCCATTTAGGATAGACAAATCTTCGTCTGGTGTAAAAGTACCTGTAAAGTTTCCTGAACCACCACTTATTGGATTTGTAGCATCACTATCAAATACTGTATTTACATATTGTGTTCCATTGCCTCCATTTTGATTAGATAAAACAACATCTGTTCCTCCTGGACTTGTTAATGTGATTAATAAGTCATCACCCCAAGTATGTGATACATTTATAGTAACATTTACATCTGTAATCTCAGATACATCTGTGACTTGAGTAGTTGAAGAAACGGGATCTCCAGGCCCTACAAAAAATATTCCATCAGGTATCGCTACAGGTACGTCTGTAGAGATAGTCGTATCACATTCGACTAGACCTGTTTCAAAACTAGTTGAGGAATATGCGCCTTCACCACAGTCATTTACAGATCTCACTCTCCACCAATATGGTGTTTCTGTCATTAATCCCATAGGAACAAACGATGCTTCAGTAACTACACCTCCTGAAATTATATTTGTAAAACCAGCATCAGAAGCCACTTCTACTTCATAAGCAGATGCATTAGCATCATCACTCCATGTAAATTCTGCCATTGGTGGTACACCTGTAATACCACCGCTAGGATAACCTAGCGTTATAAAATTAAATGTGTCGTCAAACACATTTAAGGTTGCAACTGCAGGAACAACATCTGTACCATCAGTAGCTTGGACTGTAAAATCATAGGATCCTACAACAACGCCAGCAGTTCCAGAAATAGTCATCGTTACTGCTTCTCCATCAGAAGTAACTGAAGTAGGACTAAATGATGCAATTGCACCTGAAGGTAAGTCCACGGTATTAAATGTAACTGTATCCGTTGAACTAGCATCTGCATTATATGTAAAAGTATAAACAGCATCGTCTGGGCTACATACATCTACTTCCGTGTTATCAATAGTAACACTAAAAGCAAAAGGTGACTGAACTAAACTCGCTCTTGGTCCTCCTGGTTCTAATGTGGCTCTCATTCTATTTTTTTGTCCTTCGGTAAAAAGACCCATACAACTGTCGTCTGTATAATCCATGTAATTTTCTACCATATCAACAGACCCACATGAAGAAGATCCTGTCGGACATCCAAAATTTGAGCCGTCAGATTCTGGTGTGTCAGCAACAAAATCGTCCTGCCCACATGGACCGTCTCCCCATATATGTCTTAAATTAAAAAAGTGACCCATTTCATGAGTCGTAGTTCTGCCTTTGTCAAAAGGGGCGCTTAATATAAAACTTCCATCATCGTCATCTGAAGAACCAAAGTAATTGTATCCCATTGCAATACCATCCGTAGTAGGATCTCCTCCTGGGAATTGTGCATACCCAAGTAATCCTCCTCCAAGATTTGCTACCCAGAAATTAAAATACAAGGAAGTATCCCATGCATCTTTTCCTCCAGCAGCAGTACTCTTAAGGTCATCACTTGTTCCCCAGGAAGCTGTGGAAGTTGAAGTCCTTGTGATACCATTTGTGGGATTACCATCTGGGTCAATCTGAGCCAAATAGAATTCAATTTCCATATCAGCAGCTTGAGGCCAGGTTACCTGTAATCCGGGGAACTCTGAATTTGTTCCTCTAAAATCTTTGCTAATCACATCTATCTGAGATTGAATTTGAGCATCAGAAATGTTTTGATCATCGTTGTTGTAAACAACATGAACCACAACTGGTACATACAATACCGTTGCACTACTACTTCGAACAGCAGAGTTTAACGCTCTTTGTTGTGTGAGTGTTTCTAATCTTGCCAAATTCTCAGCATAACCAGGGTTCTCTTGCAGCTGTTGCTCTAATAATTCTGCTGAAGCACAAGTTCGCTCTTGAGCGAATACTCCAGAAGTAATCATGAAAAGCGAAGCTATAAAAAAGTAAAAAAATTTTTTCATTTGAAGTGAGTTTAATTAAATATTAAAATAAGCCTTTCATAAATGCACTATCTTTTTGTGATTGATAAAAGACTGAAACTAAAAGTTTGGTTAAAAAAAGTTTTAAAATTGTTAATAAAGTGCATTAAATGTAGTTTTTTTGTCATATGGATTAGGATATGATTATTAAATCAAAAATCAAATTTATACTTTTTTTTTACATTTCCTTAACAAATTTTGAATATTTCTGTTGATGTCATTAAATAACGGTCATTTCGGTAAAATTTTAACAATTGGAACCTTTGATGGTGTGCATTTAGGACACCAGAAGATATTAAACAGACTGAAAAAACTTTCCATAGATAAAAAGCTGATTCCTAGTGTTTTGACTTTTTTCCCTCATCCAAGGATGGTACTCCAACAAAACCAATCTATAAAACTCATTAATACCATTTCCGAAAGGAGACTTTTGCTAGAAAAATTTGGAGTTGATTTAATATGTGTTAAAACGTTTACAAAAGAATTTGCAAATCTTTCTGCTAGAGATTATGTAGAGGATATTTTAATTGATGAACTAAATACTAAACATATAGTCATCGGCTACGATCATCATTTTGGTAAAAATCGTACTGCCAATATTACTGACCTCATCACATTCTCTAAAGAATTTGATTTTGGAATTGAAGAAATCTCTGCTAAAGATATTGAAGAAGTTACTATCAGCTCTACCAAAATCCGCAATGCCCTTAATGATGGAAACGTGGCATTAGCAAATACCTATCTGGGTTATCATTATTTTTTAACTGGAAAAGTCGTGAGAGGTCATAGTATAGGTAGAACGATAGATTTTCCGACAGCAAATATATACATAGAAGAGGATTACAAACTAATCCCCAAAGATGGTGTTTACGTTGTAAAAACAGAAATAGATAATAATCCCATTTACGGGATGATGAATATTGGTCACAATCCGACTATAAAAAATAAGCCTCACTCTATAGAAGTTCACTTTTTTGATTTTGAAAAAGACTTGTACGGAGAACAAATAGTCATCGAAATGCTAACTAGACTAAGAGATGAGCATAAGTTTGAAAATGTGGAGGCTCTTAAAAAGCAACTGAAGAAAGATCGCCAAAATGCTTTGAATTTCATTAATTCAATAAATTGAATTCGTTTTTATTCAAACATATTGACAATAGTGCCTTAGTTGTTTTTAGGATATTTTTTGGCCTCTTATGCTTTTTAGAATCTGTTGGTGCAATTTTTACCGGTTGGGTCAACAAAACACTTATTGAACCTCAATTTACGTTCAACTTTATTGGTTTTGATTGGTTACAACCACTACCCGGAAACGGTATGTATGTATACTATGGTGTAATGGGAGTTTTTGGTTTATGCATTATGCTTGGTTATAAATACCGATTAAGTGCTTTTGGTTTTGCTCTCCTATGGGCTGGCACTTATTTTATGCAGAAAACAGCCTATAATAATCACTACTATTTATTGTTTTTATTGAGTTTTATTATGGTTATTTTGCCAGCAAATCGTTATGCTTCTTTAGATGTAAAACTTAACCCAAAACTAAAAAGTATATCTATGCCTAACTGGTGTCGATGGGTTTTTATTGTTCAGCTTTTTATTGTTTACACATACGCCTCAATTGCAAAAATATATCCGGATTGGTTAGATACTTCAGTGATTAAACTATTGATGCAAAATAAATCTAATTTTCCTGTCGTTGGTCAGCTTCTTCAAAATGAAGGTATTCATTATTTTATAGCGTATTCTGGCATCTTGTTTGATGGGTTAATTATTCCATTATTACTCTTCAAACCTACTCGTAAATATGCCTTTTTTGCATCTATTTTCTTTCATCTTTTTAATTCTTTTGTGTTTCATATAGGTATATTTCCATACTTATCACTGGCTTTTTGTTTATTCTTTTTTGAGCCAGAAACCGTCAGGAATATTTTTTTGAAAAAGAAAAAACTGTATACCCAAAATGAAATTAAAATACCCAGTTATAAAAGTGTTTTTAAAAGCGTATTTATTGTTTATTTTGTAATTCAAATAATACTACCAATTCGGCATTATTTTATACAAGACGATGTGCTTTGGACCGAAGAAGGTCATCGTCTCTCCTGGCGTATGATGTTACGTGCCAAAAGCGGAAATATTAATTTTAGGGTAGTTGATAATGCGACTAATAATTTAATTCCAATAAAACTTAACGAATACCTTACCAAAAAACAGCAACGAAGTCTGAGAACTAAGCCAGATTTTATATGGCAATTTTCCCAAAGACTTAAAAAACAATTTAAATCTGAGGGTAAAGATGTTTCAATATTTGCAACCTGTTATGTAAGTGTTAATGGTAAGCCTTCAAAACGCTTTATTGACCCAGAAATTGACCTAGCAAAAGCCGAATGGAATTACTTTAAACACAACACTTGGATTCTACCTTCAAAATAGCTCTATTTTTATTTCACTAGCCACGAAATCTTAGTACTTTTGTGCCTTTGCTAATTCACGCTAAATCAAGCGCTACAAATCGAGTAATTATGTTACAAGTATCTCATATAAGAGAAAACAGCGAAGACATCATAAAATTACTGGCCATCAGAAATCTTGATGCTAAGCTAATGATTGAAGATGTATTAAATTTTGATGAAGAACGTCGACAGTTACAAACAAAACTGGATTCGACAAAAGCTGAAATGAATTCTATCTCCAAGGAGATTGGAAACTTATTTAAATCTGGCCAAGCCGAAAAAGCTAACGAGCTGAAAGCAAAAACTTCAGAACTTAAAGAGATTATTAAGTTTTTAGAGCAAGAATTGAACGAAAAAGCTGAAGCCCTAAACACACTATTATACAAAATCCCTAATGTCCCAAATCCGATTGTACCAAAAGGAAATTCGGATGAGGATAATTTAGAAACGCTTCGTGATGGCAAAATGCCAAAATTAAACGATAGTGCTTTACCACATTGGGAGTTAGCAAAAAAGTACGACATCATCGATTTTGAACTGGGTAATAAAATAGCTGGTGCTGGTTTTCCTGTATACAAAGGAAAAGGTGCACGTTTACAACGTGCTTTAATAGCCTATTTCTTAGACAAGAATACTGATGCTGGTTATAGCGAATATCAATTGCCACATTTGGTAAATGAAGCTTCTGGTTTTGGCACTGGTCAATTACCAGATAAGGAAGGTCAAATGTATCATGTAACTGAAGATAATTTGTACTTAATTCCAACTGCAGAAGTCCCAGGAACTAACATCTTTAGAGATGTCATTGTTGACGAAAGTGACTTACCAATTGGTATTACGGGTTACACACCTTGTTTTAGACGTGAAGCAGGAAGCTACGGTGCTCATGTTCGCGGACTTAACCGTCTACATCAATTTGATAAAGTCGAAATTATTCGTGTTGAACATCCAACAAAATCTTACGAAGCATTAGATAATATGGTATCTCATGTCCAAGATATTTTGAAGGAATTAAAATTACCTTATAGAATTCTAAGACTTTGTGGTGGCGATTTGACTTTTGCTTCGGCGTTGACTTACGATTTTGAAGTGTTTTCAGCTGCGCAAGAGCGTTGGCTAGAAGTATCTTCTGTTTCTAATTTTGAAACTTACCAATCCAACCGTTTAAAATTACGTTTTAAAAACAGTGATGGTAAAAACGAATTAGCTCATACGTTAAACGGAAGCTCATTAGCTTTACCAAGAATTCTAGCAAGTATTCTTGAAAATTATCAAACAGAGGATGGAATTAAAATTCCTGATGTTTTGATTCCTTACACTGGCTTTAACATTATTAATTAAAATTATACATACATCACAAAAATGCCCAAGTAAACTTGGGCATTTTTTATGATACCATTTGCAATATCTGAACCCGTCATTTGTTATATTTACAAATTATGATGTCACTAAAACGCATATTGTTATTATCCTTAACGCTTTTACTATTTGTCCCAGCTTCAGCACAACGTGAAGATCAGAAACAACTGGAATTGGCAGATGGTTATTATAAACGTGGTGAGTTTCAAAAAGCATTATTGACCTATCAAAAATTGTATGAAGCTCAACCATATTCTTATACCTACATATACAAAATGGTAGATACGTATAGGCAACTAGAGCAATATGATAAAGCTTTAAAAATTTTAGAGCAAAAAATTATCAAGAATAGAAACCCATTAATGTTAGTTGAAATAGGATATAACTATCAACTCACAGATAGCATCAATAAAGCAGAAGAACTATTTGAAGAAGCTATAAGCTCCATTGAGAAAAACCCAAACTATGTTTATGGTGTTGGACAACGTTTTGAAAAACATTCTTTATTACCACAAGCTATAAAAACCTACAAAAAAGCAACAGTTTTTTTACCAGAAAAAAACTTTAGCATACAATTAGCACGTATTTATGGAGATATGGGCGAAGTAAAAAATATGTTTTCTAGTTATCTCGATTACGTTGCCCATAAGCCAAGTACACTTAACAATATCAAACGAAATTTAAGCCAATTTGTTTCAGAAAGTAGAGACACCGAAAACAACAAATCACTTCGATTTTTATTACTCAAAAAGATTCAGCTAAGCCCCGATACATATTGGTATGAGTTGCTAAGTTGGCTGTATGTTCAAGAAAAACAATACAAAAAATCTTTTGTTCAGGAAAAAGCACTTTACAGACGTAACCCTGAGAGTCTTGACAGAATAATTGACCTTGCAATTACTGCCGAAGATAATAAGGATATCGAAACTGCTACAGATATTTTTAGTTATATTTTGCAGACTTCTCAAGAAAGAGATGTACTTCTTTTAGCACATCAATCCTTATTGGAGATTGAGGCTAAAAGTGCCACTAAAAAACAACTGGATAAAATCAAAGAAAGCTATTTATCCTTGTTTGTAGATTACGGGAAATTAGGTTCTACACTTTCTCTTCAATTATCCTATGGTCAGTTTTTAGCTTTTAAAATGAATAAACCAAAAGAAGCTTCAGACTTTTTAAAGCAATCTTATAAACTAGATATCTCGCCTTTTCAAGAAGGTCTTGTAAAACTGCGTCTAGCAGATATTTTAGTACTTCAAGAAAAATTTAATGAAGCACTTATTTTTTACACACAAATAAAAACAAGCCTTAAGAATAGTACAATTGCCCAAGAAGCCGCGTATAAAATTGCAAAAACAAGCTATTATAAAGGTGATTTTGAGTGGGCAGAATCACAACTTAAAGTTTTAAAATCATCTACCTCACAACTTATTGCTAACGACGCTTTAGATTTAAAATTATTAATCTCAGACAACAAATGGGATGACACCACGCAAACTGGATTAAAATACTATGCTAAAGCAGATTTATTCGCCTTTCAGAATAAAACTAGTGACGCCATAAAATTATTAGATAAAGTTTTGACGGAACATAATGGCGAAAGTATTATTGATCAAACACTTTTTACTCAAGCAAAGCTTTATGAAAAGCTAAACCAATTTGAAAAAGCAGAAGCCAACTATCAAAAAATTATTGCAGATTACCGCGAAGATATTTTTATTGACGATGCCTATTACTATTTGGCAGAGCTTTATAAATTATATCTTGACAAACCCGAAGAAGCTAAATCACTCTACGAAAAAATTATTTTCAATCACGAGGACAGTATTTACTTTGTTGAAGCCAGAAAGAAATTCAGAATGCTTCGTGGTGATACCTTAAACTAAATTTCAAAAATAACCTCCAAAAACTATACCTTTGAGCTTTGAAAATTTAATACTGAGTTTTATTATTTATGATTATATATAACATCACTGTAAACATTGAAGATTCTGCGCATGATGATTGGCTTATCTGGATAAAACAACACATCCCAAAAGTACTAGCAACAGGAAAATTTGATGGTGCAACGTTTTCAAAAGTTTTAGTTGAGGAAGAAATGGGAGGACAAACCTATTCCATTCAATACCGTTCATATTCTCGTGAGGCATTAGATAAATATTACCAGGAAGATGCGGACACATTAAGACAAGAAGGTTTAAAAAAGTTTGCAGATAAAATGCTAGCATTCCGTACTGAGCTTGAAGTAGTTGATACTTACGCTGTAAATTTTAAATAAAGTTTAATGTCAGTAAAAGCAAAAAAACACCTAGGACAACATTTTCTTAAAGACGAAAATATCGCAAAAAAAATAGCAGATACTTTATCTCTTAAAGGTTATGATGACGTCCTAGAAATTGGCCCAGGCATGGGTGTTTTGACCAAATATTTACTAGACAAAGATACAACAACACATGTTGTTGAAATTGACACAGAATCTGTAGATTATCTTAAAAATAACTATCTAAATCTTTCAGACAGAATCTACGAGAAAGATTTTTTACGCTACGACTTCAACCTGGTTTTTAAAGGAAAGTCATTTGCTATAATTGGAAATTTTCCGTACAATATTTCTACTCAAATTGTTTTTAAAACCTTAGAGATGCGTGACCAAATTCCTGAGTTTTCAGGAATGTTTCAAAAAGAGGTGGCACAACGTATTTGTTCTAAAGAAGGTAGCAAGGTTTACGGAATTCTTTCGGTATTAACTCAAGCTTTTTATAATGCTGAGTACCTATTTACAGTACCCCCAGAGGTTTTTAATCCACCGCCAAAGGTAGATTCTGGTGTATTATTACTAACCCGAAAAGAGAATTACACACTACCTTGTGATGAAAAATTATTCTTTCGGGTGGTGAAAACAGGATTTCAACAACGACGAAAAACATTACGTAACAGTTTAAAAGTTTTTAATCTATCGGATAATTTAAAAGCAAATACTATATTTGGGCAACGTCCAGAACAATTAAGTGTTGATCAATTTATAGAACTTACCACTTTAATTGAAAATGACGACAATTAATTATTATTCTGTCATATAAAGAAAACTAAAGAAATCTCATTTCTAAAATAGAAAGCTGTTTCAACTGTACTTAAGATGATAGCAAATTAATAGGCGTGGAAGAAACTCAAGAAAATATTCAATTCCAACTTACGGATGAGCTCTTAGAGAACGTTCAATCTCTAATCTCTTGCAATGATAATAAGCAGTTAAAAGAACTTCTTAAAGAGTTTCATTACGCAGATATTGCCGAGATTTTAGATGAGCTTAACTTTGAAGAAGCGATTTACATAATTAAACTTCTTGATAGCGAAACAACCTCGGATGTACTCACTGAATTAGATGAAGATGTTCGTGAAAAAATTCTTAAAAATCTTTCTGCCAAAGAAATTGCCGAAGAGGTCGAAGAACTTGATACCGATGATGCCGCTGATATTATTGCAGAACTTCCTGAAGAACGTCAAGAAGCCGTAATTTCTAGAATTGAAGACGAAGAGCATAAAGCCGAAATTCAAGAGCTTTTAGCTTATGATGAGGGTACAGCCGGTGGTCTCATGGCAAAAGAGTTGGTTAAAGTTTACGGTACTTGGACCGTTGCTGGTTGTATACGACGCATAAGAGGACAAGCAAAAGACGTATCTAGAGTACACTCTATTTATGTGGTTAGTAAGGACGAAAAGTTGATTGGCCGACTGTCATTAAAAGATTTAATCACTGCAAAAAGTGAAGAGAAAATTGCCGAAATAGCAAAAGACAATGTCAATTATGTCAATGTTAATGAAGACGTAGAAGATGTTGCAAAAATCATGGCAAAGTACGATTTGGAAGCTATTCCTGTAGTCGATGACGAACAAACTCTACTTGGTCGGATTACTATTGATGATATTGTTGATGTCTTAAAGGAAGAAGCCGAAAAAGATTATCAACTCGCAGCAGGTATTACACAAGATGTAGATTCTGATGATAGTATTCTAGAACTGACCAGAGCGCGATTACCTTGGTTGTTTTTAGGTTTAGTTGGCGGAATTGGAGCTTTTATTATAATGGAAGGCTTTCAAGAAGCATTTAAAGGTGAGGCTTTCGTTTTATTTTTCTTTACGCCACTAATTGCAGCAATGGCAGGTAATGTTGGTGTACAATCAAGTGCTATTATCGTTCAAGGCTTAGCCAATGATGATGTTAAGGGAAGTGTCAATAACCGTCTTTTAAAAGAAATGTTCTTAGCGGCATTGAATGGTGTCATTTTAGCAATTTTTCTCTTTCTATTTGTATGGGCTACTAAAGGCGAAATCCAAACGGCTTTGGCTATTTCTGTATCACTTGTAGCCGTAATTATAATGGCAGGTCTTATTGGTACTTTTGTCCCGTTATTTTTAGATAAACGTGGTATTGACCCTGCTATTGCTACTGGGCCTTTTATAACTACCAGTAACGATATTTTGGGAATTTTGCTTTATTTCTGGATAGCTAGGCTTATTCTAGGTATTTAATTACATCTCCTTTCGTAACTTTACTACATGAAAGCAATAAACATCAAAGATAAGCATAAACTTTTTTCAAAACAATGGCATCCACATCGTATAGCAATGGTAGATAATATGCAAGTAATTCTTGCAAAAATTAAAGGCGAATTTGTATGGCATAGACACGAGAATGAAGATGAGTTATTTCAGGTAGTAAAAGGCACACTTTACATGCAGTTTAGAGATAGAACCGAAGTCGTTAATGAAGGTGAAATAATTGTTGTCCCAAAAGGTGTAGAACATAATCCATCAACTAAAAATGACGAAGAAGTACATCTACTTTTATTTGAAAAAATAGACACAGCACATACTGGAAATGTAAAAAACAAGATGACACAAACCGAATATCCTTGGATATGAAAATATTACACATCGATTCTAACCATACATTACTCATAAATCAACTCAATAATTTAGGCTTTACTAATCATGAAGATTACACAGCTTCTAAATCAGAGATTGAAGCCAAAATTAATGGTTATGATGGGATTATTATTCGTAGTCGGTTTGGTATTGATAAACAATTTTTAGATGCTGCCAAAATTCTAAAATTTATAGGTCGTGTTGGTGCTGGTCTAGAGAATATAGATTGTGATTATGCCGAAGAAAAAGGTGTGACACTTTTTAACGCCCCAGAAGGTAATCGTAATGCTGTCGGTGAACATGCTTTAGGTATGCTTCTTTCGTTATTTAATAAACTAAACAAATCAGATAAAGAAGTACGGCAAGGCAAATGGTTGCGCGAAGCTAATCGTGGTTTAGAATTAGATGGTAAAACTGTTGGACTTATTGGCTATGGAAACATGGGAAAAGCTTTTGCTAAGAAACTAAGAGGTTTTGATGTCAAAGTTTTGTGTTACGATATTAAACCAAATGTAGGTGATGAAAATTGTACGCAGGTATCTTTAGAAGAACTCCAAGAAAAAGCAGAGGTACTAAGTTTACACACACAACAAACACCACTGACTCTTAATATGGTGGATTCAGTATTCATCGATAACTTTAAAAAACCGTTTTGGCTTATTAATACGGCACGTGGCAAAAGCGTAGTGACTGAAGATTTGGTTGCGGCATTAGACTCGGGAAAAATTTTAGGAGCTGGACTAGACGTACTAGAATATGAAAAGTCATCCTTTGAGGATTTATTTAAAACTGATGAGTCTAAATTTAGATGGATGCGAAAAGGTAAGAAAAGTAATTTACCGGAAGCATTTCAGTACCTAATGAATGCAGATAATGTTATCTTAACTCCTCATGTAGCAGGTTGGACCATTGAAAGCAACGTGAAATTAGCCCAAACCATCGTCGATAAAATCAAAGCAAAATTTTGCTAACTTAGAAGATTACTAAATCCATCTTATTATGCAATATAAGGCCACATCTCCTGAAGATTATATTTTACAGGTGCCAAAAGAACGGCAAAATACACTTAAAAGACTTCGAAAAACGATTGTAGATAATCTACCTAAAGGTTTCGAGGAAGGTATTCAATATGGAATGATTGGCTACTATGTACCTCATTCGGTTTATCCAGATGGATACCATTGTAATCCAGAAACACCACTACCATTTATGAGTTTTGCCTCTCAAAAAAACTCAGTAAATCTGTATCATAGCGGTATCTATACAAAAAAAGAGTTGTACGATTGGTTTGTCAATGAATACTCTAAGCATTGTTCTCGTAAATTAGATATGGGAAAAAGCTGTATTAGATTTAAGAAGTTAGATGATATTCCGTTTGACTTAATTGCCGAATTGACAAGAAAGATGACTTGTGATGAATGGATTAGCATATACGAATCTGCACTTAAAAAGAAATAAAATCATGAAAAAAAGAGTGACAGGAATTGGTGGTCTTTTCTTTAAATCTAAAGACCCAAAAGCATCAAAAAATTGGTACAAAAAACACTTAGATTTTAATACCGATGATTACGGTTGTACCTTCTGGTGGAAAGACAAAGAAGGTAATGATGCCTCGACACAATGGAGTCCATTTAAGGATGACACAAACTATTTTGAGCCCTCGACAAAAGACTTTATGTTTAACTACAGAGTGGCAGATTTAGAGACTCTTATAAAAACTTTAAGAGACGAAGGTGTAACAATTGTAGGTGATATGCAGACATATGAGTACGGAAAGTTTGCCTGGATACTTGATAATGAAAACAATAAGATAGAACTGTGGGAGCCAATTGATGCTACCTTTAAATAATATTGATGTTGTATCATTATTGATTTTAAAAGCAACTATTATTAATCTTAAAAACCAAAAAAATGTCAGACGAAAATAAAAATTTAAGCGATGACCTAGACGATATGATAGGCGATGCTAAAGAAAGTGCAAAAAAAGCAGGAGAAAAAATAAGTCAAAAAGCAAGTGAATTAGCAGATGACGCTAAAGAACTAGGAAAAGAAGCTAAAGAAAAAGCCTCAGAGTTTGCTGGAGAAGCAAAAGAATCTGCTAACGATTTTGCATCTGGAGCTAAAGAAGTTATAGATAACAAAAAGGTACTAACGGGAATACTAGCAATTTTGTTAGGTCAGTTAGGTGTTCATAAATTCATTCTTGGATATAACAAAGAAGGTGGGATTCTCCTAGGTTTATGGATAGTAGGTGCCGTTTTAACTTGCGTCGGTATAGGTGTATTGTTATTGTGGGCTTTGGGATTGATAGGTCTTATTGAAGGTATCATCTATCTAACTAAATCTGATGAGGAATTTTACAACACGTATCAAGTAGGTAAAAAACCATGGTTCTAAAACTAGAAAACAATTTAGTTTTTATAAAACCTAGAATGAAAAATTCTAGGTTTTATTAGTTTAAGCCATAATCTAAAGGTAAAGCATCACCGACGCGTTGTCTGCCTAGATAACCTCCAAAAAGAACACTTTCTATTGGCGAATAGTTACCATATTTGTCGATGTAAAACTTTACTACTCTAGTTTCAATTATTGACTCTTTAACATCTTTGTAAAAAATATCCAATGTTTTGTCTAAAAGCTTAACACTTTTAAGCCCTTCAAAATCCGCTTCTGAGATAGTAATAAAATCATACGGCTTTACAACAAATCCTTTTTTACCAAAAACATAGTCCTGAGCTTCTACATCTTTATTGTACAATGCGCGAATAAAGTGTTGCACAGAACCCTCGTAAGCTTTTTCCCTTTTTCGAGTTATTTTTTTGGTTTGTTTTTTATCTAAATCTTTATAAAAACAAGTCCCTGAGTACATAACAGAAGCAGCATTAAAATTACCTAGTTGTATTTCGAAATCTATGATGTCAAAACTGATTTCGTATTGCAAATTTTTATTTTTAATTATTATTGGAGTACTACTCCATGCCGTAATGGTTCTTTTTCTTTTATCAAACCGAAGTTTAATATCTTCTTCGTTTAATATTTTACATGATTTTCCGTTACTAGACTTTCCTAAAAATTCCTTCCTAAACCACTTTAATTTTACAGCTCGGGACATACCATCATCTGTATTTATTATAACTTCGTCTAGCTGAGCAAAAACTTCATTCAACTCTATTGTTATATTATCTTTTAGGCGATAATCAGTGATAAACACTTTGTCATATCCCAAAAAAGAAATCACTAAAGTGGACTGTATAGCATCATTATACGTTATAGAAAATTCACCTAAATCATTTGTAGTTGTACCAATAGTAGTATTATCAAAATAAATCGAAACGGATTCTATCGGTGCTTTTGTTTTGGTATCTAGAATTTTACCTTTAAGGGTTTGGGCATGACTAATTAGAAAAGAAAAAATGAGTAAAATAAAAGTAATTTTACTTGTCATTATTATCCATGAATTTACGTTCTAACTCAGCTTGAAACTCTTCCATGACTGGTCTTACTGTGCTTTCAGGTAAATCAGCTATTTTAATGTACATTAATCCATCAACAGCATTGTTAAATAATGGGTCCACGTTAAACGCAACGAGTCTTGCGTTTTGTTTGATATACTTTTTTAGTAGTACAGGAAGTCTCAGAGCTCCTGGTTCGACCTCATCGATTATCTTATCAAACTTATTTAAGTCAGCTTCTGTAGCATCAAAAACAAAATCCTTGTCAGCATCCTTAAGTTTTACTTTAAACTCCTTTTTAGGATGTACATATTGAGCCACATATGGGTCATAGTAATGGGACTTCATAAACTCAATCATTAAACTCTTTGAAAAGTTGGAAAACTGGTTACTAATACTAACACCTCCAATTAAATATTTATGTTCTGGATAACGCAAAGTTGTATGAACAATACCTTTCCATAATAAAAACAAAGGCATTGGTTTTTGTTGGTATTCTTTAATGATAAAAGCGCGTCCCATTTCTATAGACTGACTCATCATTTTGTAAAGTTCTGGCTCAAAACGGAATAAATCCTGAAGATAAAAACCATCAATACCATGTGCTGCAAAAATCTTTGAACCTAAGCCCATTCTGTAGGCTCCAGCGATTTTTTTTGCTTCACTATCCCAAAGAAACATATGGTGATAATAGGTGTCAAAATCATCTAAATCAATAGACTCATTTGTACCTTCACCAACTTCTCGAAATGTAATTTCTCGAAGACGTCCTATATCTCTCAAAACATTTGGAATATCAGTAGCTGAAGCTAAATAAACTTCGTAATTTTTACTTTCAAGTAATCGACAATCTTTATCTTTAAGTGCTTCAACTTCTTTTATCATAACTTCAGAATCTACTGGTGTTACAATTCGCTTTGCTTGTTTAGGAACTTTTAATTGTGATTGAATATTATCTAAAATCTTTGGCTTGTCCTCAAAAGCCCGAGACAACATATAGGTTTTTTGTCTTATAAAGTCTGAGAAATTTTTTAGGCCAGAGTGTTCTTTTTGATTTTTTACAGAAATCTGCTTACCGATTCTTACCTTAATTACACGACGTTTCTGAGTTAATAATTCTGAGGGTAATTTTGCCGTTCTAAGTGTGTCACTTATTTTTGAAAGCCTATAAAATAATCGACTGTTTTTTGCATGAAAATATATAGGTACTACTGGTACTTCAGCTTTTTGGATGAGTTTCATAGCTGCATCTTCCCAAGGTTTATCAACGACTAGTTTTCCGTCTCTATAGGTAGACACTTCACCGGCAGGAAACACACCAAGTGGATGACCATCGCGCAAATGCATGATTGCATTTTTAAACCCTGAGATACTACTTGCTGCATCCTTTCTATCTTCAAAAGGATTTACAGGCATGATATAAGGCTTTAATGGTTCAATACGGTGCAGTAAAAAGTTAGCTATAATTTTAAAATCGCTTCGCTGTTCTATCATTAACTTTAATAACAAAATGCCATCAATTCCTCCAAGCGGATGGTTAGAAACTGTAATATATGGTCCTTCTTTGGGTAAGCGCTTTAAATCTTCTTCAGGAATTTCGAACTTAATTTGAAAATCCCCTAAAAGACCATCTAAAAATTCGAGATCAGTTAGATGCTTGTTACGATTATACACCCTATTTAATGAGGATATTTTTAAAACTTTCATCAAAATCCATCCTGCAAAAGTCCCTAAAAAACCATACCTGTCTGCATTTATAGCTTTGGCAACTTCTTTAGCGGATACTAATCCTGTATTTGATGATTTTGACATATAAACAAATGTAATAAATGTTTAGGTAGCTACTATCTGAACAGTTTGTTGGGTTAATTGTTTCAGCAACACGGTTTTATCTTTTTCAAGCGTTGTAATTACATCTTCACTAAAATGCCTAATGGTATATAAATTAACGTTTTTGTGAAATATTACATTAAACTTTGCTTTTAAATGCTGTAACAGTTTTTCAAGGTTATTATATGTATCTTCTAAACATACTGAAAAGCTAATAGCAGAATTCTGTATCAGATCTACTTTCATTTTATACAAATGAAGTAGGCTAAAAATTTCACTAATATTTTCTTCTACGATATATGAAAAATCCAAGGATGATAACGAAATTAGTATTTGGTTTTTCTTGACAATAAAACAAGGGATTTCTGGTTCTAGAGCTTTTCCTTTACTAACAATTGTACCATCAGCTAATGGATTTAAAAAAGATTTTACATATAGCGGAATTTCTTTACGCTGTAATGGCTGAAGTGTTTTTGGATGAATCACCGATGCCCCATAAAATGCCAACTCAATTGCTTCTCTGTATGATATTTGATTAAGTAATTTTGCATTTTCAAAATAGCGTGGATCAGCATTTAAAACACCAGGAACATCTTTCCAAATCGTCACACTAGTTGCATTAAGGCAATATGCAAAAATTGCAGCTGTATAATCACTACCTTCTCTTCCTAATGTGGTGGTAAAATTATTAGTATCACTTCCTAAAAAACCTTGAGTAATATTTAAAATATTAATGTCAAAATCTTTTGAGATTTTAGTCTGCGTCGTTCCCCAATTAATATTTGCACGACGGTAATAATTATCTGTTTTTATAAACGTGCGAACATCTAGCCAATTATTTTTTAAACCTATTTCATTAAGATAATAACTGATTATAGTTGTTGAGAGCAACTCGCCATACCCAATCGTTTGATCATAAACAAAATTGTAGTCAGGAGATTTATTGACTTTTAAAAATGTACCGAGCTCTGTAAACAAGTTTTTTACATGCTCAAAAACTGGATGCCTTTCATTATCAAAAAGATCTAATAAAATCTGATTATGAAACTTTTTAACATCTTGTAAAGCACTTTGTAATTCGGCTCTGTTCTCAAAGTAGTTTTTGATGACCAATTCCATGGCATTGGTGGTTTTTCCCATTGCAGAAACAATGACAAGTGTATTCTCATACCCCACAGTTTTTAAAACTGAAGCTATGTTTTTTACACCTTCGGCATCTTTAACTGATGCACCGCCAAACTTAAATATTTTCATCTATAACCTGCTTAAGTACTTATCAATCGCAATACTATCCATTTGTACAACATTCCAATCTCGCATCACATTGGCACCTTTTTTCTCATAGAATTCTATAGCGGGCTCGTTCCAATCGAGTACTTCCCAACTGATACGTTTGACACCTTTTTGCTTTCCATATTTAACGACTTCATCCAGTAAAACAGTACCTAAACCTTTACCTCTCGACGCTTGACTAACAATTAGGTCCTCGAGATGAATAACCTCGCCTTTCCAAGTTGAGTATCTCGTGTAAATTAAAGCCAACCCTTCCACTTTATTTTCGACCTCAACAACAAAACATACGAATTTAGGGATTTTACCAAAACCATCCTCAATCAATTGACTAACCGTAACTTCAACAGCATCAGGTTCTTTTTCAAAAATTGCCAATTCTTGAATGAGTTCGTAAACTCTTGGCATATCATTTTTTGTAGCTAGTCGAGGTGGATTCATGTTCTATAAATAGGTTTTTCAAATATAACTGAAAGTCCCTTTAGTTTTTAATTTTTTTACACTACGAAAACGTTATAGTTGGTTAAATTATCCGATATTTGCCCCGAATTAAATTAATTTCTTCTTACATGTCGCATCGTAACCAGACCTTAGGTGAATTTATTATCGAAAATCAATCGTCTTTTAAATACACTTCAGGAGAATTATCTCGTCTAATAAACTCTATCCGTTTGGCTGCAAAAGTGGTTAACTACGAAGTGAACAAAGCTGGATTAGTCGATATTATTGGTAATGCTGGTGATACTAATATTCAAGGTGAAGATCAACAAAAATTAGACGTTTACGCCAATGATACCTTTATAAAAACAATGACCAAACGTAATATTGTTTGTGGTATTGCCAGTGAGGAAGAAGATGATTTTATTGCTATTAATAGCCAAGATGAAAACCATCAGAACAAATATGTTGTTTTAATCGACCCACTAGATGGCTCTTCTAATATTGATGTTAACGTTTCTGTAGGTACCATTTTTTCGATTTATAGACGTGTTACACCTGTTGGGACACCTGTAACAATTGCCGATTTTTTACAAAAAGGAAATAAACAAGTTGCTGCTGGATATGTTGTTTATGGTACATCCACAATGTTAGTTTACACAACTGGTCATGGTGTTAATGGCTTTACTTTAAACCCTGCTATTGGTACATTCTATTTATCACATCCGGACATGCAATTTCCTGAAAATGGAAATATCTACTCAGTGAATGAAGGTAACTACAGCCACTTCCCAAAAGGGATAAAAGATTATATAAAATATTGCCAAATGGAAGAAGGTGATAGACCTTACACTTCTAGGTATATTGGGTCTTTAGTATCAGATTTTCATCGAAATATGATAAAAGGCGGAATTTATATGTACCCTAAAAGCTCTATGGCTGCAAAAGGTAAATTACGATTACTTTACGAATGTAATCCCATGGCATTTATTGCCGAGCAAGCCAATGGAAAAGCAAGTGATGGTTTTACAAGAATCATGGATATAGAGCCTACAGAGCTTCACGAACGTGTACCTTTTATTTGTGGTAGCAAAAGCATGGTACAAAAGGCAGAAGAGTTTATGCGTAATGCATAAAAAAAGTGGTATTAAAATACTTAAATACCACTTTATATTCATTTCAGTAAACTTCTATTACTGATTCATTTTTTTTATTCTGTCAATAAACTCATCTAATTCAACTTCATAATGTACTAGGGTTAATGCCTTATCAGCTATATACTTTACATTATCTGGGTTAAACCCTAAGCCAATACATAATTTTTCTAGTAACACAACTTGATCAGGACCTTCTATATGGTCTGCCCATATCATACGTGCTAAATCGTATAAACGCTCTAGACGAGTATCATAAGAATGAGGAGCATTTATAGGATGTGATTTATAATCCTTAAGAATATCTTTATACTCTTGTTCTGTAATATCTAAACCGGTAGCTAGGCGATCCAAAAACGCTTTTTCTGCATCATTAATAATTCCATCGCTCATTGCTACTCTTACTATGGCAGCAAAATGGTCTTCGTTTCGCTTTTTAAATCCGCTTTCGAATAAATCTGAAAATGACATATATGTTTTGTTTTTTTAGTCTCTACAAATATAATTCTAATAAAAGATTTCTAATATAGAAAGCCTCAAAATATTTTATATTTACAACCTTAAAATAAGGCCATTGAGTAAAACTACAATTACCCAAACCTATGTACAGGCTTTGCAAATGCAAAATCTGCAAATCGCTATTGCCAATGCTGAGGGAAATACACATTTAAAAGGGCTCGTTGGCTCTTCATTATCTCTGATTATTTCTGAAGTTTTTAAAACTGCCGAAAAACCATTTTTAGTGGTTTTTGATGACAAGGAAGAAGCGGCATACTATCTAAACGATTTAGAGCAACTCATAAATGATAAAGATGTACTTTTCTATCCAGGAAGTTATCGCAGACCATACCAGATTGAAGAAACCAATAATGCCAATGTATTACTACGTGCTGAAGTTTTAAACCGAATAAATTCGAGAAAAAAACCAGCAATTATTGTCACTTACCCGGATGCACTTTTTGAAAAAGTAGTGACCAAAAAAGAACTCGAAAAAAACACTTTAAAAGTCGCTTTAGGGAATGAATTAAGCATTGATTTTGTAAACGAAATACTATTTGAATATAAGTTTAAGCGTGTTGATTTTGTAACTGAACCTGGTGATTTTTCTGTTCGTGGTGGTATTGTAGATGTATTTTCTTTTTCTCATGACGAGCCTTACCGTATAGAATTTTTTGGTGATGAAGTAGATAGTATTAGAACCTTTGATGTCGAAACTCAACTCTCTACCGAGCGCATTAAAAAAGTTAGTATTATTCCAAATGTTGCAAATAAATTTATTGAAGAAAAACGTGAGAGTTTCTTAAAATACATATCGTCTAAGACTGTTGTTTTTTCAAAGAATTCTAGTTTATTATTTTCAAGAATTGATGCTTTTTATGAAAAAGCTATTGTGGCATTCAATGAACTTTCTGAAGACATTAAACACGCATCGCCTGATGAGTTGTTTTGTAATTCTGAATTACTAAAGTGTCAGTTTTTGGAGTATAATTTTGTAGAGTTTGGTAGCTCATCAGTTTTTAATGCTAAAACGATTAAATATAATACCAAACCGCAACCATCATTTAACAAACAATTCAACTTACTAATTGATGATTTAAATGAAAATCATTCTAAAGGTATAACCAATTATATTGCTTGTGTTAGCGAGCAGCAGGCCAAACGTTTTAATGATATTTTCGAAGATTCTGAAAAAGAGGTTCATTACAAAACAACAGTACTTTCTTTATACCAAGGTTTTATAGATACTGAGCTTAAAATTGCAGTTTATACAGACCATCAGATTTTTGACCGTTATCATAAATTTCATCTTAAAAATGGGTATGCCAAAAAGCAAGCCATTACATTAAAAGAGTTGACCAATCTCGAAATAGGAGATTATGTAACACACATCGACCACGGTATTGGTAAGTTTGGTGGGCTTCAAAAAATTGATGTCGAAGGCAAAAAACAGGAAGCTATAAAACTGGTTTATGGAGAGCGTGATGTGTTGTATTTAAGTATTCACTCACTTCATAAAATCACCAAGTTTAATGGTAAAGATGGTAAGCCTCCAAAGGTTTATAAATTAGGTAGCAAAGCTTGGAAAACACTTAAGCAAAAGACTAAATCTCGTGTTAAAGAAATAGCCTTCAATCTTATAAAACTTTATGCAAAACGAAAGTTAAGAAAAGGCTTTCAGTATGCGCCAGATAGCAATATGCAGCACGAGTTAGAGGCTTCTTTTATCTATGAAGATACTCCAGACCAAGTAAGCTCTACAGAGGATATTAAAGCAGATATGGAAAGTGAGCGCCCAATGGACAGGCTGATTTGTGGTGATGTTGGTTTTGGTAAAACCGAGGTTGCTATCAGGGCTGCTTTTAAAGCTGTAGATAACGGAAAACAAGTTGCGGTTTTAGTCCCTACAACCATATTGGCATATCAACACTCACGCACTTTCAAAGCGCGTTTAAAAGACTTCCCAGTTACCGTAGACTATATTAACCGTTTTAGAACTGCTAAACAAAAACGTGAAACACTTGAAGGTTTAGAAAAAGGAAGTGTAGACATTATTATTGGAACACATCAACTTGCTAATAAAAATGTAAAATTTAAGGATTTAGGGTTACTGATTGTGGATGAAGAACAAAAGTTTGGTGTCGCCGTAAAAGAAAAATTAAAAACTATTAAAGAAAATGTTGATGTACTAACATTAACCGCAACCCCAATTCCTCGTACATTACAATTTAGTTTAATGGCTGCTAGAGATTTATCAGTAATCACTACGCCTCCACCAAACCGTTATCCAATAGAGAGTCATGTTATCCGTTTTAGTGAAGAAACGATTAGAGATGCTGTGAGTTACGAAATACAACGTGGTGGACAAGTTTTCTTTATTCATAACCGAATCGAAAATATTAAGGAGGTTGCTGGGATGATTCAGCGATTGGTGCCAGATGCTAAGATTGGTATTGGTCATGGTCAACTAGATGGCAAAAAATTAGAAGAACTAATGCTGGCTTTTATGAATGGCGAATTTGATGTTTTAGTCAGTACAACCATTGTAGAAAGTGGTTTGGATGTCCCAAATGCAAATACCATTTTTATAAATAACGCCAATAATTTTGGACTAAGTGATTTACACCAAATGCGAGGTCGTGTTGGTCGAAGTAACAAAAAAGCGTTTTGCTACTTTATAACGCCAGAATATTCCGTAATGACTGTAGATGCAAGAAAACGCATTACAGCTCTAGAGCAATTTACAGAATTAGGTAGCGGATTTAATATAGCAATGAAAGATTTAGAAATCCGTGGTGCTGGTGATTTATTAGGCGGTGAACAAAGCGGATTTATAAACGATATCGGTTTTGACACCTATCAAAAAATCTTAAATGAGGCCATAGAAGAACTCAAAGAATCTGAGTTTGCAGACTTGTATAAAGATGATGGTAAACCTAAGATATTTATAAAAGATGTAAATATAGATACAGATTTTGAATTACTGTTCCCTGATGATTATGTGAATAATATTACTGAACGCTTAAATCTGTATACCAAGCTCAACGAGATTAAAGCAGAAGAAGATTTACAAAAGTTTGAATCTGAAATTATTGACCGTTTTGGCGCATTACCAGCTAAAGTTTCAGATTTATTTGATAGTGTTCGATTAAAGTGGATTGCTACCAAAATTGGAGTTGAGAAATTGATTATGAAACAAGGCCGACTAATTGGTTATTTTATCCAAGACCAGCAAAGCCCATTTTATCAAAGTGATAATTTCTCGAAAGTATTACAATACGTCCAAGCCAATACTAGAAAATGTAAGATGAAAGAAAAACAAACCCGTAAAGGGTTGCGACTATTAATCTCATTTGAGAATGTAAAATCAACAGAGCAAGCTTTGAATTTGCTTTCGGAAATATGAAACGAGCATATTCAAAATTTTAGCATCAAAGGAGAATGACTAATTGCGAACAGCGTTAGCCAAAAAAAAGACACATGAAACAAAACTCTCATTTGCAACATCTGGTTTGGCTGACACTAGCTACAGTTTTAATAAGTACTTCTGGGAGTTTAGGGAAATATATAGATATGCCATCGCCAGTGGTTGTTTGGTGGCGTTCAGGATTAGCTACACTATTTCTTTTTTTATTCTGTAGATACAAAGGGTTATCTCTAATAATAAATAACAATAGAGACCGACGTACATTTCTATTTGCTGCTATTTTTATGGCTGCACATTGGATTACCTATTTCTATGCTTTAAAATTATCTAATGTGGCTATCGGTATGTTGACATTATTTACGTTTCCTGTTCTTACAGCCATATTAGAACCTTTATTTTCCAAAGTAAAATTTGACCCTATTCATGTTTTACTAGGATTTCTAGTGCTTATTGGGATTTATATTTTGGCTCCAGAATTTAATCTAGAAAGTACACAACTTCAAGGTATCTTATTGGGATTACTTTCAGCGTTATGTTATGCTATCAGAATATTATTACTCAAAAGTGAAGTCAAAACCTACAATGGTTCTATTCTTATGTTTTACCAAGTGGCTATTATGACGGTGATTTTAGCACCTGTATTATTTGTTATGGATTCATCAAACATATCAACACAATATCCATTTGTAATTGTCCTAGCGCTTTTAACCACTGCTATTGGGCATACTATGTTTATTAATAGTTTGAAGTATTTTAAAGCAAGTACAGCGAGTATTATTGGTAGCACGCAACCTGTTTTTGGGATTATTATTGCATTCTTCTTTTTAAATGAAATCCCAACTGTAAACACTTTTTTTGGAGGTAGTCTCATACTAGCAACTGTAATTATTGAAAGTATTAGGTCTAACAAAAAATAAAATGTTTTAAATTGGCGTGATAGTTGCCTCTTGAAAACTGCATTGTAAAAATCATTCTATGAAAAAAATCATTTTCGCGCTTTTAATCATTCCTTTTTCAAGCTTTTCGCAACACAACATCAGCGGTACATTTTCTCCTGCTAAAGATTATACTTATGCTTTTTTATACGAAGCTACACCAGATGGCGCTAATTATGTCGAGCGTGCTAAATTAGATAGTCTTGGTAATTTTTCATTAGCCTTGGACGCTAATGCAAATCCTGGTATTTATAAAATAGTCTATGCTATACCACCTGAAGAGAATAATTTTGATTTGGTGTATAATGGTAAAGAAAATGTGAATTTTATATTTAGTCTTGATGATGGTGTGAGTTTCACAGCGTCTTCAGAAAATAAACTTTGGGATTCTTACCTAAATAGTATGGATATTGTTAATCAAACGATTAGTAATTTCTACACAAAAGGAGGAAAAGATAAAGACGCATTTTATTCCATTTTTAGAACTCTAAAAGAGACGCAAGCCTCTTACGAAGACTTAGCCAAAGGAAAATTAGTTGAATCTTTTATAAAAGCAAATAAACCATACGCTCCTGAAGCTTATGAAGATTTATCAACGTATTCTAAAAATCTCAAGACTAATTTCTTTAAGAATATAGATTTTAATGACCCTTTTTTACAAAGCTCTAGTCTAATTACTGACCGTATTAGTGGTTTTGTATTTGGAATGTCTGCAGCTAAAGACAATGATACTTACAAAAAACATATTGATATTGTAGCAAACGCCATTAAAAGTACAGATAATAAAATACAATCGCCATTACTGGAATTGTTATGGCAAGAGTTTAAACGTCGTGAAAATCATGACATGGCAAATTATGTCTCTAACAACTATTTGTTAGCGATTGCTAAGTCTACAGAAAACAAAATTCTTGAACAGCAATTACTAAGTTATAAAAACACCTCTGTCGGTGCTGTTGCGCCAGATTTTGAAATACAAACACAACCTTCATTAAAACTTTCTGAACTTAAAGGTGACAAGTATTACGTCCTTATTTTTTGGAGTAGTGGTTGCGGACATTGCTTAAAGGAATTACCAAAAGTAAAAGACTTAATGACGACAGTTTCAAATACAAAAGTAATCGCCTACGGATTAGAAAATGATGCGACAGATTGGACTAATGAAATTAAAAACTATCCAGATTTTGTTCACGGTATTGGTCTTGGTAAATGGGAAAACCCATTGGTACAGACTTTTGCCATTGCAGCGACACCAACGTATTTTGTTTTAGATGCTAGCAAAAAAATTATAGCCAAGCCATATGACTTTGAGGGTTTGGAGACGTTTTTTGGTGAGAAGTAAATAAAAGAAAAACGCCCAATCAACAGATGTCAATTGAGCGTTTAGAAACTAAATAACCAACCAAAATTTAGCTTCGTTTGTACTTATATACTTCTTGTATTTTCTCTTGGGTTATCTTTTTTAACCGTTTTTTGTTTACGTTTTTTTAGTTTAGTTTCTTCCTGAACCATTCGTCCTTGAGCATTTTCCGTTCTTAAGAACTCAATGTATCCTAGACCTTTAAATTCATAAACCGTGCCAGAAACTGCGTGAAACAATTCTATAGTTCCGTCATTTATAACGCTAAGATTGAAGAATTCATTGCTGAAGAAATCATAATCAAGTGTTAAAGTTTTTTCGTACAGGTCTCCTGATATATTATTCACACTATAAACACCTGTGTAGTCCCAAAATATAGTATTAGGGTTAGAAATGTTTACATCTTGTGAGCTTCGGAATTCCGAATCATTACCACCAGCCAAAAACTGTAGATAGTTCTCGTTATCAAAATCATTTAATGCGCCAAAGTTACTGGTATATGTTTTTTCCCAAGCTTCATACTCTTGTAAGAAATAATGAATATTATCATAGAATACAAAGTCATAATCAAAATTAGACCTTTGGTAACCATCTAAGAAATAAGATGTATCTGTAAAAGGATTGTATAATTCAATGGTATTACTATCTATCTGAAATACATCAAAAGAATCATACCCATCTAAATCGTGGTTGACATCTAATTGCATATTAAAGGTGTTGTAAGACCCTATATCTATACCAAAACCATTGCCTTGACTGCCCAATCCTACCAAATTATTGTTGGCAAATAGAGTACCGTTTCTAAACGATAAGGTAAACGCCACTTGCATAAATGGTACTTCGCCAAAACCTTGTGTTGCATTAATATCCACGTACCATAACTCATAAGTGTTTAATAACTGATTTAAAGATATAGGTTGCGGGTTGTTATCTGTAATAATTACCTCGTCCACAACACACGATGTTAGTAATGTTGCACTTATCAAAAATCCAAAAAGTAGTTTTACTGTCTTCATAATCACACGGTTTTAAAGTTTATAGTTTAAGAATTTCAAAACGCGTGCCAAACTCAAAAACCCAGAACTGGCCTAGGTTTGAAAGCCTTGTTTTTTTATGTACTTTTGATTTTAGAAGATTAACTATAATCCATGGATAAAACCACAAAATATGCCGTTTTTGGCTCCGGAAGTTGGGCAACTGCAATTGTAAAAATGCTTTGCGAAAATCTTGATGAAGTCGGCTGGTACATGCGTAGCGTTTATACCAAAGCACATATTTTAAAAGAGCAGCACAACCCAAGTTATTTGAGTTCTGTCGAGTTTCATACCGAGCAATTAAAACTCAGTAATGATATCAATGAAATAGCAGATTGGGCAGATGTGCTCATTTTTGTAATTCCCTCGGCTTTTATACATACCGAATTGCAAAAACTGACTGTAGATATTAGTCACAAGGTTATGGTTTCTGCTGTAAAAGGGATTATCCCAGAAACAGGGCTTTTGGTTGGTGAGCATTTTCATGACCATTATAATATTTCGTTCGAGAATATTGGTGTCATTGCTGGACCTTGCCATGCCGAGGAAGTCGCTTTGGAGCGTCTGTCTTACCTCACTATTTCATGTGCCGATGCTACTAAAGCACAAGCTATCGCAGATGTGCTGTCTAGTGATTATATAAAAACAAAAATTAGCGATGATATTATAGGCACAGAATATGCCGTAATGCTCAAAAACATCTATGCCATTGCTGCTGGTATTGCTCATGGTTTGGGTTATGGCGATAACTTTCAGAGTGTATTGATGAGTAATGCCATCCGCGAGATGAAACGCTTTATAAAGAAAATGCATAAAATGAAACGCAACATCAATAACTCGGCCTATTTGGGTGATTTGTTGGTGACTGGCTACTCTGTGTTTTCGCGTAACCGCATGTTTGGCAATATGATTGGCAAAGGCTATACTGTAAAGTCTGCACAAATGGAAATGAATATGGTTGCAGAAGGTTATTACGCTACTAAAAGTGCTTTTTTACTCAACGAAAAAAACACCAAAAAAACCAATCTTCCAATAATTAATGCGGTATACAGCATACTTTACGAAAACAAAAACCCTAAAAAGGTTTTTATTAAGTTAACAGATAAGTTGGATTAAGTTTTTAATTACTCCCAAGGCTATCTACCTTTTTATAATTCTTAATCAAAATTTTATTATCAGGCTTTAATTGAAGTCCTTTTTTACAAGCTATATCTGCCAATTCGTAATTTTTTAAGGCAGTATACGAAATACATATATTATTATATAGGCCGAATGAATTAGGATGTTTTTTAAGACCATTGTTAGAAATTTCTATGCATTTATCGTACATTTTTAAGCGATAATAGTCGAAACTTAATTGTAAGTAATTAGCCTCTGTTGGCTCAACCTTTAATAGTTTCTCTTGAATATCAATGGCTAAAGGTACATCTGTTATTTTAGCAATGTTTTTAAGATTATTAAGTGCTATTTTAAAATCTGGCTTAAATTCTAGGGCTTTTTCACAGTTTGTTTTTGCTTGGTCGTAGTTTTTCAATTGTATCTGACAAGCACAAATATTGTTGTAGCCTAGATATGAGTTAGAATCTAACTCTATCAATTTTTTAGCAGCAAAAATTGATTTATCATACTCTTTATTATTGTAAAATTGAACAGATAAGTCTAACAAATTCTTTGATGAGGGATTCTCTAAGTTAGGTGACTCACTTAAATCTATTTTACTTATTTCTATACTAACATAATCCAAATAAGCTTTTGCTAACTTATCACTAGAATCAGATAACAATATCCTATTTGCAAGGTTTTTTAATTTATACCAATCTTTAATTTTTTTATACCCTTCGAGCAACTTATACTTACCTTCTATAAACTCTGATATGGAAATAGCCTTTTCTAAATAAACAATAGCTTCGCTATCTCTATTCTGATCCATCAGAAAAGTTCCATAAAAATACCAACCTGCGTGATAACCTGGGAGCAAATCAATTGCTTTTTTAAGATATCTTTCAGCTTGTTCTGTATTGTTCTGTAATTGTTTTAGTCTACCATAATTAACATACAATAAAGTATATTTTGGTGCAATTTCCATAGCCTGCTTATAATATACTTCGGATTTATCAAAATTACCTTTGTCCATTTCATACATCCCACAATTCACAAGCGCCTTTGCATTATTTGGGCTCTTTTTTACAACATCTAACCATAATGTTTCTTTACTTTTCCATACTTTAATTCTTTGAATTGTACCGTAGGCATAAGCTGATAAAAGCACTAAACAAAATGAGGTTAAAACTGTCCTTGATTTTTTATTAAGCTTAAATGTATCTAACCATAAAAAAATTGGCCATACCAAAGCAATAATAAGTCCTACAAATGGGAAAAACATGCGATGATCATTTTTGACATCTAATAAAGGTATTATGCTTGAGGTTGGTAATAAAGACAAATAGAACCATAATATACCAAAACTGACAGGCTTATATTTTTTTGTCTTTGAAGTTATAATAGTAACAGTAATCAATACTAAGTTTACAATTAAGCCAACAAAAAACTTAATATTCCAAATATCATTAAAAACCTTTAAATCAGTTTCGAGGTTAAGCCCTAGTGGTAAAAATAAACTTCCAATATAGTAACAAAATACCCACAATTGTGTTATTAGATAATTAAAAATTGAGGCTCCATTTGGCTCAAACCCCTTTGGTATCATCGCTTTTGCAAAAAACAATAATCCCATACACACTATTATTGGGATACTCATCCTTTTTAAAAATGTGATTAACTGCTTGATTTTTTTTGATTTAAAAACGTCAATAATAGAACCTTTGTATTCAAATAGCCATACATAACACATTAACAATGGTATAAACATAATACCTGGTTCCTTGGCTAGGATACTCAAAAAAGCTGGTAATAAATACAAATAATATTTACGAGACAATGCTGAGGATTGATACATTACAAAACCTAACAACACAAAAAAAGTAGATTGAATTTCACTCCGAGCTATGATATAATTTACGGTTTCTGCTTGTACTGGATGCACCATAAAAAATAGCGTCGCAAAACTAGCTAAATAATAGCTTTTTTGAGATGGTAAGTAAAGCTTAAAAATATGCTTAAGGAAGAAAAACAATAAGATTCCAAAGCCTATAAACCAAATAAAACTTGATAAATGAAAATAAAACACATCTAAACCACCAGCAATCCAATAATCGACAGCAAGAGATGTCGTTACTAAAGGCCTATAACTTTGACTTAATGGTAATGAACTAAATGTTTTTCCATCAACAAAAAAATTGGGTATGTTGTTTAAATCTCTAATATTCAGGTTATTATTAACGGTATGTATATCATCGTAATAAAAACCATTTTCAAAGTGATTTAAGTATACTAGGGAAACAACAGTACACATAAAAATGATAAACAGTAGATTTTTATTTTTTTTCATGTGTAATATTATTAAGATTAAATACAGGCATATTCAATAAAAATACTATTTTTTCGTTATTCGAACTCTAATAAAATATTTCAGTAAGTTTACTAATATTTAGTCGAATAAAAAATTTAGTTTTAACTAAATCAAATACAAATGAAAGAAAATAAAATAATTGCTGTAGTCATACCATGTTTTAGGGTTTCTAAACATATAAAAACTGTTATCGCTTCAGTTCCAGATTTTATTGATCACATTATTTTAGTTGATGATGCTTGCCCTGAGCAATCTGGTAAAATTGGCAGTGAAACAAGTCATAGCAAACTATCTGTTATATTCCATGATGTTAATCAGGGTGTAGGAGGTGCTGTTATTTCTGGTTTTAAAAAGGCTATCGATTTAAATTGTGATGTTATAGTTAAGTTAGATGGGGATGGCCAAATGGATTCAAGTAAAATTACTAATCTAATAGCACCTATATTAGAAGAAGTAGCTGACTATACAAAAGGTAATCGTTTTCACGACTTTAAGGCATTAAAGCTTATGCCTAGGACACGTCTATTTGGAAACAGTGTTTTATCATTTGCTACAAAACTCGCTTCTGGTTATTGGAATGTTATGGACCCCACAAATGGCTTTTGTGCTATTTCTAAATTTACTTTGTTACAATTGAATCTTAATAAAATTGAAAAACGTTATTTTTTTGAAACAGATATACTTATCAATTTAAACATGGTAAATGCTGTTGTAAAGGATATTCCTTTGCCTGCTATTTACAATGATGAAGTTAGTAATTTAAGCATAAGACGTGTATTGTTATCTTTTCCTCCTAAAATACTAAAAGGCATAGCAAAGCGCATTTTTTATAAATATTATATCTATAATTTTAATATGGCTTCTATCTATTTCCTTATGTCTATACCGTTACTTCTTTTTGGATTTGGATTTGGTGTCTATAAATGGAATACTGGAATGGCAATAAATACGGAAAACAATGCCGGTACAATCATGTTAGCAGCATTACCAATTATATTAGGAGTTCAATTTTTATTACAGGCCATTCAAATTGATATAAACACAATTCCTAAAAAAAATTAATTTAGCAATTAAGAAGTACTTTTTTGAAAACGAAATTGACTTTAGATTGCTACTTTATTTATTTTGTGCGCCAAAAATCTCAAAAAGAAAAACTGGAAATTGTATTTTTTTAATGGTTTTGACATTCATTTGAAGGCTAAAAACATTCTTAATGAATGATATATTAGTCACATGATAATCTCCTGAAAATCTTTTCCCTGCTATTTTACGTCCAATTTTATAAAATATATTCTCTGTAGGTCCAGAAATAATGACCGTTCCGCCAGGCACTAATAATTCAGAAAACAAAGTAACATAAGGTTCTAAATCATCTATATGTTCTAAAACATCTAAGGCATAAATAATATCAAAAGAGGCCTCTTTAAAATTCATATTTAATATATCACCTTGTATGAAATTAATATTATCAGGGAAATCTATTATTTGCCTGACTTTATTAAACGGACCAAACTCAATATCACAACTCGTAATGAGGTGTTCATCTAAAGCTAACATATAACTTAGTACTCCAGAGCCACATCCAAAATCTAATATTCTTTGTTGTGTTTTTTTAACTTTAGCAAACTTGAGAGCTATTTTAATACGTTTCCAAAAAAGCCAATCTATAATTGGATTTTGATGAGAATAAGCAGGCAAAGCTGCTTCTCCAATTTCATAACTATCATCTTCCTTTAAAATATCACTAAATACGGATTGAAATAGACTCTTTATATTATTAAATGAATTCATGATTATTTTCTACAGGTTTATATAAAAAAATTATAAAATATTACTTTCTGATAAGAATCGTTTATTACAACTAAATATAATTTTTTCTATCTAATTAGATTAGTGTTATAAAAATAGTAATAACTATTTGCTTTTATTCAAGGCATTCAAATAGATATTAATAGTGTTTGTAAAAAATAATTGAATACACTAATAATCGCTTTAAAATTTTATAGCTATCTAGAATATTTTCTGTTATTTCAAATCATGCTAAATATACTTAATTATAAAACTAACCCTAAAATTTTTAATTTACACTCTTTGATTTTATATAGAATTACTAGGTCTAATTTAAATAATTCTAAAAAATGACTCTAGATATATAACCTCAATGTAATGTAATTCCAAAGCATTAGTATATTTGTTTAAATTTAGCTGTTTAATATACATTTAGAATGACCACAAAAAAAGAATCTTTAATTAGTATTGTAGTTCCATGCTATAATGAAGAAGGAAATATTGAGGTTTTATATAATAAAATCACTACATGCCTGCCAAATAAAACTATTGAGTTTGTTTTTGTAGATGATAACAGTAATGACAGCACATTAGACATTATTGAAAATCTAGCTCAAAAAGATAATGCTATAAAATTTATTTCCTTTTCTAGAAACTTTGGCCATCAAAATGCACTTAAAGCGGGCTTAGATAATGCCACCGGTGATTGTGTTATAAGTATGGATGCAGATTTACAACACCCACCAGAACTATTACAATCTTTAATTAATAAATGGCAAGAAGGCTATGACATTGTTTATACCCTAAGAAAGGATGAAGAGAACACTTCGTTTTTTAAAAGAGTTACTGCCTCTTTGTTTTACAGATTAATGAATCGCTTTTCTGAAGTTGAAATTAAGCAAGGCTCAGCTGATTTTAGATTACTCGATAGAAAAATAGTAAATATCTTAAAACACGATTTTTCAGAATTTCACCTTTTTTACAGAGGCTTAATTAGCTGGATTGGCTTTAAACAAATTGGTATAGAATATATTCCAAACAAAAGGTTTTCGGGAACTACTAAGTATTCCGTCAGTAAGATGTTCAGTTTTGCCCTTAATGGTATTACATCATTTTCCATTAAACCCTTAAAACTGGCTGTTTTATTAGGTGTATTTATTTCGTTTCTGTCCTTTTGTTATGCTTTATACGTTTTATATGTAGCATTTTTTACTGATGCTACTATTGAAGGTTGGACTTCCGTAATTTTTAGCGTGTTGTTTATTGGAGGTATTAATATGATTTTATTAGGCATCATAGGCGAATATATTGGGAAACTATATATTGAAAGTAAAAATAGGCCTTATTATCTTATAAAATCTTCAAATATGTCTAATGATAGCAATTAGGCATTAAAGAAAATCTAGGTTTATTCTAGAAATTAGAAAACAAATGGTATCATAAATTTAAAATATTAATGGCTTCAAAAAATGCATTTTATAAATTAAAAGGGCTAGATGTAAAACCACTATCTAACCGTGTATCTTTAGTTATTATTGCTATAGTATCGATACTATTATATGCAAATACCTTTACGCATGACTTTGCATTTGATGATGTTGCTGTAGTTACACAAAATACTTTTGTGAAAAATGGTATAAACGGTATTCCAGATATTTTAACAACTGGCTCCTGGGATGGTTTTAAACCAAAACGTGCCATGAAAATTTACAGGCCGTTCCAGTTGGTTGTTTTTGCAGTTCAATATGAATTTTTTAGAATGAATGCTGGGCCTTACCATATATTTCATGTACTGTCATATGCATTACTAAACTGTCTAATATTTATACTGTTAAAGGCCTTTTGGAAAGACAAGTTTCCTTATTTACCACTGCTAATAACCTTAATTTTTACAATACACCCAATACACACGGATGTAGTAGCTAATATTAAAGGTAGTGCGGATTTATTTGCGATGCTATTTGGGATTTTGGCTTTCCTCATGGTATTCTCCTATATAAAAAAGCAAAAACTTATTTATATAATTTTAGGTTGTCTGAGTTTTTTAATTTCATTATCCTCTAAAGAAACTGCCATTACTTATTTGGCAATAATTCCACTTGCCATCTACTATTTTACTAAACTTAAGGTTAAAAAAATTGCCATCTATACACTTCCATATGTATTAATAACAGTTGCTTATTTAGGTGTTAGAACTATCGTTTTAAGTGGTGGAAACGCCATGGCAATGACCATTAACAAATACAGTAATAGCATTTTGTATTCTGAAACATTAAGTCAACATATCGGAACACGACTTTATGGGTTGGGCAAAAATTTACAATTAATGTTTTTTCCTCATCCTTTAAAAACATCTTACTTGCATCAGGATATTCCAATATTAGAAGCAACTGACTTTGGTGCACTGTCCGTATTATTTATCTATATAATACTAGCGATAATAGCAATAAAATATCTGACAAAAAAGAGCATCCTCATTTTTGGAATCGTTTATTTTTTAATTACAATATCACTTTTTTCCAATACAATTGTAATGATGCCAAGTATTGTATCAGAGCGTTGGCTATTAATTCCTTCATTAGGTTTTTGTATTGTAATTGGCGTATTGTTTTATAAAGCTATTACAATTAAACCAGATTGGAGATCCTTTTTAAATTCTAATTTAGTTCCTGTTCTCGCATTTGTAATGTTATTTGGCTTGTTTTCCTTTCAAACTATTGATAGAAATAGGGATTGGAAAAATGATTTTGCACTATTTAAGGCAGATTCTAAAACAGCTCCAAATAACCATATGAATCTCCGAAATTACGGTACTGAGCTTATGAAACTAAGCGATAAAGATAGTATTAGAAAAGGTATAAAATATCTAAAAAGAGCAACTGAAATTGCTCCAAAAAGGTTTGGTACTAATAATAATATTGCCCTAGCCTACATTAAGCTAAACGAATTGGATAATGCCATTGAAGCCTATAAAAAAGAATTAGAACTCAATCCAAGAAATAAAGCAAAAGTTATTAATAGACTTTGGAGTGTCTATAACAAAAAAGGTGTTGAATTAATGAATACAAGTAAGGTGGCTAAAGTAAGACAGAGTATTAATTATTTTAAAAACGCAAGTGATATTAATGATCTAGATTTAACATCAAAGCTTAAATCTCTGCACAACTTAGGTAAGGCGCACTATTTGTTAACTGATCTAAAGACTGCTATAAATACCTACAAGGCTATATATAAAGCCAAACCTGACAAATACGATTCGGTCTTTACCTTGGGCCTAATCTATAATAGAGATAAGCAATACCAAAATGCTTTAAATATTCTACTATCCCTACAAAATATTGAAGGATATAAGGATACAAAGAAATATAAAAAAGAAGTATACCAAGCTTATAAAGGACTTGGGCAAATAGAGTTAGCAGCTAAGTATATTGGTAATTAGATATAGCAGAATCGTATTTACAGGTGATTAACGTGGTTAATTTATTTTAGTTCAACTACTTTAAGGTAGCTATACTGAGGAGCAATATATACGCCTTGTTGTCCTCCACCAAAATTAAGAGACATATCTAAATCTCCACTTGATGGCACATCAATGATTACTGAATTAACAGGTTGAATAGTCACTGGAGAACCTACGATTACTGCATAACCAACACATATATTTCCATATTGGCTTCCAGTACTGTCTTTAAACACTAAACCAGACGAACTAGATAAATTTGCAAAATATGTACTTGCTTCAAGCATATAAGTTTTGCCTGCTTTTAATGTAAAGACGTCTGCAGAACTAAAAGTAATACCTCTTGAATGCACCGATAATGGGTAATAACTGACAGGTGAAGTAGTCGTTAGTGTTTGATTCAATGCTATTGCATATAAATATTCAGTAGGTGCAGATCTTGTTGCTGTATCACTATTTACAGCTGAACCAGCTTCTATACTATATAGAGCTGTTGGTGCACTATAAATAGGAAACGTGACATCTGTCGCACCTGGGTTGGTCGTCACATTAATCTCGTAACTCGCTGCGCCCCAATCTACATCTGCCAACGTATTACCGCTAGTAGCATTACCTTAACCAACCACTATAGACAATAGTCCGTTGGCATCTCTCACTGTTGTTGAATAAGGAAATACAATATTTTGAGCATAACTTATAATGCAAGAGAAAATAAAAACTAAAAAAAGTGATTTTTTCATGGTTATAAAATTTAATTCATAAATATTTGGGGCTTTATTGATGTATTATTTCAAATTAGAGGAAAAAAAACCACGCTGTTAGGGCGTGGTTTTTTTTGAATTATTATTATTATTATTCTGTTGAGATAGATTTCCATCCACCATTTATAAATACACGTATTGTGTTAGAGGCAGTATTGTAGTAGATATCTCCGTTTGCGGCAGTCTTAGCTGCGTTTGCGTCATTATCACTAGCAAATTGCCCTAACGTCAATACTTGGCTAATGTTAATGTTATTAGCAAGTTTTGCTGATGTCACTGCACCATCTTGAATTTTGCTAGAAGTTACTGCACCATCAGTAATAAGAGCAATTCCACTACTACTACCAACAAAGCCAATTGTTACTTCTCCTGATATAATATCTAAAGTATTTCTCACAGATCCAGTTACAGACTTATCACCATTCAACGTTGCAATATCCGTATCATTTGAATTAATCGCTGATAAGTTTGCTGCTACACCTGAAGCGTTTGCTGCTACAACCGTATTTAAATTTGTAATAGCAGCGTCTGCATCTGACTCATTTGCGTCTACATCTGATTGCACTCCTGCAATAGCAGCGTCTGCATCTGATTCGTTAGTATCTACATCTGATTGTACTGTATTGATGTTGTTCT
>Ga0213868_10000245_pt1 | contig 50944 bp, 38 predicted proteins | sample PICome_9_FD_160087 | JGI IMG/M metagenome (GOLD analysis project Ga0213868, IMG submission 160087) | Coastal seawater microbial communities near Pivers Island, North Carolina, United States - PICO127 | ecosystem: Environmental > Aquatic > Marine > Coastal | place: USA: North Carolina...
TTGGGGCGTTTGTGGGCATGCAGTATGGAGCGGCTTCAGAGAGGAAACAGGCTCGACATGAGGCGCTGAGCGCTGAGCTAGCCGTTGCCGAGAATGACTTTGAGAGGGAGCGCCTTGAGACGCGGCAAGGGAATCTGAAAGTTGAGGGAGCGAAGGCTGCACGAGAAGTGGGGCTCTACATGGGGGGGGCCTTTGCCAAGAGCCTCGTCTGCTTCGTTTTCGGATTTCTTGTGTTAGCACTTAGTTGGCTGGTGCCGGGATCCAAATTTGCCCGCGGCATCACGGTTGCTACGGTTCTCTTGTTAGGGCTCGGCTTGGTATTCAATGTCTATGGCATCACGATACGTTCAGTGATTCGTAGCCGACCTCCGATCACAAATCTCTACGATACGATCATTTTTATCACGGGTATCGCGGTCTTTCTGGCTTTGATGATCGAGTTCTTCACACGACGAGGAATTGGTCTCTTGTTGGCAGCGATTTGTGGTGCTGGAGGCATGTTCTTGTCCATTCGCTATGAAGTGAAGGAGGCCGTGGACACGATGGATCCGCTCCAGGCCGTGCTCGATACGAATCTGTGGCTTGCTACCCATGTCACCACGATTAATATTGGTTACGCCGCAGGAATGTTAGCAGCCTTTCTCGGTGTTTACTACTTATTGTACCGATTCCTGAGACCGTTAAAGCGTGTCTTTCGCCAACTGCGAACTGGCGAGCAAGGTGAGATCTTTCACGAGGACAAGGAGTCGCGTGACTACGCAAAGACACTGGTGAAGATGGCTTACGGTATCGTGTGTTTCTGCCTGTTCTTCTCTCTCATAGGGACAGTGCTTGGCGGCATCTGGGCGAACTACAGTTGGGGGCGTTTCTGGGGTTGGGATCCAAAGGAGAATGGTGCGCTTATGATTTGTCTTTGGACGTTGGTAATCTTGCACATGCGTCTTGGTGGCTATGCTAAAGATGTTGGGATCGCTGTTCTGTCAGTTGTCCTTGGAGTGATTGTGACCTTCTCCTGGTGGGGAGTGAACAATCTAGGTGTGGGGCTGCATAGTTACGGTTTCACGGAGGGCGTGTGGCCGGCACTCTATGTGAGCTGGGCAGAGGCAGGTTTGATCATGAGTTGTGGGCTACCTCTGTGGCTTCATGGGCAATTGCAGAAACGGCGTAAGGCCGCTTCGAAGCTGGCCCAAGCCTAATTTCCTGTGGGATTCAAATCGACGCAGCTAAGTCTCTTGGCATCTCTCACCACGATCTTGCCGTCGGCGTAGGCGGGGTGACACCAGTTCTTGCCACATACCTGCGCGCGACTGACTTCGCTGTAGGCGGCTGGATCGGCCTTGAAGAGGATCAGCTCCCCCATGTCCGTGAGCATCATGATCTTATCACCCATGCCAATGAAGGCAGCGAACGCACGACGGTCTCCAGTGTTGATCAGGCCCTCTTGAGCCCAAGTTTGCTTGCCGGTCTTGGCATTGATACAGACGACTGTCTCGCTGATGAGCATGAAGAGGTGATCGCCAATACTGACTGGACTACTAATGTTAGGTCCGCCTTTATCTTTGGAGCGTTTCCAGGCTTCTTCTATCCGGACCTTCCCGTTCTTGTTGATGATTCGGGTGGCAATCAGGCCAACTTGATGTGAGCCGACAATGACCAAGTCTTTGTAGATGACGGGTGCAACGACGTGGCGCCCATAATCCGTCGACATGGGCACGCGCCAGAGGAGTGATCCATCGTTTCGATCCACGCTCATCAGGCCCTCTACCGTGAAGCACAGCACTTGCTTTACGCCACTAATCGTTGCGACTAGGGGTGGCGAGTAAGCGGCTTCGTCATCCTGAGATTGCCACACGACGTCGCCTGTTCGCTTGTCGAGACAGACCACGGCGGCACCTGGCGCACCTGCGAGCGTGATGACGTGATCACCATCGATGGATGGACTGGCATTATAACCATGGCGGCTTCCGCCCACTGCGGTACCTTTCTCGCCAAAGTAAGGCGCCTTGAAGTCGGTCTGGTAGTTCTTCTTCCACAGGAGGTCACCCGTCTTCGCGTTGACGCAATGCAACTCGCCCATGCACGACTGCATGAGCATGATCTCGCCGTCCGTGACTGGTGCGCATCGAGGGCCCGTGCCGAATCCATCTTTGTGCGGCTTATCTAATTCATGGTGCCAGATCGGTTTTCCGTCAGCCAAGTTGAGCGCGTGGAACGTTTCATTGCGTTTCTGTAAGTCTCCAAAGATGACTCGATCGTTGCTGATGATCGGCGCGGCGTAGCCGTCGGTCGCAGGAACTCGCCAAAGCACGCGTGGCTCTTCTGGTAAGGTGTCCAACAGGTGGCCATCGGAAGGGACGTTGCCATCCTGCTGGGGGCCACGTTGATGAGGCCAATCGGCGGCCATGGCAAAGCTGATGGAGGAGAGGAGGACAAGAATGGATCGCATATGAGAGTCTGGGCTGACGCCCAGGTTGATGTCCACCTAGATTAGCCCCGGAATCGGCTCTCCATCAGTGATGAGTCGGGCAACCTCGCGGGGAAGGTGATCGAGGAGCCGAGCCTGGCCCACGTCAAACAAGGTGTGCATCAAGGTGCTGATGAGGTGCGATTGGGTCACGATCTCGCTATTCGGTTCCCCTGCGTCCCGCGTGGATTCGCCGATGACGCGGCCCATTTCCAGACCGCCGCCAGAGAGAAGCAGCGGAGCGAGTTTTCCCCAGTGATCGCGCCCACCCTTTGCATTGATTCGTGGCGTGCGGCCCATTTCACCGCAGCAGACTAGCAGGATCTTGTCGCTCAAGCCGCGTTCATGCACATCCTCGATGAATGCTGAGACCGCATGATCGAAGGGCTGTCCCACATAGCGCATGCCCTCGGTCATGGTCGCATTGTTTGCATCGGCATGCATGTCCCAGACGAAGTTTGTCGTCACAGTGACAAAGCCACAACCGCGTTCACAGAGACGCCGAGCCATGAGCATGAGCTTGCCTAACGACTGACCATGATCGCGGTAGTTCTTGTGATTGTTCCATACCTTACGGATGCTGCTAGGAGAAACCAAAGGGCTCGTGTCGTAGCGGGCTAAGGTGCGTGGGTCTTCCTTCGACAGGTCGAAGGCATCGGAAACACCTCCAATGATGGTGTCGAAGGCTTGTTCTTGAAACGTATTCAGTCTGGACCCACCGCTCTTGTCCAAGGTGCGCTTCAGATCATCCAGCTGGTCTAACAAATGACGGCGATCATCGAGACGCTGACGTGCTAGATGCAGTGTCATGTCTTCTTGAAGATCACCACCTGACCCGGGCATGAAGGGCGCGTAGACCGAGCCTACGGGGCCCGTTGCCTCAAACTTACCAAACTGGCGCGTCACTTCTTGCGCGGCTTCATCGACGGCGCGTGGTAGTAGCGTGACATTGGTAGGCATGCCAGAGGCTGGCCGAGTAGCGCCTGCTACCCTGGCATAAATCGATCCTAGATTTGCTCCCAAGGACTGCTTTCCCACGATCGGCTTGATATCATGATTCCCATCGCCCGTTGCAAAGGAACGAACGACCACACTTCGATGCGCTTGCCTGGCCAACCGAGTCATTGTGCCGCCGTAAGTTATGCCGGGAATGCTCGTTGGAATCTCACCCGTGGTGCTGCGGATTTCAGAAGGTGCCGTCATCTTTGGATCGAAGGTCTCGATCTGAGACGGACCACCATGCATGAACAGAAAGACAACTGATTTGTCCTTCAACGAACGCCCTAACCCATTTGCTTTAGACTGCGCCTGAAGGAGCTGTGGCAGCGACAGCCCTCCCAAGGCCAAACTGCCGACCTGAAGAAAGCTTCGGCGGGAAGTGGAAGGTTGGGAATGATCGTGAAACCGCAGCATGACAGAGCTAATACGAACAGAAACAGGTCCGACTGTCGAGTCAATGTCGTTGGGAGACGCGAAGCCGGTTAGTCGTGCCTTAGACCACGAATGGACGGTATTCTCTGCTTGGGGGCGACGAAGCGACCGATGACAGCAGCCAAAACTGTAGTACTAATGATATCATGAGTGAGGCTACCACATGGACCCTGTGGCGTCAGGATGACAACCGAAGCTCTGCGGTCATTGCTAGAAGGCTTGAGAAGAGTGTCGCAGAGTCTAGGCTTGCAGAGTTGGAGCCGCGAGGGCACAAACAACACTACTGAATTGAGCCTGAGGCGTGTGAGGTGCCTACAACTTTGAATCTCGTGTTGATACGAGTGGAGGACATAGAGTGGTCGAAGGCATTCTTCGAGTTGCTGGTTTTTCGGTTTTCCCGTCATCAACATGGTAATGGTTCAGAGCACTATGCGTGTGAGTTTCCAACGTTTGTGTTCGAAATCTATCCCCGTTTGGAAACGCCTAGCGTTGGCGCAAGAATTGGTTTCTCGGTTGCTTCTGTCGAAAGGGCAGTTTGTGCGATCCGCGAGGCGGGGTATGCCGTACTGAGCCAACCAAAGGACTCTCCCTGGGGGCGCAGAGCAGTGGTCAGAGACCTAGATGGCCATCACGTCGAACTTAAGACTCCGGTGGGAGCTGAACGAGTCTCGGGAGACTAGCCAACAAGCATTCTGTGGTTCTGGTGCTGCGTTAGATGCTTGGGGCAATCTTTGAACCCATATCTGTTTGCTAAGCGGCTCTAGCTATAAATCACGAGATCACCCTTTGTGAGGTTAAAGAGAGCCATTTGCCGACATTCTTTGAGCAGCAGCTTGATCCAGAAGCGACTCGGGTGGCGGCGTTTCCGAGTTGTGAACGTGAGACGTTCATGGCGCATTGGGCGAAGTGTATGACTCACGAGACCACGGTGCTCAGGACGATTGCCTTTGAAGGTGCGGTGGCTGGGAATATCGTCTTCTGGGAAGATTCTGACGAGCCGAAGGTAGGTTATTGGCTGGGGCGAGCTTACTGGGGGAAGGGGATTGCCACTGCGGTTCTGTCACAATTCCTGGAAATCGTGAAGGTGCGACCGCTGTATGCTCGTGTGGCGAAACACAATAGAGGCTCTGTCAGTGTCTTGCAGAAGTGCGGTTTTACGGTTGCCAACGAAGACTTCATTTCGCCGGCGGATGGCAGCAGGATTGAAGAGTTTCTGATGGTGCTTGTTGCGTAGAACTAGCGCACTACTCCGTGATTGGAAATTGTAGAAGCTTTGCGAACGATTTCTTGGCTTTGCTCAACGTTGCCCGTTGTGTTCGTGTTAAGAGGTCATTGGGCTCGTTGAGCATTTCAACTCGGAAAAGCCTGCCGAGGGTGTGGGCGGCGACTTCATTGGGGTGGTCATGCCCGACTCGAATAGGGAATTGGGCACGCCATTCATCGAGTGTTGTGGTGTCCGAGAGTGGTGAACCGACGGTGGCCTGGTCGATGGGATAGGCGCGTTCGATAAACCTGAAGTCATTCTTGTTTGTTTCGAGTGAAGTGGCGAGCAGCAGAAGACGATCGTTGTGGCGAATAGCCCAGTTTGGAGCAGGAGCGTCGGGGTTGCGGACGAAGTTGAGCTTGTGTGCGGTCTCCATGGAGACGGTGACTGTATCGTATCCATAGTTTTTGTAGGCGGCTTCGAAGTGGTGCGGCATGAGCCGCTGGATGACGTGGAGTTTCTCGTGAAGGAGCACTTCGAGTGCCTTGCTTTCGCTTTGGCGAAAGCGTTTCATGGCTTCGTCAGTCAAGACAATGTGGAGCCCGCGTGTGTGTGGCCTGCCTTTGCAAAAGGTCGAGGACATCTTTGCGAAATGCCAGGGTAGCTTCGCGACCATCGGCCATGTCTCAAGGGTCAGTTGATCGATGCGTTTGGTCCATTGGGTGAGTTGCTCCTTGTCTTCCTCGGTATATTCCGCGGCCAAGGCGGTGTACTTCATTTTAACGAATGCTAGACGCTCTTGGTCATCCTCAGGCAAAGGGGTGGAAGCCGTGAGGCCTAACTCGAAACGTAGATTGTCGTGAGTTAGCGTGTCGAGCGGCAGGTCCCACTGATCTTCGCAAATAAGTTTTGCGGTTTCTTCCTTATCGCCGAAGTGCAGTCGGGAGAGCACGAGTGGGCTGCGGCGCAAGGTCTTGACTTGACTGGGGTGAAGCCCTTCGACCGCGAGGCGCTCTGCAAAGGGGCCATCTCCCTGAAGGTTGGGTACGTCGTCAGGTACTTTGAGATCATTGACGGCATGAATCATTCCCAGGCAGTGTCCGATTTCATGGGCCACGACGAACGCGCGTTCAGCTGGATCGCGCATCTTGTCCGGGGCACCAAGATTAACGAAGCAGATGTTGCCACCTTGAAGGCCGCGGCCAAGAGGCTTCGTCATGCCATCGACAGCGGAGACGAAGAGAAGCGTGGCGACGCGAGGATCCTTGGCAATCATGCCGTTGGCGTGACCGTCCTTCACGATGGTATCCAAGTTGATCTCTCCTCGCCGTGCCTTGCCGTGGTGCCAGTGAACGGGTGGCAAATACAGAAACTCCAGGTCTCCCCGGGTGTAAACCTGATCGGCAAGCGTCTTGGGAAGGGCGTGGCGAGCAGCATTCTCGCCGTTGTCGTCGCAGAGGATAACCGGCTTCACGATGAGCACGTTTGAGCGGTCGAGCGGGGCCGACCTCAGGGGCATCGAGAGTGCAGTGGTGGCGAGGAGGGTGAGTGTGATGCGTTGGACGATGGAAGGATTCATTCAGAGAGGCATCAGGATGGATGGATTCGGGCTTCCCTGCCACCCTGGAGTTCGATAGTCTGCCTCATGAAGTCTCGTAAGTGTCTATTGGCGGTATTCCTTGGAGCGCTTGTGATCTTTGTCTGGCTCAACGTGTCCTGGATGGTTCTCGAGTGGCACGGGATCAAGTCGGTGGGTGAGGAAGCCTCCACGGCAATCGACCTGAAGACTGCTGACGCGCTCATTAGCTGGACTTGTGATGGCGAAAGTGTTGACAGCGAAGCTTGTCTTGATCGCTTAGGATTGACTAGCGCACCCCAATGTTTGCCAGTCCTCTGACCATCCTCTTTCAAGATGAGTGGATCGTGGCCGTTGATAAACCTGCAGGACAACTGGTGCATCCGGCGCAGACACCTCAAGAAGGGGATGAAGTGACGATGAAGATCTTGCGTGATCAGATTGGTCAGCAAGTTCACGTCATTCATCGATTGGATCGGCCTACCTCTGGGGTCCTCCTGTTTGCAAAGGAGAAGAATGCGGCGCGAGGCCTTCACCAGGCCTTTGAGAAGCATGAGGTGACGAAGGTCTATTGGGCAGTGGCCAATGGAAGTCCAGATCGTGATTCGTGGGTGTGTGAGGAGCCCATTCAGAAAGAAGCAGGCGCTGTTGCTCGAACGGCAGAGACGACGTTTCGTGTTTTGCAACGTCTTAATGAAGAACTGACCCTGATGGAGGCCCTGCCAAAGACTGGCCGATTTCACCAGATTCGGAGACATCTCGTCCATGCCGGGTACCCGATCGTTGGGGATTATCGATATGCGGGTGAAGCCAACTGCGATGCCCTCGGGTTAAAGTTAGGAATCGGAACGAGAATGTTGCTCCAGGCGAAGAGCTTGCGATTCGTTCATCCGGTGACGAATGCGGGCTTGCTGATTGAAGCGCCGGTGGACCCGGCGATTGAGACCTGTTTGCCGGGCGGGAAAGCTTGAAATTGAGTGATGGAGGGCGACAGTTTGGCATGTCTTTGATCTGGCGCACGGCCCTGATATCCTTGGCTTTCCTTTCGGAAGCGGCATGGGGGGAGGCGGTTCAATTTAGCAGGGAGATCTTGCCCATCCTATCGGATCGCTGTTTCCACTGCCATGGGCCTGATGAAGGTGACCGGAAAGCTGGTTTACGGTTGGATCAAGAGGGCTCGGTCCGAGAGCTGATTGCTTCGGGGGAGCTGAAACACCGGCTGACGACGAGCGATCCGGAAGAGCAAATGCCACCACCCAATTCCCATCGGGATCCTCTTAGCGAGGAGGAGTTGTCCTTGGTAGCGCGTTGGGTTTCGGAGGGGGCACCGTGGGGCAAGCATTGGGCCTTTGAGAAGTCAGTGCGACCACCTGTTCCAGAGGGGGATCATCCCATCGATGCCTTTGTGATAGAGCGCTTGCGCAAGGAAGAGCAATCGTTGTCTCCCATGGCGGAATCGCACACGCTTCGCCGTCGGTTGTCTTTTGATCTGATTGGTTTGCCGCCTGCGAAGATGGATCTGGATTCTTCGTGGGATGATGTCGTAGAGGGCTTGTTAGAATCGCCTCATCACGGGGAACGGCTTGCCATGTGGTGGCTGGATGCCGCGCGGTATGCGGATACGGACGGCTACCAAGCAGATGCGGAACGCTCGAACTGGCCTTGGCGAGATTGGGTAGTCGATGCGTTCAATGCGAACATGCCGTTTGATCAGTTTACGGTGGAGCAGTTTGCGGGTGATCTGCTTCCCGACGCGTCGCCGGAGCAGATTCTGGCAACGTGCTTTCACCGGAATCACATGACGAATGGTGAAGGCGGCCGTTTGCCTGAAGAATCCCGAATCGATTACGTGATTGATCGGGTCAATACCATGGGTACGGTTTGGTTAGGCCTAACGCTTGGTTGCACGCAGTGTCACAGCCACAAATTCGATCCGATTTCTCATCAGGACTACTATAGCTTGTTCGCCTTCTTCGATAGTATCGATGAGGATGGAAAGGCTGGGGGTGGCGCCAAGCCCTATCTTAAGTACCAGTCTCCCAAGGCGAAGCTGGCCTTGGACGAAATGGAAGCTTTGGTGACATCATGCAAAGCGGCAGAGGCGGAAGCGAAGGCTGCTGCGGAGCAGCGTTTTGAGGACTGGTTGCCCAAGAAGCGTGCTGGCCTCTTCAAGGACTTTGAGGCCTGGGCTCTTGTGAAACCTGGCGCGTTGGTTTCTGCTGAAGGGTCTGAGTTTGTTCCAGAAGCGGATGGCTCGGTGGGCGTGGTCGGGCCGAATCCTATTCAGGATGATTTCAGGATCACGGTGCGTTTGCCAGAGCGCCTCACCCGGCTCACCGGTTGGAAGCTTGATGTGCTGCCTATCGATGGAGGTAACTTGTCACGTGGAGTGAGCGGGGAGTTTGTTCTGACGAACGTCAAGTTGCTGCTGCGAAAGCGTGGGCAATCACAGGTGCGCGATTTGGAGATGGTTTCTGCGGTGGCGAGTTCAGAGAAGGGGGCCAAGGGGCGCAATTATGGAAACGTGAAGGATGTGCTGAACGACGATCCCAGGAATGGCTGGACGACGGTGGAAAGAGAGGCCCGACAGACGGCGGTCTTCGCTTTGGCGGAGCCTCTTGACGTGAAGCCAGATGAGGAACTGATCGTGGTGCTCTATCATCGATCGACCGAAGGCGATGCGAACATAGGTAGGTTTCGGCTGTGGATGACCGATCAGGCAGGGGAAACGGTTCGTTCTCTTGATGAATCTCCTATGGAGACGCTTTCGAGCGTTGAGGGGGATCCCAGCGAGCGTTTGCGAGATCGTTTGTTCCAGCAGTATCTTGTGGACGATCACTCCTATCAGAGAGCGAAGGCCCGCCATGCGCAGGCGCGGAAGCAGCGTGATCAAGCGAAGAAAGCGACTGGAGATCTCAATGTGATGGTGTTGTCAGAGCGCAAAGAGCCTCGGCAGACTCATATCCTGGAGCGCGGAGTCTGGGATGCCAAGGGGGCCGCTGTGAGTCGTGCGTTTCTTCCCGCGGTGCTCCCGTGGCAGAGTGAGGATGAGTCGCCGTCCCGTCTGGATCTGGCGCAGTGGCTCATTTCTCCGGAGAACCCACTTACCGCTCGGGTGGTGGTCAATCACCTGTGGCAGATGATCTTTGGAGCGGGGCTGGTCCGAACTCCGGAAGACTTTGGTCTTCAAGGCAGTCAGCCGACGCATCCCGAGTTGCTGGATTGGTTGGCGGTAGAGTTTGTTGAGAGTGGCTGGAATGTCAGGCACATGCTTCGCCTGATGGTTACGAGCAAGACCTATCAGCAATCCAGTGTGGTTTCTGAAGCCGCGCTGGAGGAGGATCCCAAGAACCTCTTGTTAGGCCGAGCGAATCGGTATCGATTGCCTGCGTGGATGATTCGGGACGCGGCATTGCAGGTGTCCGGTTTGCTTCATCCTGTGCTGGGAGGGCCACCAGTGAAACCCTATCAGCCCGAGGGTGTCTGGGCTGAGATGTTCATGGGGCGCTTCTCGTACAAGCCGAGCATTGGCCCGGCGCAGTACCGGCGCACCTTGTATGCCTACTGGCGTCGGACGGCGGCGCCGACGTTTCTCTTCGATAGTGCCCAGCGTCGGGTGTGTGAAGTGGGGATCCGTCGGACGAATACGCCGTTGCATGCCCTGACCTTGCTCAACGATCTGACGATGTTAGAAGCGTCGCGTGTGCTAGCGGAATCAGCCACCTCGATTCAAGAGCTCGCCGTGCCCGTGCTGGGGCGGACGTTGACCGATCGAGAGAGCGTGGTGTTAGAACGCGAGTATGCGCGCGCTCATAAGGTCTATGAGCAGGATTCCGAGTCGGCAGAGGCTCTAACGACGGTAGGCCAGCAACCAGGGCGTGCAGATGCGGCTCTTGCCGCACGGATGATGGTGGCAAGTATGCTTTTAAACCTTGATGAAGCCATGACCCATGAATGAACTGACACGGAGACTCTTTCTTCAGCAAACAGGCGTGAATCTTGGCGCTGTCGCGTTGGCTGGCTTGCTAGGGCGTGGGCAGAGTTTAGCAGCCCCCTTGGCTGGTTCGCATTGGGCTCCGAAAGCGAAGCGAATTATCTTTCTTACGCAGTCAGGCGGCCCGTCGCAAATCGAGTTGTTTGATCACAAGCCAAAGTTGCAGCGTTGGGCAGGCAAAGAGTTACCGGATAGCGTGCGCCAGGGGCAGCGGCTAACCACGATGACGGCGAATCAGAAGCAGCTGGTCATGCCGGCGAAGACGCGGTTCGAGCGCCGCGGGCAAAGTGGGGCTACCATTAGTGAGTGGCTGCCGCATCTTGGGAAGGTCGCCGATGAGTTGTGCTTCATCAAGTCGATGACGACGGACCAGATCAATCACGCGCCCGCGATGACGAAGTTTCTCACGGGGCATCAGATTCCGGGGCGGCCCAGCATGGGGGCGTGGTCGAGTTATGGTTTGGGTAGTCCTAACAAAGACTTGCCAGAGTATCTGGTGCTCATCTCCAAGATGAAACGCGGGAGTGATCAGCCGCTGTATGATCACTACTGGGGAAGCGGTTTCCTGCCGTCTCAGCACCAAGGGGTGAAATTGCGCAACGCCAAGGATTCGGTTCTCTATCTGCGCGATCCTGATGGACTGCCACCAGAGCTGCGGCGTGGCATGATTGGCGGGCTTGGTGAATTGAATGGCATGCGCCTGGAAGAAACGGGTGATCCAGAGATACGCACTCGCATTCAGGCCTATGAAATGGCGCACCGCATGCAAACCAGTGTGCCTGATCTGAATGATCTCAGCGATGAGCCAGAGTCTGTTTTTGAAATGTATGGACCCGATTCGCGTCGGCCAGGTAGCTATGCTGCGAATTGTATCTTGGCTCGACGTCTTGCTGAGCGCGGGGTGCCGTTTGTCCAACTCTTCCATCCTGATTGGGATCATCATAGTCGACTGAGCAGTTGGTGTACTGCCCGCTGTCGTGATACGGATCAACCGAGTGCTGCCTTGGTCATGGATTTGAAGGAACGTGGTTTGTTAGAAGATACGTTGGTGATCTGGGGTGGAGAGTTTGGGCGTGGTGTGGCAGGCCAAGGCAAATGGGATAGCCCTGAGGGTGGTCGAGATCATCACCCGCGATGTTTCACCCTGTGGATGGCCGGTGGCGGGGTGCAGCCTGGGATCACCTACGGAGCGACGGATGATTTCAGCTACAATGTGGCCAAGGACCCGGTCCACGTGCGCGACCTGCACGCTACAGTATTGCACCTGTTAGGCGTAGATCACGAACGCTTTAGCCATCGGTTCCAAGGGTTGGACTATCGACTGACCGGTGTGGAACCTTCTCGTGTGGTCGACGATATCCTTCTGTGAACCGTGTTCGATCGTAGAAACTTTCTCAAGGTTGGTGCTTTGGCTAGTAGTGCCACGGCTGCCTTGGCTCAAACACCAGAGCCTCCGCTGCCGCTCGGGCCTCTTCCTGTGGACGGTTATGGCTACCGTCTGCCTTCCTTCCTAAAAGGGAGCAGACTCCTCTTTCAAGGCGATTCCATCACGGACATGAAGTGGGGGCGCAACGAGAAGGATCGCAATCACTACCTGGGGCACAGCTATGTCTACTTGATTGCGTCTCGACTTGGTGTCGATATTCCAGAAGCAGGGTTGGAAGTGTACAATCGAGGAAACAGTGGCAACACAGTGGCTGACCTGAAGTCTCGCTGGCAGAAAGATGCCATTGAGATGAAGCCAGATCTCCTCAGCGTGCTAATCGGGGTGAACCATGTGAGTCGCGGTGGAGGGATTGAAACGTATGAGGCGGACTACCGTGAGATACTGACCCGGAGTCGCGCCGCAAATGAGCGACTCCGCCTTGTCCTGCTCGATCCATTTGTGCTTCCGTCAGGCAAACTGAAAGATGAGTCCAAGTGGACAGCGTGGCGTGCCGATGTGGATAAGATGGGAGCGATTGTAGCTCGACTTGCCAAGGAGTTTGGCGCGGTTCATATCCGGACGCAGGAGATCTTTGACTTTGCCACGGCAAAGGTCGGACCTGAGCACTGGATTTGGGACGGGGTGCATCCGTTGCCGCAAGGACACGAATTGATCGCCCGACATTGGCTTCAAGAGGTGAGCGCCCGCTGGCACTAGCGTGTTTTCTTGCGACTCTCCAGGGCCGCGCTAACTTCGACATCTGAAAGAGCCCGATAGTCACCCTCACGTAAGTTGCCCAACGAGATGGTGCCAATGGATTCTCGATGAAGCCTGATCACTTTGATGCCAAACCTTGAGAACATGCGTTTCACCTGGTGGTGTTTGCCTTCGAAGATGGTTAGGGTGCAGGAGTGTGGTGAGTTTTCTGGTGACCACTGAACTTCGGCAGGTTGAGTATAAATGCCTTCTTTGGCAAATGGCATGCCTGCCTTGAAGGCGGTCACGGCTTCCTCTGTGATCGGGATATCGGTTTGAACGCAGTAGGTCTTTGGGATCTCGGATTCAGGCTGTGTCAGGGATTCAGAGAAACGGCTGTCGTTGGTGAGGATCACCAGGCCTGTGGTGTAGCGGTCGAGGCGTCCGGCGAGGTGGAGTTGATCAGCCCATGGTTCATTAATAAGATCGATGACCGTTGGGTGCTCGGAATCGATCGTGGCGCTGACATAGCTACCGGGCTTGTGCAGTGCCAGGTAGCGAGGGCTCAGGGCCTGGATGGCGTCGTCGCCCAAACTTACGTGATCGAAAAGCTCGATCAATCGACTGCTATCGCACTCGACGTGTCCGTTCACCCGGACTAACTTAGACTGAAGCTTGTTCCGGGCTGCTTTCCGACCGCACTGGAGGTGCTGGCTAATTAGGCGGTCCAGTTTCACTTGGCCAGATGCTTGTCGGCGAAGTCCAGGTACCTCTCCCAATCATACAACGTCACATCATGGACTCCTGAGCGAACGTGGTAGCCGATGTCGTGGGCAACGGGCTCGTTAATCTTTGGCATCTCAGTCTCGGACAATCCTTCTTTTCCCAGCCACTCGTAGACTGGCGAGGCATGTTTAGCGGCAAGGAATTCTCCTTTGGGATCGGCCCAGCGATCTTCTTCTGCACTGGCAACGTAAAGAGGGCGAGGGGCGACGAGTGCCATGAGCATGTGTTGATCGACGGGAAGTTCGGCTTCGCGTTTCGCATAGGTTGCGTGATGGCGACAGAACCAGTAGCCAACGGGTTTCAACATGTGATGGAGGCGTTCGCCATAGCATCGCCGATAGAGAGAGGCTCCGCCGCATCCCGAGTTGTTGCTGATAACCATGGCGAAGTTCTCGTCTTGGGCCCCTGCCCAAAGGGCCGTTTTTCCCAATCTGGAGTGGCCAATGACGGCGAGGCGTTTTGCATCGATCGCGATGCCAGATTGTGTGTCTAACCAATTTCGAACGGTCGATAGTCCCCATGCCCAGGCTCCAATGGTGCCCCATTCATTATCTGCGGGCTGAGCCTGTCCTTCTTTGTAGAACAGAGGATGCGCGCCATCCGTAAAGTCGTGCTGATAATTGTCCGGGTCGATATCGCCACAATAGGCGGTGACCAGTCCATAGCCGCGCTTGATCAAGGTCTCCACCTGCCAGCGACTCTGATAGGCTCCGCGGGTTTTCTCGGTGGCACGATTGGCGACGATTCCGATCTTCCCATTCCCTCGCATCCATTTCTTGGAAATGAGGATGTTCGGATCTGAACTAACGGTTTGGTTTCCGTAGAAATTCAGCCCGATGAAAGCAGGTGCCTGCGCTTTGCCTTTCGGTGCGTAGACGAGCACGTCAATTTGAAGCGAACGGCTACTGGTTCCTGATGTAGGTGAAATGGTCAGCGTGAACTGCTGACGAGTGGCGCTGCCTCCCAAGGCTTCGTCGGATGACTCGACTAGCTTGCCATCCACGGTTACTGAATCATCAGGTGTTTGCCCGTAAACATGCTTTTCGAGAAGGCTCTGGATCTCAGCACGTCTAGCGCTTGTCCATAGCTTGGCTCGTTCAGCGTTTGTTGAAGCTGCCGTTTCTTTGGGTAGAAGTGGGGGCAAGGTGTATGTCGGGACCTTCGATTCATCGTAGTTGGTGTCGGCAGGTTCCTGGGCTTGAAGGAATCCCGTGCATACAAGGGCAACCAGGCTGATCAGGTAACGACGATGATACACCATTTGGGAATCTACCATTCAATCGGCCAGTCGTCGATCTATAGTGCTGCTTGCCAGGGTTTCTGGATAGGACTGGATTCGGGTGATCCTGCCAACGCAAAGAGGGGAAACATCCGTGGACGTTTCCCCTCAGAATTGGGCGATTCGGTTTCGTGGCCGGATCGCTAACGTTAAGCCATTATTTCTTGGCGACGCGGACGTAGCTTGCGGTCTTCCCAGCGTCGATGGTCACTTTGTAAGAAGTGGTGCCATCTGTGCCATCAACATCTGCCACGGGGCTAAAGCTAGTGAGGTCATCGCTCATCTGCACTTCGTAGGAAGCACCTGCTTCGCTCGTGAAGCTGATAGTGATTCCGTCCGAGCCATGAACAATCTCAGTAATTTGGAAACCATCAGCAGGTGGAGTCACGATCACGCCGCCGCCGGATTCTTCAGCGCCTGGCGAGCCATTGATTGCCGCACTCTTTGTCCACATAGAAGGTTCGGAGAAGTTGGTTGATCCCTTTTCATTTACTAAGACCAACGCATGGCCACCACCATCGGCTTCTGCGGCCCAGCCAGCCTCGGCGTCGTCATCATAGGCAAACTCCGTGATGACAGAGACGCCATCGGCACTGACCAACTGGATAGTTTCGCCGCCGTTGCTTAATTTTCCGTTCGTGAAAGCTCCGGCGATAGGAAGCATCGAACCGTAGCGCATGTTGAAGGCTTCTACATTGGCCACGACAAGCACACGCTCGCCAGCGTCAATGGAGTGAATGGCTCCGTCGGTGAAGTCGAAATTCACCCCATCGCCAAACATGGCACCGTAGAGCTGGATGGGAGCACCGCTCGTGTTGAGAAGTTCGAGATACTCAAAGTCATCGTTGTTGGTGAATCCAGCAGCGGCTTCTTCAGCAGTAGGTTCCGCAGGATTGTACATGATCTCTGTGATCCGTAGATTCGAGGAAGAGGCGAGCTCTCCGACGATGAAATTGGCTTCATTGATAGCAGACCAATCTCCCGTGTTTAACAAGAGACGTGCCTTCACAGTTCCGGATTCGGTCAGCGTGACGCCACCCTCGTAGAGATGAGCATCTGGATCAATCTCGCCTCCACGGAGGCGAGGATCGCTTCCATCCAGAGTGTAATACATCTTACCAGGACGGGGATCAAAGAGGCTGAGCTTGTTCTCCATGGTTAGAACGGTGCCGGGCTCCAACTGGCCGCCTTGTTGACTGAATTTCACGGGTCGCTCAAACTGATCATCGAACCATTCCAGACGCTCTGTCACCCAGTCCCTCATGAAGTTGACTTCCTCTTGATAGGTCTTGCGATTGGCAAAGCCTGGAGGATTTGGCCAGTCGTAGACTCCCAAGCGATTCCACCTGACGAAGTTGCGATCCGCCGCCTCGCGAATGAAGTCGGTGGTCTCGTCGATCTTACCCAAGACGTTCTCTTCGGAGAACATTCCACGTCTCAGCTCATACCAGCGGTCGGCGTATTCAACGACGAACTCTGGGTCTTTGAACTTCTCTGGATACCAAGGGTATTGATTCGCGTTGATGTCTTCGTAGTACCAGCCCGCCGGTTTCCAACCGTCAAGGTAGTCGGCGTTTCCTAGGGAAAGATTGTAGTCCCAGGCGACGTAGTTCAGCTTTCCACCGCGGTCCTTGTAAATGTAATTGCTGATTCGATAGCCATCGATGTTCTTGGCGAACTCTACGAGGATGTGGTTGTCAATCACGTTGGCGACATTCCAATACTTGCGGAAGCCCGTGTCAGGATCGCCGCGGTTCTCGCCATGGAGCGCTTCCTCCATTTCGCTCATGTAGTCGGTGAGCCAGTCTAACTGTTTGTCGGTGATCGTGTATTCCGGCTCGATCAATTGAAGCGTCTGCCGCTCGGTTCCCGTCCGGAAGGTGGTGTTGTTCTGGTCCTCTTTGTCCTTGCGGAAGATATACCCGCCGGTGATCTCGGGTTCGCTATCGTGTTCTGGTAGGAGGGGCTCCAAATCTACACGATCGCCGTCTCGTTTGATACGCTCCATGAAGACATAGACGCCACGGTAGTCTTTGTAAGAGACGGGCTCGCCATCATCAGGATTGTAGAAGACTTCGATGAACTTCGTTCGCACCGCGTAGTTACCCATGGCCCGTGACCAGCCATAGACAAGGAAGTTACGCATCAGCGTCTTGTCTGCGTAGGGAGCTTGTATGACCCAGTCGGATTCCGATGGCATGCCAAAGATTGACACCGCCTTGTCGCGATCATTCTCATCCCAGGACTCCATGTGGTACTGCTTCTTGGCAAAGTTTAAGGAACTTTGCCCTCTGCGTCGCATGCCGATCCTGCCAGCCCAATCGGATTCCCCATCTGCTTTGGCAAGGCCGGTGGCTTTGTCTTGTTCGATGAATACGGCGGTGGCCCCGTAGAGCTGATCCTTGCCTCTAGTATCCACGTCTGTCCCGAATGAGTCGATGAAAGCGAGACCTAGGTTGGTATCGAAGTCCTTCATGTCATCGCCTAACTGAATGAACACTTCAGATTTCACACGACCAGGCAAGGCACCATCTTTGTAAGCTCGAGCACGAACCGTGGTTGTACTATCAATGGTAATAGGTTCTGTGTAGAGAGTCGCTGGCTTGAAAAGTGACTTGGTGGGCTCGGAGCCATCTAACGTGTAGCGAATCTCTACCTCAGGGTCTTCGTGAGTTAAGGTGACCTCGGTCGTGTCAAAGAAGGTCTTTCCCTTAATCGAGAAATCGACCTTCTTTAAGGGCGGCTCCGTGAAAGACGCATTTGCCTTGCCGGGTGTTGGATTGCTGAAATAGCCATTGCTTTCTCCATCGGTTCCGTAAGAGACATCGAGGTACTGGTCAGGGTACTTTTCCGTAAAATCTTGTATTACGTTCCCGTCAGGATCCACCAAGGCAAGGTACTCACCTCCACTCCGAAGCGAGAAGTTTGTATGATAAGTGTTGTCAAAGAGGCCCTTGAGGTTCAAGCCCGAGGCGTGGACTACCAGGTAGCCGTCGGCTGGCACCTTTGCCGCCGATGGGAAGGCCCATTTCTGAAGCTCGTCAGGATCGTCGGTGAGGAACCAGCCTCCCATACTTGCGGTATCGGCATCCGGATTGTGGATCTCGATCCAATCAGAGAAAGCTTCTTGATCGTCTTCGTAGGCGGCAAGGTTATCCGCCATGAATTCTGAGATGCGGGGTGCACCTAGAGCGTTCATGGCCAGCAAGCCGAGCAGGATTGGTGTGTATTTCATAGGGTTTAGGGTCTTGGTGAAATGAGAATGTACGGGATGCCTGGATAGGGCGCAATATTCCATTTTTCAAGCCTATCTGCGTGGTTGGCCTTCAACTAGGGGGCTTTTGCGCGATCCGCCGCCCCCATGGAGGGAGAAATGAAATTGTGTGCGGGAATTTGGACGTTGCTTTGGAGATCAAATCCATGGGATAAGCCCCCTTGGGTCTTTATCAATCACCATGTGCTACTCCAAACTAGATCGGTCGGGAGGGAAGCGGCTCGGCTTCTCTCAATACACTGTTGCTCTAATGGGAGTGCTGCTTGCCTCTTCAATAGCAGAGGTTGTCATCGACGGCGATTTCTCTGACTGGGCCACTATTGGTCAGGGTACTGTGAGCGCGCCAAGTATCGAGGTCAGTGATCCGTCAGACTTGGGAGATTCCAGCGGGGATCTAGCGAAGATCACGGCAACCGTGGAAGGAGAGAACCTCGTTCTGACGTTCGAATCCCATGGGGTAACGACGCCAACGGTGGATGAAACGCCTGAGGAGAAGACGAATCGCTACTACTATCATTGGCTCATTGACACGGATAACAACCCTGCAACGGGAGTGAGCAATGCAACCTATGAGAACAATCCGACGGGCATCGAAGATACGATTGGTACTGAGATCATTATTCAGTTTGGCTGGCGTAACGGCGCGACGGATGGCGTCTATGCCTACAGTCCGCTCGATCCAGATGAAACAGCGCTGGTGAGTGATTATGCATGGGAGAAAGTTGGGAACACCTTGCAGGCAACGATACCCTATGAGCCGCTTGGATTGGTTCCTGGCCAGACGGTTTCGATCTCAGCCTTTCAAGAAGGTGCTTCGGATGGCTGGGCAGTGGACTTTATCGAGTCCGTGGAAATGAAGATTCCTGCAGCAGACGGTGGTGGCGGGAATACGAACATTGTGGTGGTGGACGATTCTGTTGATGACCTGCTAGATCCGAACGGTGATCTGAAACAGATTCGAGCAACGACCGATGGCGTCTATGTGTATCTTGGCATGACTGTGGAGGGGATCATCACGCCGAAGCCGGAAGACACCGCAGAAGGAGATACTAACAGGCACTATTATCATTGGCTGATCGACGCCGATAACAATCCTGTCACAGGGGTGAGCAATGCTACCTATGAGAATGAACCGACTGGCATCGAGCGAACGGTGGGCTCAGAGATCGTTATTCAGATTGGTTGGCGGAACGGTGCGCCTGATGGCATCAATGCCTATGACCCGACTGACCCTGATGAACGAGCATACCTATCCGAGTTTGAGTGGGCGGCGACAGGAGATTCATTTGAGGCGAAGCTGCCTTTGGAAGCGCTAGAACTCAGTGTTGGTCAGAAAGTAAGTGTCTCGGCGTTTCAAGAAGGGGCTTCTGATGGTTGGGCAACGGATTGGATGGAATCGGCAGAGCTTGCCCTGACGGCGCCTGGAAGCGGTAGTGGGACGGATCTCTCGAAGAGCAGTTTCATTGATGGCTATGGGTTCACCGTGATTTTAGAAGATGGTGATGAGGTGGTCGATCCAGCAAATGTGGTTGCGCTGTTAGACGGTGCTGAAGTCGTGGTGACCGCAACGAAGGATGGGGGACTCACGACTGTGAAAGGGCTCTACTCGGAGTGGTTGGCGCCTGGTTCGGAGCACTCGCTACAGATTCAGTATGAAGTGGGGGCGACGGAGATCCCCGTTGTGGTGCCAGACTACTCGGTCATCCCCCCGACCTACGGTGTTAGCGCCCTGGATGATGTGCCACGTGGATTCACGGTGAATGTGACGCAGATCAGCGACGTCCAAGCCGAGAGCTCAAGTGCGCATGGGCAGAATTTGGAAAAAGCTGAGCAACAACTCGCAGGCAATCTGCTGAGTGTCGAAGGTAAGCCATTCTATAATGAGGCAAGTGATAGTAAGAATGGCTGGGTCCCGGCATCGACAGTGGTAGAAGGCATCATCAACTGGTCTGAGGACGCGCCTACGGATGCGGGATACTTTGGTCAATTGGCCACGAACCAAACGGATGTAGAGATTCCATTGATTCCTGGATCCGGCAATAGCACGAATGGCTTGGTCATCGAAGTTCTAGCCTACTTGGAGCTGGAGGCTGGTTATCACCATTTGGGGATTAACACGCTCGGCGGTTATCAAGCGAGCATGGGCCCTGATGGGCGTGATCGCTTAGCGCCTGTGATAGGCTCTTATGAGGACGCCGTTCGTTACTCATTCTTGGGTGACAAGTACTTTGACGTGCTGGCGCCTGAGGCTGGGTTCTATCCGATTCGCATTCTCTTCACACACAGTGAGCGTACAGAAGAAGGTGCCTCCATGGAGTTCTTCTCCCTGAAAGAGGCGCGACGGATTGCGATAAACGATCCAGATGATCCAGATGCGATCAAGGCCTACCAATTCATTGCTGGAGATGCGACCTATGTTAGTCGAGTTTTTCCAACGCCAGGAACGGACTTTGCCAAACCGAATACTTCGGTGGATCTCTTGATTGAGCAGGGTGGCGCGCAAGTGGTCGCTGGCTCTGTGAGTATGAGTTTTGATGGGGCGGCCGTGACTCCGAGCCTGTCGACCGATGGAGACTCGCTAGAAGTAAGGTATTTCCCTGGTGCGCTCGATCTCGGAAGTAGTCATGAAGTGGAGGTCGCCTATACGTTAGATCTCGATCCTCCCTTGGAGCGGCAGGAGACCTTTGATTTCGGTGTTTATCGAAATGCCACGGTGCTTCCGCCAGCGTGGGGAACCCCAGTAGCCAATGCTTCTGAACCAGGATTCTCTGCACGAGTCGTCCAGGATCCGGGGCCTCGCGGGGCCTCCATTTCTGAGGCCGAGAAACAGTTGGCCGGGCAAGGGGCCTTTACAGCTACGAAGACGGTGCCGGTGATCAACTTCGGCGGCAGCGGGCTCTTCGATGAAGATTTCGGCTTCGCTGAAGAAGGACTTCTCAATGGAGAGAGTTCGGACTACTTTAGCATGGAGGTTCTAACACACTTGCATCTCACGCCTGGTGCCTACACGTTTGGTGTGAACAGTGACGACGGTTTTTCCGCCTCTGTTGGAGTCGAAGCAACTGACAGAACGCTCATGCTCGACGGCTGGGATTCTGGTCGTAGAATCGAGAGTGGAGAACCTCAGGACTTGTATGATGTGGTGGTGAGGCAGGAAGGGGTGTATGCCTTCCGGTTGATGTATTTCCAAGGTTTCGGTGGAGCGGCGGTCGAGTGGTACCAGTACGACCGGGACACCGAGACGGCGACATTGCTAAATACGGAAGGGGCGCCGACCGCCTATGTGAAGCGCAATGCGACACCTGAGGCTTTTGCTGGCCCGAGAATTTCTGCTCCTGCTCAGGCAGATTTGGGTGCCATTCGGCTTTCAGTTGGGAACTTGCCGTCAGGATTCATTGTTCATAACACAGGCACCGAAACCTTGACGATTACTCGGGCAGATGTGTCTGGAGAGCAATCTGGGAACTTTGTTCTCACCGATTACCCCCGAAGCGTGGCTGGGGGCGAAGCAGGCCTTTTCAAGGTAACCTTTGATCCGAAAGGGGTGCCAGGCGGCTATGTGGCGATGCTGGAGCTGGATACGAATGACGCTGATCAAGCAACGCTCATGATCGAGCTTTCCGCTGGGGCGCTTGACCCTGTTGGACCCATTGCTCATTACGCGTTGGACGAGACTGAAGGTGAAGTCTTGCGAGATCGAAGTGGTAACCAGCGGGATGGAGTCTTCTCGCCAGGAAATGGCACTCTATCGTTGGGACAACCTGCTCTCGCGTCAGGAACAGCGGTGGGCTTTTCTGGAGGGGCACGTGCTAGTGTGAGTGGCGCCGAATTCGCTGGGTGGGAGGATTTCACACTCGCTGTTTGGATCAAGGCGGATGCAATCGCGGAAGCCCCACAAATGATCTTCGGTAAAGGTGAGCCTGGTGGTGGTCCCAACTTTGCTCTACTGTTCAGTAGTGCGGGCTTGCAGTGGTTTGTCGGTAGTGAGCAGGAATTTGCCTCAGAGCCAGACTTCTTGCAGGCGGACACGGTCCATCATGTGACGGTGAGTTTCCTGACCACGGGTGACGCTCGTGTCGCTAGCATCTATGTCGATGGCCAAATGGTGGTGGAACAAACGGATCCCAACTTTATTGCGACAGGTGTGAACGAGCCGCTTTATTTGGGATCTTTTGACGGCGCGGTGGCCTTGGCAGGGGTTCTGGATGATGTGCAACTCTATGATCGCGCGCTTGGTGCGGCCGACGGTATGACTCTTTTCCAGAATCCTGGTGTGCCTCTGACTGGGACTGTGGACCCCGGTCCCACAACAGACGTGCCCGTACTGGCCACTGTCCAATGGTCTGACAATGGCCTACAAACGGCCTTTCAATCGCAGGCAGGCGTGACCTATGAGTTGGAATACTCGGAAGATCTTACGCCTGGCTCATGGTCGGTTGTCGCGACGGTGGAAGGGGATGGCGGTAGCAAGACGTTTGCTGACTCGGACGCGACTCGGAACGGAATGCCTGCTGGTTTCTATCGGGTGCAGGTGAAATAATCGGTTCATGGGTTAGCTCCTTGATCCAGATGGATATCAAACCGGTAATAACGCTACGGACAAGAAAGAGCCCCCAAGGATCGGCGCTTTTAAAGCGCCACTCGCTAGCCCGGCGGTAAAAAAAACCGCCGCTCCTTGGAGCTGATTGTTAGTTCGAGGGCTGCGAAATAAATGCAAGCAGGTTAGCCATTTCTTGCACTGCCATGCCCGCTTCGAGGCCGGCTGGCATGAGAGAGGTGCCCAATGATTGCATCTTCGTGACGTTCTTTCGAATGACCGTTCTCTCGATGCCGAATGGCTGACGGATGGTGACTTCGATCGTTGATTCCCTTACAATGGTGCCAATGATTGTGTCGCCCTCTTTCGTCGAAATTGTGTAGGCTTGATAGCGCGGAGCGACTTCGCGATTGGGATCGAGGATGTTGGTGAGAAGGGATTCACGTCCGGCAGTAGCAAACGTCACCAAGTCTGGTCCGACCGCGTGGCCCTCGTTCTCGAAACGGTGGCAGCTCACACATCGTTGCTCGTAGGTTACCCGTCCTTTGGCTGGATCTCCTTCGATGGTTAGGGCCGGTCGATACTGGTCTAGCAATGCTGCTGTCGAAGGCCTTTCGCTGACGGGATACTGCTTGAGGGCAGTAGCTCGTACGTCTGCGTTTGCATGGTCGCGCAGGCTTTTAATCTGCAATGATGAAAGGGCTGTCTGGGGGATCTTCTCTGTCTGGATGGCTTCGAGTAGTGCGAGAATACGTGTGGGATTCGCGAGCAGAGCATTGATCGCAGCGGCTTGAACGCGGCTGCTGAATTTGGACCACCGTTCCAGGATGACAGCGGCGAAACTATCGATCTGGTGCTTGGCAAGGGTGGCAATGAGTTGTTCTTGTAGACCAGCGTCGCTAGCGTGCTCGAGTGCAGGTAGCAGTTCCTTGGCCGTCGTTTCATTACTGTTGAGTTCAAGCAAGGCGACAGCCGCACGGCGGTTAGTATCTGTGGCTTTCGCATCTAGGGCCACGTTCAGAGCGGTTTGAAACCAAGAATCCAGATCCAATTTGGCCTTCCCTTCGCCTAAGGCCCGAAGGATGCGAAACGCTTCGACGGGTTCTGTTTTTTTTATTGCGTTGATGATAGAGTTTTCCGCTTCGGGGTCGTTTCTCTCTCCGATGAACTTTGCCAGCTTGAGACGGGGTTTTCCACGAACTCTATCAAAGAGTTGAACTGCGTCGGTCGAATCACGCAGTGAATGGAGTGCTGCGGCTTGGAGCCATGGATCTTCTGAGCCGATGTGCTTCTCAAGCAGGTCTGACGAACCCACGGACATGGATCTGGGAAGAGATGGATCGCCCCAGCCGTGCTGAGCACGAACGTCGCCCCTTTCAAAGAGTAGGCGCTGGGCTGTCACGCGGTGCCAGCCGTTTGCATGGTCTAGCAGATCGGCAAGCTGGTCATTGGAAAGTGCGCTGACCTTTGGAGTTGAGCGACGCGAGATATCTGCCGGATTGAGGCGATAGATGCGACCGCGATCAGAGCCGCTGTTCAGGTCGAGGTGTTTCTTGATACCTGGTGGCAAGGACCAGGGGTGTTCAATGATCTCGCGGTACATATCGATCACGTAAAGGCATCCGTCTGGACCGTTGGTGAAATTAGCAGGACGGAACCAGTTGTCGTGGGAGGCTAGGAACTCCTTGTCTTGCTCGTCTTTGGGGCGAGCGGCTTTTAATGCTAGTCCGTTAGGAATCTGCGGCTGGATGATCTTGCGATGGACCAGATTGCTTCCGACGTCGCCTGTAAAGGCGTTGTCGCGAAACGAAGTAGGATAGGCGTCGCCGGTGTAGATGGTCACTCCCGACGCCCCAGTGAAGTAGCCGGAGACGCGTCCGCCGCCTTCGACCGGACCGCCGACGACACCAGCGACTCGCCACCGAGTCCTCACGATTCTCCATGGTTCGTCAGGGCTGATTCGGAAGACCGGTGCTGCGCCACCATCGGTGGCGATACCCTCGAGCGGATTGGGCAATGAGTGTGGACGGTCCTGAACCCAATCACGTTCCCACATGACTGCGATCAGGTGATTGCTATTGCTGCACACGTAGCGGCGACCTCGCGAATCGAAGCTCATGCCATTCTGGGCAGTGCCGTTCTCAGCGCGCAGATCACGCTTGCGAGGATCGAAGGAGAAGTCTTGGCCGTTTAGTTTGATGGTGGCTTCTCCGGGAGGGCCGACGTCCCCGCCATTCATTGAGGTGGCTCCCCAGATCCGATTGTCGGGGCCCCATTGTAGCCCATTCAAGATTGCTTGCACGTTCAGACGGGTCTTGCCTAGTCCGAAGCCTGTGAAGACAACCTCGCGGGTGTCAGACACGCCATCGCCGTCGGTGTCTTTACAATAGAGGATGTCTGGGGTTTCGGCCACGAAGATGCCGCCGTCGAAACAAGCGACCGAGGTTGGCCAACGGAGCCCCGTGACGTAATCGGTGGCTCGATCGAAAGCGCCATCGTCGTCATCATCGTGCAAGAGACGAATCCGTCCGCGCTTCGAATCGCGTCGCTCGGAATACCCTCGCATTTCGACGACAAAGAGTCGCCCGTCTTCGTCGAAGATGGCATCGATGGGGTCCTCGATGAGAGGTTCGTGCGCAGCGAGCTCTAAAGTGAAGCCAGGTTTTACCTCGAAGGTTTCCAAGGCGTTATCAGGAAGCGTCGGAGGAATGCGTGGCAACTCCTGAGCCAACGCTTCTGGTTCAGCTCTCGCCGAAATGGTGGTCCCGAGGAGCAGGAACAGAACGATGAATGAGGATTGTATTCCCATGAAGGCGTCAGCATACTCCGTTCATTCATGAAGCGTCGCCACTTTTTACAAGGTTCTGGCATAATCGGGCTCGGTCTTGGGCATTTTGCGTCTTCCGTTGGGCAGGAGACCGAAGCGAAGGAGAAAGAAGTCCTGATCGATGTGCACCAACACATCAACTATTCGGGACGGACCAATGACGATCTGATCAAGCATCAGGAGACGATGGGGATTGCCAAGTCCGTTCTATTGCCAGCGGGTTCGGTAACGCTTGGTGCCACGACTCATGAAGGGCGATCTAATGGTCTCGCCGCAAGGATTTTTGGGACGGCGGCGGCGGCGAAGCTGGCTGTGAAGCATCCTGACAAGTTTGTCTACTTTGCCAATGAAGTACCTGACCTTCCTGGGGCAACGAAATCGATCGAGAACTGGCTTAAGAAAGGGGCGTGTGGTATTGGTGAACAGAAATTTAACATTGCGATCGATTCGCCTGAGATGATGCGAATCTACGAGTTGGCTCGTGAATTCAAGGTGCCTGTCCTTCTCCATATTCAACATGACAATTACAACCATGGGTTCGATCGATTTCACAAAGTCCTTGAGAAATTCCCTACGGTAAACTTTATCGGTCACGCGCAAACTTGGTGGGGTAACATTGATAAGAAACACGAACAGGCGGTGATGTATCCCAAGACGAAAGTCTCCAAAGGGGGGCTAACAGATCGCTTGCTCTCGGATTATTCCAACGTCTTCGGTGATCTCTCTGCGGGCTCGGGGCTGAATTCCATGACTCGTGATCTGGAACACGCAGCCGATTTTCTTCATCGTCATCAGGACAAGTTGATGCTTGGAACTGATTGCAACGATTCGGTCGGCCATGGAAGCGAGTGCTCTGGAGCAGAGGCGATCAAGACTGTGAGAGCGCTGGTTCCTGACGCGAGTGTGCGTTCAAAGGTCTTTGCAGAGAATGCGAAGAAGGTGATAAAGCTGTGATAGAGTTTCTTGGTTTGAGGATGTTTGTTAGGTGATAATGGGTCGATGATTTGGAAGTTCCCCCTTTGGCTTGCTGGCAGTGTCGTCGCATTTGCTTGGTATACCCATCTTCTCGAGATGCCCGTAGACGGTCCCATAAGAATGGCGCGGTGTTATGCTCTAGGAACGGATCCCTCTCTTATCGATGAGGGGCAGGTGTCGTCGGGTATCCAATTCTTCCAAGCCGTAGACCACTGGACGGCTACGGCGACGGATGGCGGGAGCATTCTTACAGGCACTCCAATCACGTTGACTTGGGGTATCGTCCCAGATGGGACGACCATTCCGAGTTTTAGCGCAGGGGACTCTGGAGGAAGTGATCTCCGAGCTCGTTTGGATGAGATTTATGGGGAGGAGGCGACGTGGATGCCGTTGTTCCAAAGTGTCTTTGATCGATGGGGGGAGGTGACGGGAATCACCTATGTCCACGAAGCGAATGATGATGGAGCAAGCTTCAGCAGTTTTAGTAATGTGAGTCTTGGTATGGTTGGTATCAGGCCTGATGTGCGGATTGGGGGACGTCGAATTGACGGAGACGGAAAGACTCTTGCCTTCAACTTCCTACCTACGGTTGGCGACATGGTTCTCGATACCGACGACAGTTTCTTTGAAGATACCAGCGGGAACTCGATTTTTCTACGGAATGTGGTATCTCATGAACATGGGCATGGGATCGGTTTGGATCACGTGTGTCCTGTCAATCAAACAAAGCTGATGGAGCCATTCGTTTCGACCAGCTTCGACGGGCCGCAGCACGACGACATCCTCGGTGGGCAGCGTGTGCACGGCGATCCTTTGGAGCCGAATGATGGATTGAGCGCCGCTTCAGAGTTAGGGGTTGTGTCCCTCAGCCCGATAGGAGTAGAAATGGTCAGTCTAGACGGTGTGAGTGACACCGATTACTTTCAATTCTCCACAACGATTCCGGAGACGGAGCTGTCTGTCACGGTCATCCCGATAGGTGAGGTCTATCTCGAAGGTTCGCAGAACATTGACGGGAGTTGTGCCGCGGGGAGTAATGTTGACTCTCAGACTCAGCGGAATCTTGGGATTGAGGTCTTGGATAGTCTTGGAAATGAACTAGCAAGTGTGGATGCGCAGGGTGCAGGAAGTCAAGAAGTGCTGGTGGTGACGCTGGGGTCAGCGTTGGGCCCCTACGTCGTCAAGGTGACTGGAGATACGGCGGATAGCATCCAACTTTATAATCTTTCGCTAGTTAGTCTTAATGACGATCTGCTAGAGACGGAAGTGACCATTGATAGCGAGGGAAATCTTGTTATTCAGGACGTTGAAACAACGAACAATGACATGTTGACGTTGAGTCATGATGCCGAGACAGAACAAGTGGTGATTTCGGATCCCAACAGGCTGCTGGGGACGAGTATTGCCACGGCGACTGGAAATGGGACGCATGAAGTGCGAGTGCCGTCTGCTTTGATTACGGGGAGCAGTATCAAGGTTCTCGCAGGGGGAGGCGATGATCGACTTACGATCGATCACAGTACCAGTGAGTTGCCTGCTGATTTGGAGTTTGATGGAGGGGAGAATTCTGCGTTTTCGAACAATGTTATGGAAGTCAATGGCCGTGATTACATCGACGGTTGGTTTGTCATCGGGGAAGATACCGAGTTGCAAATCAGTCTGGACAATGCCTACGCGATACAATGTGTGAATGTGCAACGTGTCGAAGGAGATATTGGATTGACCCACGAAGTTGTTCAGTATTCCTCATCGAACGATGTGATTGAGTTGAGTTCTCCTGTTGAAGGTGAGACCCGAGTGGCGGCTGCTGGATTGACACAAGTGATCTTGGCGCATCCCGCTAGCCTAGTGGTGATGATGGGGGGCGGAGATGATGTGATTACTCTTGCTGCGTTGGATGATGAATACCCAGCGACCTTGTCGCTGCATGGGCAAGATGACGATGATGAGATCGTGTTAGCTGATCCGCTGGCAATGGCGCTAACAACGGGGCTCTCTTGTATTGCGGAGAACGTGGTGGTCCGCGCGAGCGGCACTCAGGTGGCCGGAGGCGCGTGGTTTGTCGATGGGCAACTTAGCCTGGATGGGCAGGATCGACTCACACTGGCGACAGCGCTGACGTTTAGCAGTGAGAGTCGATTGAGTCTGGTGATCGGGGAGGACCGGGTGGATCTTCTGGATCCAGCGAGCATCGATATCTCAGGGTTAGACCTGGAATTACTCATGCCGCCAGCTGCTTTTAAAGCGGGTGATGTCTTGTCCCTAGTCAATACGGCGGCCAATGCATCGGTTATCGGGAATTTTAAACTCCTTGGCGAGGGCGCTGAGGTCTCGGTGGGTGCGGCGATTTATCGTGTGACGTATGTTGGTGGAGATGGAGATGATATTTGTGTAATGGCTTTGTTAGATTATGGGCAGTGGGTGAATATGGTCTTTCCACCAACAGAACTTGACCGAGCTCCTGGAGATGATCCTGATAACGATGAATGGCCCAACGGATTAGCCTATCTGCTAGGGCTTGATCCGACCAACTTCGAGGAAGATCCTTACACCTTAGTTGTTGGCGAGACAGAGTCGGTTTTGTCTTATCCTCGTGCGTCCTTCTTGCCCGGCAACCTAGAGGTGGTTGAATGGTCCCAGAATATGGTTGATTGGTTTCAGGCGACAGAGATTCCCGTCGAGAATGGCGGTTACGTGAGTTACACGATTCCATTTGGCGAGGAGGGGGCCCGTCGATTCTTTCGAATCCGTATAGTGATCGCTCCCTAGCCTTCCCGAGACGGTCTAGGAAGTTTCAGGCCGAAGGCGATCGGCTGAAGCCTTCATCAGGTCATACATTTCTTCAAGGCGCTTGGGAGGATCAGCCAACTTCTGATTGCTAGTCAGCGATGCCAGTGAGTCTTTGTCGTACGGATCGAATCCGTGCATGCCTTTGAGAGTTGTTTCTCCCATGAAGCTGGGGCAGAGTAGAACACCTGGGTCTAGCAAGAAGAAGAGCTCGCCATAGAGGTCGTCTTTAAAGTCGCAACCATAGTCGGCGAGCGTGGCTTGATCAAGAATCTTGCCACGTGGCTCTTCTCCCAATGCTTCCGCAATGGACTTGCGGGCGTTTTCGTTGAAGAACCAGAAACGTGCCATGGTGGAATCGTAAACGGCCGCGTAGTCCTTCCCGAACGTGAAACCAAGCGCATTAATTCGGCTGATAAGATCACAATTATCGATCGTGTTTGTCATGCCGTGGTCCGAGAAGACATAGAATTCGACGTCGTCATAGTTCTGATTAACGAGGTCGAGTGTTTGCCGCAAGCGCTTGTCATACCAGGAGACACTGGAGTCAACTTCAGGCCCCTGTGTGCCGTGCTCGTGCATGACTGCGTCAATATCTCCCAGGAAGAGGTAGGCAAATTCGATCTCCCGTTTGGGAAGATCCGCTTCGAGAGCCTCGATCCTCTGAATCTCGGGCAAACGCCAATTTGAGGCATGAAAGGGGATGCCGCGCGCTTCGAGGTATTCAAAGATGATGGAGGCGCCGCTATTGATTCCTCCAGGCTTATAAATATCTCGTTTCTCCGTGTGATCGAATAGCGATAGATGCTTGAACGGCATGTTGTAGATCTGAAAGTAACCCGTGATGCCGTAAAATTTGCCTATGAAGCGGCTCATGAGCTGGCGCACTCGACCCCGTTTGGTGAGCGATTTAGGAAGGAAATCGAGCCATTTGCAGATCGCGAACGGGGAATCCTTGGGGTTGTAGCGGAAGAAGGAGAAGTGCTCGTGCTCCTGTGGAAGCTTGCCTGTGAGGATGCTGGGATCACAGGATGAACTGTAACCAAAGATGGTGCCGAGCGGTTCCTTCGTCCTCGCCAAATCGTTAAGAAAGGGGCGCTCTTTGATGACTTCCCAACCGAGAGCGTCAATGAAGATGTAGAGAGCGAGCTTGTCTTTCTTCGGCATCGTTTGTGGCCAACGATCTGTTCTAAATACCGTGATAGCAATAAAAATGATGCGTTGATTTATAGATCATGGGTGCTGGCCAAATGGCTGACCTTCTGATCATCCCAAGTGTCCTGGTAGGAAAGGTGTCTGATTCTAGATTTGAGCGGGGATCTTCTAGTAGATCACGTCTTGCCCGCCATGTCCGAAGCAGCCGACCTTCTTGCCCAGTTTCGTCTTTTACTGGATCGATATCTCCCAGTGGTGATGGCGGCGGCTCTTCCGTGTTTGGGAGGCGATCAGCAACTGGAAGAAGATGCCGCACAGCTTGTCTTAAGGGGCCTTGCAGAGAAGGCGCCGACACTAGCGAAGGATTCCTCATTGCACGCTTGGCTTTATCGTCATGCCTTTCACCCGGCGTCGAGATTGGCACGAAGTGAACGGAGAAGGGCCAAACCAGAGACGAATTATGCTAGCACTGCCATGGACGAAACAGATGCTAATGCAGATGGGCTTTCGGACATTCTACCAAGATTGCTGTTAGGATTGTCAGCGTCTGATAGAGATTTGGTCATCACTCGCTTTTTCGAACAGCTGAGTTTTCGGATTATAGACGAAACCCGTTCGATCAGCGAAGATAAAGGACAGAAGCGTGTCTCGCGTACCCTGGAACGGCTGCGAAAGGAGCTGGCCGCAATGGGAATCACGAGTTTGATGGCACTGCATGCTGATTTGTTAGCGAGGCAATGGGAGCCACCCCCATTGCTCGCGCTTGTTGCTCGTATCTTGTCGGAATGTCAGCCCTCGATGGTTACTGGCTCAACGTCGTTTCTGGGGATTGGGGGAAGCAGGTGATCATGATCGCTGACGTTCTAGTAGTGGTTGCAGCCGAGGGGCTTGTATGGCGGCATGATGGGCGTCAAATTGTTGAGGATGTTGATTCAATCAGCTTCAATGCGGGTTCGAGTGAAAGTAAGAACATTGTGCTGGTGAAACGATTTTTGAGCGTGAAGTAAGAGGCATCGCCAGAAGCCCATATCGCGGATGCGACGGAAGCTGTCACGCGCGTTCTTGTAACGGCGACCGGCAATTATAGGCGTCAGCTGAGGGGCCACCAGGCTTTGACGGAACAAGGAGACGTGAAGGGTGCAGACGGCAGAGGCGAGAGCAAAGCAGAGCGAAGGTGCCAGAAGCTGGGGCCTCTTGACGTCCAGGTGACGACTAGTAAGTGGATGGATGTGCTTGTAACGGCTAAATGGGAGCTGTCTTCATAGGCGCTGAGAATTTCCCTTGGCGGCGGAGGGGAGACGTCCTAGGTAGGTCTTATGCGTCTTCAGCACGACCTTCATCTAGCCTACTGCACCAATATCCACCGGGGCGAGAACTGGGCGGAAACCTTTGCTGGCCTCAAAGCGCACACGTTGCGGGTCAAGGCAGCTGTGTGTCCAGACGCGCCCTATGCCATTGGGTTGCGATTGAGTGCAGTCGCGGCAGAAGAGTTGAGTGAACCTGGGACTCTGCAGGCATTCCAAGATTGGTTGGAAGAACATCAGTGTTATGTTTTCACGGTGAACGGATTTCCTTACGGGAAGTTTCATGGTGGCAAGGTGAAGGAGCAGGTATATCGGCCTGATTGGACAACGCGAGAGCGGGTTAATTACACGAAGAAGCTCTTTGACCTCTTAGCGCGGTTGGTGCCAGACGGCGTGGCTGCTAGTGTGAGTACGTCGCCTGCTTCCTTCAAAGACTTTGGGATTGAAGAAGCGGACCGCCAGTTGATGAGGAAACACTACCGCGAGGTCGGGCTTTACATTGCTGAGGTCAGCGAGCGGACTGGAACAGACCTCCATCTCGGCATCGAACCGGAGCCACTGTGCACGTTGGAGACGAGTGAAGAGACCGTTGCCTTTCTCTTGGAGACGTTTGCGGACTTTCCCGACGACGAGAGTGTTCTGCGCCGAAGGTTGGGGATCAATTATGATTGTTGTCATCTGGCCGTGGAGTTCGAGGAAGCTTCCGAAGCCTTGGGGCGAATTGAGAAGGCGGGTATCCGGATGAGTAAGATTCATCTGAGTTCGGCGCTTCGACTCAAACCAACGACGGCTTTGCTAGATCAGTTACGTGCGTTTCAGGAAGATATTTACCTGCACCAGACGATTGTTCGTCAGGCAGACGGGACGCTCCATCGGTTCTCTGACCTTGGGCCGGCTTTGGATTGGGCCGCGAAGTCGGATGATCCTGGCGAGGAATGGCGCGTTCACTTTCATATTCCGCTTCACCATGATCCTACTGAGGGCCTTCTGAGCACGGCAGATCAAATGGAAGCCACGCTAGATTGGTTAGGTCAGAAGCCCTCACGTTGTCAGCACCTGGAAATGGAGACCTATACCTGGGAAGTGCTTCCACCAGAACTGCGGCAAGGTGAAGTCGTCGATCAGTTGGTTAAAGAGTATGATTGGTGTTTGAATCAGCTCAAACTGCGTGAGCTAGCTTAAAACTGACTACTTTTTGATTCTGATGAGTAGCCAGCCGGTAGCGAATCATAGGGGGCTCCAAGGCAGATGATGCGGGTACGGATAAGCGTGAATTCTCGCCGAGGGGTCTTCCTGGCCAGGGCTTGGGCAAGCTGCCCAAGCTTCCTTACGTTGAGTTCTAACACCGTGGAGTTGTCATGAAGGCGTTGCGTGCCTGGTTGATTCTCGGTCGGGTATCGAACCTTCCCACCGTGTGGACCAATGTGCTTGTGGCTTGGCTGTTGTCAGGCGGGGCCTTTACTTGGAGTGCGGCTCTCAGCTGGATGTTGGCGGGGGCGAGTTTGCTCTATGTGGGGGGGACGACTCTCAATGATTTCTTTGATGTCGCCTTCGATCGCGAATTTCGGAAAGAACGCCCGATTCCTTCTGATGTGCTTTCGCGGAGGACGGTGGGTGTGGGTTGCTTGCTCTACTTTGTTGGGGGAATCGCTGCAATTCTGGTAGGTGCACAGGGCTCTTGGATCTTCCTCGCCGGTCTCATCGTCGCTATCGTGCTTTATGACTATCGCCACAAGGAGTGGGTAGGCTCTGTGTTCGTCATGGGAGGGTGCCGGTTCTTCCTGAGTTTGGTAGCGGCATCATGTGTCGCCTCGGTCATCGCTTGGCCGGTTTGGATTTATGCAGTGACGTTGTTCGCTTACATTGTTGGTTTGAGTTTCACGGCGAGAGGAGAGAGTCGTTCCCAGTCTGTGATACGTTGGCCGCTAGGCCTGTTGGCCTTGCCTCTTTGCGGAGCAGTTTGGCTTGGGGTGTCAGGTTTGTCGTGGCCACTTGCGTCAGCCTGCGGGCTCTTTCTCGGGGCAGTCTCGATGAGCTTGCGACTGCTCAAGCAGGGAGACGACTCAGCCCGGATTGGGAAATCAGTCGCTTTGATGCTGGCCACGATTGCTTTGGCTGATGCCATGTTTCTTGCGGCATTTGGAGCGGTTCCCGCAATGCTGGGTGTGGCAGTTTTTTTTATGGCACTGTTCTTCCAGCGTATGGTTCCCGCTACTTGAAACTGTCGAGATTCGGCTGGATTGCTCTTTGTTGAAGCGCTAAGAGATTTCTATGTTCCGAATAATCGCTACTGCTCTTCTGCTTATTTCCTTGCTGGGCTGTCTGCACGCGCAAGGCACTGCTGCGAGCCGTCCTAACATCGTGTTTATGATGGCGGATGACATGGGGTGGGCGCAACCTGGCTTCAATGGCGGTGGGCCTGAAATCACACCTCACATTGACAAACTGGCCACTGAAGGGACTAAACTAACGCAGTTTTACACGCACTCCGTGTGCTCACCGCCTCGTGCTGCGTTCATGACGGGGCGGTATGCCTTTCGCTCGTGGATGGACTGGCGGACTGAAGACTTTGGAAAGCCGAGTTACTTGGCGAAGCTTGGTCTTACGCTAGCGCACAATGAGCGAGGAGAACCAACGCGGCGGATCCACGGATTGGATGCTGGTGAACGGACGATAGGCGACGCATTAAAAGAAGCCGGCTACTTCACCGCGCTCGTTGGGAAATGGCATCTTGGTGAGTGGTTGAAAGAGCACTTGCCGATGCAGCGCGGTTTCATGCACCAGTACGGGCACTATGCTTGGGGGATCGATTACAATACGTATACCATTGAGCACAACGCGCCTGCTCGCTTTGCGGTCTACGATTGGCATCGCAATGAGAAACCGCTGCAAGAAGAAGGTTATGCTACCGATCTCTTTGCCGCGGAAGCGGAGCGGGTGATTGCCAAGCAGACGAAGGACAAGCCGTTCTTTCTCTACGTGCCATTCAATGCCGTGCACGGACCGCTGAATAAGCCGCCGCGTTATACGGGGCTTGATGTGCGTAGCGCGATGCTCAAATGCATGGATGATGCCGTTGGCCGTATTGTCAGTGCGATCGATAAGCAGGGCTTGAAGGAGAACACGTTGGTGATCTTCACGAACGATAACGGGCCTGTGCTAGAAGAGATGAGCAAACCCTATCGAGGTGCCAAGAATACGACTTTCGAAGGTGGTGTGCGCGTGCCTTGTGTCATGCGTTGGCCTGGGAAGACCAAGCCTGGTTCGAGTACGGATGGTATGATGTTTGTCTCCGATTGGTTTGCGACCTTTGTTAAACTTGCGGGAGGCAGCCTCAAGCAAGATCACCCGCTGGACGCTCACGACATGTCGGAGATGATCTTCAATGGAAAGTCGAGCCCACGGACAGAGATCGTTTTTGAGGTTAGTGGCAGTGTGCGAACCCCGACTATTCGTAGTGGCGATTTCAAGCTCATGGGGGATCTGCTCTACAATGTGGTCAACGATCCGAGCGAGAAGGAGGACATTGCTGCGAAGCATCCTGATGTCGTGGCCAAGCTCAAGGCTCGGTTGGAGGAAGTCGGCAAACAACGGCCACCACTGGGTGACAAGCCCCTCCTTATGGACCCGCCATTGCCCTACATCTATGGCATCGATGAGAACAAGGAGCCTGCGGCCTGGTTAGTGAAGCATGTGAAAGCAATCCGAGCTAAGCAACCACAAGAATGGGCGCCTGGTAAGACGCCATGGCCGCAAGCTCCGAAAGCACCGGTGAAGTAGTTCCGAGTTAGTGAACGAGCCTGGCCCGGTAGCCGTCAATTCGCAGGAAGCTTTTACGATTGGCCTTCATTGGCTGGCCACAGCTCAGTGAAGGAAGGCCCTCGGCTCCGAGGTTTGCGGTCGAACGGAAATGGGCCCAGATATCATCTGAGATCGATGATTGCCCTGCATCCAGGTGTTACCAGCTTTCTCGAATCGCCGTTTTTTTGAGAGTCATCGAGTCGGAATTCAATCAGCATGGCTTCTGCTTTTGATGGGGTAGTTTGATCGATTACTCGAGAGGTATTGGCGACGAGATCAACATGTTCATCTTTATCGGTCACCTCGGCTGCCCAGAGCAGCGCGGCTTCGGGGGCTTCTCTTAGAATGCTCTTTGCCATGCCCACGATCGCCGCTCCGTGACACGGATGATCGGAACGGGAATCCACCCCTTCGGAGGCTTCTTGGTGAGATCTCTCCGTCCAGGCTTGGATGATTTGTTTGATCGTAAGGTAAGCGTCTTTGGCAGGACTGAGGTAGTCAAGCAGGTCGAGGGGAGGGAGTTTGTCCCACTCCCAGGGGATTGTCTTCTGCGGCTCAGAGAATTGCCCTAAACAAGGGCTGAGGGATTATTTGTTAGATTGATAGGTCGTCCAAATAGTCTTCTGCTGACTTGGCGAGTTGTGAGAGACTTGCTTGAACGATCGGATCAGTTTCCTCGGTTTTGATTCGGGTAAGGTTGCCGTTGAGAGGCGGTGCGGGGGGGGGGAGGTGATCGGTGTAATTCTGGAGCCGAGCGAGGTGTTGATGAGGCGCAATGACCCCAAGTCAAGACAATGCCAACGGGGTAGACAATGTAAACGAGCGCGCGTTTGGTCATGATGCTACTCAACGACCTTATCGAAGGTGACTTATTGGCCATTCAAACGAAGGCTGTTGCGCGCATCGGCTGCCTCCTGGTCATTCAAAACGTAAACGCCGGTGAGTTTGGCGAGTTGTTGATAGGGTTGGAAGCCGTGAGCAGCCCAGGTCTGGGTGAGGATCGACGGATCTCGAAGACGTTGTATCTATTGGATAGCTTTTTCCGGTTCGGCGTGTGCTAGTGCAGGAACGATTCCCTGAATGGCTCTGCTGAGGTGAGGGATGTTCTTGTGATGGGCGAGCCATTCGTTGGCTTCAGCAGGTTCATCGTGCGACCACTGTGCCGTGATAGAACGGAATAGTGGGCCATGATTTGGTGTCGAGTTTCGACCCCATAGTGTTGCCGTCGCCTTGGGATTCATTGCTATTTACTGCGTGAGGTCTTTAGAAGGACGTGGCTCAACAGGCTTTGATAGTGCGTCCTCGAGATTCTGAATTTCAGAAGGCGTGGAATGCAGCCTGTTCGGCATGCGGGAGCTCAGCAGTGACGCAGATCTAGATTCTGGGACAACGCTGGGAGTGCTGCTCTTCAGGTGAAGAGCCCGGCCGCTTCCCCAAGCCAACCCCAGTGCAATCAGGCAGAGGCAGTGGAAAGAGAGCCTAAGAATGGGAGAATCTAGTCGCGTGTGGAGTCGCCTCGCAACTTCCATCGAGAATGGCGGATCTTGCTTTCCAAGATCAGAGTCGGCGTTACCATCCTTGCATGAGACGACTGATCATTGGATTGGCTACCCTGGGGATGATTTCTGGGCTGACAGCTCAGGAAGCGATGCCTTTTGGCGAGAGGTTTAAGAATCTCGATGGCCTAGCTACAGGAAAGTGGTGGCAGAAAGATGCCGCGACATTGAAGAAGCGACGGGCCAAGAACTTTATCGAGATGAAGGTACCGCGTGATGAGGTCGTGGCCTTTGCGGTTTACACGGTCTCGCAGGGAGCACTGAAGATGTCAGCCCAGCTCTTCCCCCTGATGCCCAATGAGGCGAAGGAAGTTCGACTGGAAACGATGGCGGAGGATGGTTCCTGGAAAGAGATGGCGAAGGCGGATGTGATTGAGTTGGGTTGGAGTGCGCATTTCCGCGTGGCTGGCTGGGATACCATGGAGTCGGTTGCCTATCGGGTGCGACACGGGGAGAAGGCGATGTTCCAAGGGACGGTGCGTCGGGATCCTATCGACAAGGACGTGATCGTGGTGGGGAATCTTTCCTGTAATTCGAGTAGCACCCCTGGGGCGCGCGCCAACATTGTGGCGAATTTGCTGAAACAGGATCCGGATCTACTCTTCTTTGCGGGGGATCAAACCTATCATCACACCGAGCACACGGCTGGTTGGTTGCAGTTTGGATTGCAGTTTCGCGATATTCTCAAGGACCGTCCTGTCATTACCATTCCAGACGATCATGATGTGGGGCAGGCAAATCTTTGGGGGGAGAGCGGAAAACAGGCGACGACGACAGCTGGGCCGGAAGGCGGATTCTTTTACCCTGCCAAATACGTCAATATGGTGCAGCGTCACCAGACGTGGCATTTGCCGGACCCGTATGATGCCACGCCGATCGAACGTGGGATAGGTGTTTATTACACAAGTATGAAGGTCGGAGGCGTGGATTTCGCGATCTTGGAAGATCGCAAGTTTAAGAGTGGCCCTGACGGAAAGATTCCGAAGATGGGGCCGCGTCCAGATCATATCAATGATCCGAAGTATGATCGTGAATCGGTTGACGTGAAAGGGCTCGTTCTCCTTGGGGAACGTCAACTAGACTTTCTCAAGGCTTGGGGACAAGACTGGACCGGTGCCGATCTCAAGGCGGTTCTGTCGCAAACAGCGTTCTGCGGGGCTGTTCACATCCATGGTCAGCCGACGAACCGGTTGTTGGCGGACTTGGACTCGAATGCCTGGCCGCAGACTGGGCGCAACCGAGCCCTGCAAGCTATCAGACGGGCTTGGGCACCACATCTCTGTGGGGATCAGCACTTGGCGGTGGTTGTGAAGCATGGCATCGAAGCGCATGGTGACGGGCCTTACGCTTTCACTAGCCCTGCCATTGTGAATACGATTTATGGGCGATGGTGGCATCCTGAGGATGAGAAGGCCGGGCCCAATCCGGTGCCGAACAGCAAGCTTCCATGGACGGGTGATTATCTCGATGGGCTTGGCAATAGGGTGAATATGATGGCCTATGCCAATCCTGCGGATCGTAGGGATGAGAAGCAGCGCTCGGATGGTCATGGCGTGGCACGTTTCGACAAGAAGACGAAGACCGTGACCTTCGAATGCTGGCCGCGATTCGCAGATGTTTCTGAAGGGGACAAGGTCCAGTATCCTGGCTGGCCTATTACCGTGAAGATGTCAGACAACGACGGGCGTGAAGTTGTTGGTCGACTCCCAGCGATCAATGTGCCGGGAATTGATCGGCCCGTGGTTCAGGTGCTGAATGAAGCGACGAACGACATTCTCTACACCGTCCGCGCTGAGACGGGGTTTGAACCGCCCGTGTACGCTGCGGGAAGTTACACAGTGAAAGTCGGGAAAGACCGGGCTGAAACAGTGATTCTTGCAGGTCAACTCATTTCGAAATCCTAGACTTATTTTCATGCACACCAAACCCTCTCGTAGAAACTTTCTCCGCACTGCTGGTGCGACCGCAATCACCGCTCCCTTTGTAACGACAGGAGCCAAAGCCGTTTCTCCCAATGGCAAGCTTCAGCATGCGAGCTTCGGCGCTGCTGGCATGGCTGGTGCAGATATCGGTAGCCTCTCGCGGCACGATCAATTCCAGCTTGTGGCTGTGGCTGATGTGTCCAAGAGAAACCTGGAGGCGATCAAGAAGAAGCATCCCGATGTCCGAGTTTATCAAGATTGGCGGGAGTTGTTAGACAAAGAGGGGGACAAGATTGATTCCGTCAATGTATCCACACCCGACCACATGCATGGGCCGATGGGTCTGGCCGCTTTGGCACAAGGTAAGCATGTCTATGGTCAGAAGCCGCTGACTCAAAACCTATGGGAATGCCGCCAAGCCATGTTGCGGGCGCGCGAGAAGGGGGTGATGACACAAATGGGTATCCAAGTCTCCTCTGGATTTGAAGAGCGCTTTGCCGTCCGTCTCGTTCAAGATGGTAATATAGGCAAAGTGAAAGAAGTGCACAGTTTCTCGAACAAGGCTTGGGGTGATCCCAAACCACGCCCTGAGTCTGGCCAAGAGCCGCCTGCTGATCTTGACTGGGACCTTTGGTTAGGCGTGGCCAAAGACCGCCCCTACATCAAGGGACACTATCATCCTGGAAATTGGAGGAAGCGTCGCGACTTTGGCACGGGAACATTAGGCGACATGGGGTGCCACATCTTCAGCTCTTGGTTTCGGGCGCTTGCTCTATCTGCACCCTTGTCTGTGAAATCTACCGGGCCAGAGCCGAATGAGCACAACTGGGCGATTAATGGCCAGGTCGAATACACCTTCCCGGGGACCTTTTACACCGAGGGGCAGACCGTAAAGGTGACTTGGTATGATGGCTCGTCTCGACCTCCCAAGGAGATTACAGATCTGGTGGATAAGGTGCCGGGGCAGGGGAATATCATTGTCGGCACAGAAGGTGTGCTGCTTCATCCTCATGGTGGTCGACCCGTGATGTTTCCAAGAGATCGCTACGAGAAGTTCCGCTACCCCAAGCTTGAGCCGCGGAACCACTACATGGAGTATGTTGATAGTTGCTTGAATGGTGGTCCCAAGCCCTCCGCCAATTTCGAGTATGCCGCGCCACTGACTGAGGCAGTTCTGTTAGGCTGTGTGGCGAGCATCTTCCCTGACGAGACTCTTTTGTGGGACTCGGACGATCTTCGTTTCCGCAATTCCGAGGCAGCGACCGGCTTTGTAAAACGCGACTATCGCAAGGGCTGGGAGCCCGTTTAAATGCGGCTCCTTCTCTTCGATATCGATGGTACTCTGGTAGACACTGGCGGCATTGGTCGCAGTTCTCTGCAGGAGGGGATGCGCTTGGCATTCCCAGAGGCTGTCGGCGAGCAAGAAGTTCCTCCACTTGAGCTGGCTGGAGCGACTGATCTTGGACTTACACGGTTTCTTTTTGAGACCTTCGATGTCGAGCAGACGATTGAGAATGAGACAGCGTTCTTGGATGCCTATGTCGGTGTGCTGCGCGATGAGATTATCGCAAAGGATGGGACTGTCCGCGGCCGGGTGCTGGACGGCGTGAATGCTCTTCTAGATCGTCTCACTCAATTGCCAGATGTGGCCGTAGGCCTTCTTACAGGGAATACGTTGGAGGGAGCACAGACGAAGATGGATGCGTATGGACTGTCCCAATACTTCTGTTTTGAAAGTGGTGCTTACGGCTCTGATCACTGGGACCGAAACGAGTTAGGATTTGTGGCGATCACTCGTGCTTCGGAGAAACGAGGGCACTGTTTTTCGTCTGACCAAGTCACCGTCATTGGCGACACGCCGAAGGACATCGCTTGTGGGAAAGCCTGCGGAGCACGCACACTTGCGGTGGCGACGGGTTGCTTCGAACACGGTGCGTTGGCTGGGCATGAGCCGAATCAGTTGGTAGGGGATCTGGCTGCAACGGAGGAAATCGTTTCTTGGCTGATGCGCTGACGCAGTTGGGGGGGGCTTAAGATGGGAGCAGTTTCCAAGGCATGTGTGGGGACTAAACTTCACAGTCTGAGCCCAGTTCTTGACGGGAAATGTCAGGACCATGCTCGAACTTGGCTATCCTACCATGAAAATTGTGACCGACAGAGGCCCACTGGATCCTGGCATCTTCAATTCATTGACGGGCTTTCGCAAAGGTTCGAGGGGGATGGCACCATTCATCAGAGGTAGTATAATTATGAATGTGTCGCGAAATGTCAGGAGCCTCTCCCCGTGTAAGGTGGTCTGCTCCAAAACTCTTTACACGCTATGCGGTGAACTGGTAATCATTCTCCTTGGTTGCCAGCTGACATATCGAATACCCGACAACTCTCCAAGAGCATCCGCGTTCAAGACCCAATGTCCCGTATTCGATCTCACATACCCTTAAGATTCGTTCGGCTTCGTCGATTGATCTTCGGCGTGCTGCTCCTGATCGTGGCTACTTTGCCGTTGTCGGCCAACGAGGGGACGCTTTTGGGCCGATACGAAACCGCCTTGCCAGACACGGGGAAGGATCGAGGCGACATCACACGCCATCCAACCGAAGCGATGCGTTTCCGCTGGACCAATGATAGCGGAACGTCGTGGGACCTGACGCCGAATATCGCGAATGGCCTGCTGGAAGCGGCCGAGGGCAAGCCTGACATCCAGTTGCAATTCGAGGGCCGTCCGGGTGAGTCGGCCGTGCGGACCATTCGGATCAACGGTAGACTCTACTTTAGGAAGTCAGTTCACGGCACGAAGCGCACCACGACGCTTGTAGCAGAGGCCCCGGCTGAACTTACTGCTGCGGGGAAAGTCACCAAGATCGATATACACACCTATGAAGTAGGCAATATCACGATTCACAAGCCATCCCGGGAAATCGTTTTTGAGGCCTCTGTGAACCAAATTGATGGCCCCATTGAGTATTTGTTGGTCACTCATAGAGGCAAGACACACGAGGCGCTCTTCTCGTGCCGTATTCGGCCGATCGACCTCAACGTGGCCTTCCTCCTACTCGGCTACGAACCGTCGCCTGAGCTGTTTGAAATCCGGACACCTGATCACCGGCCGACTGGTAAATACCCCACGGTGTCGGAGAACGTACGCTCGCTCGCTCGTCTCGATATCTCTGCAGCATGGATCACCGAAGGTAGGCGGATGAGGTCCCCGATGAATGAGTTGATCATTAACGAAGAAACCGGAAAGCCGATGGCTGCTGGCCCGTGGCTGTACACTGGCTCGGTCGTCACCGAGACTGGATTCCGTGCCGGGCAGACTGGCGATATCGCGGCGGTTTTCTCGGATCCCAGTGCCATGGTGAACCATCCCGGTCAGTCGCGGATCCGTGACGACATCTGGTTTGTCAACCGTGGCCCGCTTCCTGCCAAGGGCTCGCCTGTCACAATCTCTATCAAGCCCTTCTCAGATTCTGACGAGCCCCAAGCCACCGAGGGACCGTGAGGACCTAAGCCGTTACTATTGGATACCGTTCGAGCATAGCTTTAGGACCCTAGCTAAAGGATCAAATATTGAATTATAGCCAATTTTACTCGCAGGTATGGTGCTATGCGGCAGCATCCGCGCACAGGTCGCTTACAATGTTGAGAGTGGCTCTCCGTGGTCGGCGACGACGAGTGTCGGGCGCGATGCCGTGGTTCCCGGCTGGTTTTACAACCTCGGCATCACCGGTTTGAGTGTGCAGCTCGCCCCCAACGCCCCCCGAACGCTGGTGGTGAAATATGTTTTTCCCGGATCACCTGCCACGGGACTCCTGTAAGTAGAGGACGTGATCACCGGAGTGGAGGGTCAGGCGTTTACTGAGGACCATCAGAACGGTTCCGGCCCAGAGGTTTTTGGAGCGCAAGGACCGATCAGTGAATTCAGAGTGGCTCTGGACACGATTCAGTCTGCCGATAGTCTCCGCGGCGTCTCTTTCAACCGTGGAATGAGCTCGCAGAACGTCACGCTCGATGTGGGAACGGTCTACTGGGAGTATCTTCGCCAACCTTTCCGGACAGTTGCCCGAAATCTACTCTCATCCTCGCCGAATTGCTAACCTACCTGCAAACTTCTCAATTGAATGATGGGACTTGGGAGGGACAGGGCGGCCACGAGAATAGCATCTTTGCGTGGCTCGCCTTGCTGGCCGACGGCAGCGCAGCAAGTATAACCGCAGCTGACGATCTTGCCGCTTACTACGACAACCAGACCAATGCAGCCATTCCACAGCACGGCCTCCATCACTGGAAGTACTTCACGGTCGCGATTTATCTATCAGAATACTACAATAAGACGAGCACCCCCCGGGTCTTGATCAAACTGCAAACCCTCTACACCTACCTCATCGACAGCCAGTACAAGGACATCTCTCAGTTGTTGCTGCCCCAAACCCACGACGTCGATCCGACGAAATTTGGTTTTGACGGCTGGAGACACAATCCCGGTTTCGAAGGCTACGGCCCCATCTGCATGGCCACGGGTCAGGGAGCTCTGGCACTCGCCCTCATGGATCGTGTTGGAGTGACAGTCGATCGCACTCGCCTAGATGCTGCCTACGAATTCCTCGTCAAAGGCACTGGATTAAACAACTATGTGTGGTATGCCTGTCAGGATGGGTCGGGAGGCAATCCGGATGCCTGGGCTGATCTCGGGCGCACCGGTGCGACATCCATCGCCTATCGGATGACCCCTTACTCGCACCCGATTTATCGAGCCCGCGCGCTGAACTACGCGCGCTTCATGGGGACTCATCCTCAAAGTTTCCGCGAAACCCTCGGCTCGCCGACGATGGGTATGGCTTACGCGGCGATGGACGCTCAGTTCGATCCGGGGAGTTTCAGTCAATTGTTGGATAACAACTTGTGGTGGTTCTCGCTCTCCCAATGAACGGATGGATCCTTCTACTACCAGCCCAACCGGGACAATGCCATCTACAACGCCAACCCGCGATTCGTGGCCTCCAGTGTCACGGTATTGATACTGTCATTAACTAAAAAATATGTTGGTATATGCGCAGATGGTGGGCCCGACGTGGATACCGGGCGACCTCAAAGTGTCGATCCTTGACGAAGAAACTGACATTGTGAAAACAGTGGGGACGTTAGTTTTCGCAGCTAATTTTGGCGAGGTCGCCGTAACGGTAAACGGCCTCCTTCACGGAGCGGGAAGCGCGGCACGTGTCGGCCTTTCCCTCAATTCAGAAAACTCCGTGGTTCTGCATAGCAACGATGGGGCAACGCTTGTGACCCAAGGCGTTCATTGCTTGTCCAGTCTCCAAGCTTCCAGAATTGTGGCCGGGCCACACATTCTGGAAGTGCCTGATCCGATGCTGACAAGTCTCGGTGACCATGGAGGTCCCACCCTAACCAGACGTCTTCTTATCGGTAGCTTGTTCATCGATGCCGGCGGCATAAGCCCTCATTCGAAGGACCAGCGCGGTTTTCCCCGGCCCATCGGTCACCGTGCGGACATTTGGGGCGGTAGAGAGGGGGAGTGCAAACTCCTTTGGTTCGTAGGCGGTCGAAGTGTTAGGTGGCAGTAGTGCGTCTTTCACTGGGGCTGATTATGACAACACCGATCCTCAGATCTTTCTGCACCACACCGCGGCTCTGGCCGACTTGAAGCCTGCAAATCCCGAGACGTTATTGAGCCTCGCGTATGCTTTGTTAAGAGCGGGAGTTGATTATCCGGAAAGGCATCGGGTGGGGCTCGTAAATGCTGCAGAAGGGAAAGGCAGTTCGCACTCGGCAGACGCCTCTGCCATGGCTATGACCCTCATGTTGACGTCTTTTACCGCGAAGCCTTGGCCAAGATCGATCATGGAGTTGACGGGTTGGTTACAGATCCATATTGAGTCGGCTGATACGGTGCATCCGTCGTTTCTGAGGGCGCTGGAAGCGAGTCGTGCCGCTAGGTTGGATGTTGAGAGGGCTGTGACCTCTTCGTTGCTCAAACTGAACTGTGAGTTCAAAAGCGGTTTCGAAACTCGAAAGGTGGCGGAAGACCTCACTCGAATCGGAAGGGGAGAGGTGTTGATTAAATGGTATCAAGAGTATCCCGAAGCGTTTACTAAGGTAGAGCCACACGAGCCGCAGAATGCGTTTGCCCGGTTTCTCATTGCCAATGCCGTCGCTGCAGGCGGTCGCTGGGATGTAGTAGCAGATGTGATAGGAGAAGGGCCTTTCTCGCAGTGGTGGGAGCTGCGCTTCCTGAGGCATTTCTATGAGGGACGGATGATGCGTGAGCGAGATCAGAGGGATCGATCTCTCCTGGACCATGAGCGCCAGTTTTTTGCGAAAGCCAGTGTGGGCGATGCCAAGCGATGTGCGACGAAGCCTTGGCAACAGGCGGTCTTAGCCGAATTGGAGGAGAAATACGTTCTAGATCATAGTCGTTGACTTGCCCTGATGCAGTTTCTGTTTGAGACTTCGCTCATGAAACGGATTCTCTTACTTGCTTCGACACTTCTCGTCTCACCACTCGCGGCTAGCGAATGGCCATTCTTTGCGGGCCCAAATTTTAACGGAGCGTCTTCCGAGACGGGCTGGAAAGCCGATTGGGGCGATGATGGGCCCAAGATCGCATGGAAAGCCAAGGTCGGCACGGGCGCAGCTAGCTTCGTAGTGAGTGGAAAACGCGTCATTACCTCGGGTGCGAATGGTGACAAGGAAACCGTCTTCTGTTTCGATGCGGACTCAGGAAAAGCGCTATGGAAGAACACGTTTGATTGCGAGTTCGAAAAGCGGATGTTTGACGGAGGTACGGCCGCCACACCGACGATTGATGGTGATCGTGTCTACAACTTAAGCTACGATGGACAGTTCCAGTGCCTTTCCCTTGAGAATGGTAAAGTGATTTGGAAAACGCATTTGATAGAAAAATTTGGTGGCAAGCTATCAAGGTGGAAATACTCGTCGTCTCCACTGGTTGTTGGAGATCTCTTGATCTTGGACAATGGCGGCAAGGGAAATTCAACTCTCGCGCTAAACAAGAGCAACGGCAGGAAAGTCTGGGGCAATGGTGACGAGAATGCTGGCTATTCCACGCCAACGCCGATCAAACTAAGAGGTAAGGACGCCGTTCTTGTCTTTAAGGGAACGGCGTTGGTGGCTCACGATTTGAAAACCGGCAAGCGTTTGTGGGAAGTGCCCTGGAAGACTTCTTACGATGTGAATGCGTCTTCTCCAGTGCCGCTGCCCAACGATCAACTCATCGTTTCGAGTGGCTACAATGATGGACGGGTAGCTCTGTTCGACTTGAGTAGCGGCAAGCCAAGGAAGCTTTGGACCAACGAGGACATCAAAACGAAAATGAGCAGCTGTGTTGTTTACAATGGACACGTCTTCGCCGTGTGTGGCGATACCAATGGACAGCTCATCTGTGTGTCGTTAAAAGATGGTAAGACGCAGTGGGCTCAGAAGGGCTTTGGTATGGGGACCCTTACATTGGCAGGGGGTAAGTTGCTAGCTCTTAGTGATAAAGGAAACCTGGTCGTCGCTGAAGCCACGGGAAATCGCTACACGCCGATTTCGCAGGCTCAGTTGCTGAGCAAGCGCTGCTGGGTAAAGCCAGTCCTCTCGGATGGAAGGCTCTTTGTGAAGAACAATAGAGGTGACGTTGTCTGCGCAGACTTGCGTTAGTGATGGATCTGCGGGCTCTCGTCTGTCTCCTTGCTAGTGGTTGCCTACTTGCTTTTTCTAGCACTCAGCTAGGTGCCCAAGGACAGGTAGAGACAGCGACGCCAGAGACGGCGCAGGACCTCCAGGCGATTCAAAAGCGAGTTCAGAAAGTAATTCCCGTTGTCAAGCGGGCGACTGTCGTTGTCCTGGGCGATGGTTCGGGCAGTGGAGTGATTGTCTCCCGATCAGGTTTGGTTCTTACCGCTGGCCATGTGTGTGGTAAGAAGGATTCCTCTTTGATGGTTGTTCTTCCAAGTGGTCGCTTGGTCAAGGGAGTCTCGCTTGGCTTCCAAGCGAGAGCTGATGCTGGTCTGGTTCAGCTAGAGTCGGGAAGATATCCGTTTGCTAGAGTTCGTTCTGCGGCCGATGAACTTGCGGTGGGAACGTGGTGTTTGGCATTGGGGCATCCGGGTGGGTATGATTCCGATCGTGGACCGATTTTGAGATTGGGACGTGTCATTTCCAAGTCGAGGAATACACTTCGATCAGACTGTAAACTTGTCGGAGGAGATTCTGGCGGGCCACTGTTCGATTTGAGAGGGCGTCTCGTGGCGATTCACAGTCGCATTTCGCGAGCGGCAGATCAGAATTTCCATGTGCCACTTGAGACCTTTCGCGCTGGGTGGCCAGATTTGGTTCCATGAGGGCGGGTGCTCTAGATCTGATTTGGCTGCTGCGCTTTGCGGGTGGGAGCCTGCTCTGCCTGCTCTCGCTTAGCAATTGTGCTTGGATGCCAGGAGCTTCTCTTGCGTCGGGCGAGCGCCTGAATGGGGCGGCAACCTTGCAAGCATTCGCCAAACCTAAGGGAGCCTTACAAGCTCACACCGGTGTGGTTCAAGGAGGGACCAAAGGACAACTCAGTCTTGCGATGCCTGCCGATCAATCGGGCTATTGGTTGACCAAGGCGAGTGCAATTAAGGAGTCAGGGGTATTGCAACTGGTGCTGCCTGGGAAGAAAGCTCGACCGGTCCGGCTTGTGGGATCTGATAACGTGAATGATGTTGCTCTGTTGCAGGTGAATGGTACAGACGGGCAGTTCTTACCGATGTGGCATGAGCCTTCTCCTGAGGGGGCTTGGGTCGCTTCGCTTCGAGATTCGCGAGATCTGCGCGTCGGAGTCATCAGCGGATCTACGCGGCCAATCGATGTGCCGCAAACCATGCTCGGGATTATTATGGAACCGGATGATCCCCAGCGAGGGGCTCTGATAGATGAAGTGATAGAAGGCGGAATGGCTGCTGAGGCCAAGCTACGAAAAGGAGATAGGATTCTAGCGATCAATGCGCGTCCAGTGCGTAGCTATCGTACGCTGCAGCGTATTGTTAGGGCTTTGAGGCCCGGTGATCGGGTGCAACTAGAGTTTGAGCGAGCGGGTAAGCTCCGGCTGAAAGACGTCTCTCTCGGTGATGAAACTACGAATGCGGGAGAACATCGCAACCTTCGTATGAGCGGGCCGGTTTCGCCGCGTCGAGCCGGATTTGAGCAGGTTTTCCAGCACGATTGTCCGCTTGGTCCTGAGAGTATGGGTGGGCCCGTCGTGGATCTGCAGGGCCGGGTTGTGGGGATGAACATTGCGCGAAGAGACCGTGTCACTACCTTTGCCCTTACTCGGGAGGCTCTTCTCCGAGCATTGTGGCGCATCCGATCTCAGTAGATTTGGAGCTGAGTTTTTTGAAGAGCTTTGTTAGCTAAGCCCGTGATATCGCCGCTGCTGTGATCTCCACATGTTGATGAGTTGCTTGTTGAGATCCTGACTTGGTCACGATTTATGATCGGCTGGATGTGTCGAAGCAATCGCTTTAAGGGGCTGAACCGATTTCAGCGGAGCCCGTCTTTCTAAGATACGCGAATGTCTAGAGCTTGTCTTGAAGGGAAAAAGTGTACCATCATTGACTCTATGTCTTTTCGTACCCTTGGTTTCCTTGTTCTCATTGGCCTTGTCTCAAGCAGTGCTGCAGATAAGCCGAATGTAGTTTGGATTCTCTCCGAAGATAATTCGAAGCACTACTTGCGCCTCTTTGATCCAAATGGGGCTCCGACGCCGAATATTGAGGCCATGGCCAAAGACGGACTGGTGTTCAATCACGCCTTTTCAAATGCGCCGGTGTGTTCAGTTGCGCGCACAACCCTGATTACAGGCTGCTACGCGCCGCGGATTGGCACGCAGCATCATCGCCGATCCAAAATGGCGCCGATGCCCGAAGGGCTGAAGATGTTTCCTGCCTACCTGCGCGAGGCTGGCTATCATACGACGAACAATTCGAAGACCGACTATAATGCGACCCCTGGCAAGGGCGTTTGGGATGCGTCATCTTCCAAAGCGAGTTGGCGGGATCGCAAAGATGGGCAGCCTTTCTTTCACCAGCGCACCTTTGGAGCCTCACATGAGAGTTCGTTGCACTTCTCGCTAAAGAAGATGTTGTCAGAGAAGACCAGCACGGATCCCGCATCGGTTGTGCTCGCTCCTTATCATCCTGACACGCCTACCTTCCGCTACACCTATGCTCGCTTTCACGATCGAATTCGCGACATCGATGCGCAAGTGGGCAACCTGATAAGTGAGCTGACGGATGCCGGAGTGTTAGAAAACACGTTTATCTTCTACTTTGGTGATCATGGTGGCGTCCTTCCACGGGGCAAAGGTTACGCCTATGAGAGCGGGCTCCATGTCCCCTTAGTAGTGAGGGTGCCAGAGAAATGGAAAGGCCTTGTTGATCACAAACGAGGCGATCGTTTGGATGGCTTTGTCAGTTTCATTGATTTCGGTCCCACGCTCTTGAATCTTGCTGGCATCAAGGTCCCCGAAGGCATGGATGGGCGCCCGTTTCTTGGTCCTGGAATCACGGCGGCTGAGCTCGCTCAGCGTGATGAGGCGTTTGGTTATGCGGATCGATTCGACGAGAAGATTGATCTTGTGCGTACGCTGCGCAAAGGGGCTTTTAAGTACATGCGTAGCTATTGGCCGCATACGCCAGATGGGCTGCACAACGATTATCGCTATCGAATGCTCGCCTATGCCGAGTGGCGGGATCTTTATAAAGCTGGCAAGTTGACTGAGGAGCAGATGGCCTTCTTTCGAGGAAGACCGGCTGAGATGCTCTTTGATCTGAGCAAGGACCCACATGAGACAGATAACCTCGCCGTGAGCAAAGCACACGCCGAGATCCTTGCGGACATGCGTGGTCGTCTTACTGCATGGGTGAAAGGAATGCCCGACCTTAGCTTCTATCCGGAGACGCACCTCATGGATCTCGCCATGGAGAATCCTGTGGCCTTTGGGAAAGCGCACCGCGAAGAGCTTCACGCCCTGATTGATCTCGCTGATCTTCAGCTAGTGCCATTCTCGAAGGCTAAGCCTATTCTTGAAAAGGCACTGCGATCTAAGAATCCACGCGAGCGTCACTGGGGCTATGTGAGTGCTTTGCGATCTGGACCTGAAGCCGGTGTCTTCGCTGGGTCAGCTAAGAAGGCTGCAGTGGACGATCCCGATGTCACGGTGCGTCAGCGTGCCACTGAGTTCCTCGGTCTGACTCGATTTGATTCACCCGTCCCTGGTATTATGGCCGCACTGAAAGACTCGCCGTCGGAGGTTGCGACGAATGAGATTCTGAATACGGCAGTCCTTCTTCACGAAAGCGGATTGGGACATCAGTTTTCTATTTCCAAGGACGATGTGAAACACTCGAATCGCTACATCGACGACCGGCTGAACTACCTTGCTGGTAATCCGCCTGTGGACCGCAAGGCGAAGAAGAAGCGGAAACAAGGTGCTACTCGTTAGCTCACAAAAGCGCTGAGTATAGGTTCAACGCTCGAGGTTCTGCGATGGGAAAAGGATGGCCACGAGACGGTGGCCCGCCTGTAAAGTTCAAGTTATGGACGAGTCCAAAAATGAATATCTCATAGTGGGGAATAACTCTTCTCTTTGGAGAATGCCAGTAGAGGCAATGCGGACGCGGCTTAGAACGCGGACGCCATTGTTCGGCTCGGCCTGAGGGGCTCGTCCAACCTATGGCCCACTCCTGAGCCAGCAATCTAGGACGCACGGAATTAAGGTTAATGTAGGCATTGTAAAAAGAACCGCTTTGTCATACTCTAAGAGCATACTCTTAAAGCGTTCATTACTCCAAGTAACCATTGTTGGAGCCTGTTCGTTCAATCGTTCTAGGGTGCGTTTTATAACACTATCTGGTGGAAGATTGGGAAGATTGGGAAGCTTGGCGTAAGATTATGT